>ERZ1027238.445-NODE-445-length-13178-cov-7.245676_pt1 | contig 13178 bp, 9 predicted proteins | sample MGYA00519477_ERZ1027238 | MGnify/ENA primary metagenome ERZ1027238 (study PRJEB26926, sample SAMN06164638) | human gut metagenome | biome: ENVO:00009003; feature: ENVO:2100002; material: ENVO:00002003 | host: Homo sapiens | place: USA | collected 2012 ...
ACGAGATCGCTCAGTGTCTCGTGGGCTCGGAGATGTGTATAAGAGACAGGCAAGATAGGGCGCAAACCGCTCCAGCCGTGCGGCGGCGTCCTCAATGTCGGAAAGGGTCAGCGGGCAGGCAGCCGAAGCATGTGCAAAGGGCAGTTTGTCCGGGTTTACCCATGCAGTCTCCTTCAGGGCACAGAGGTCAGAGACCACGGGATATGCCGCGATCCAATCGGCAACAGAACGCCCGGAGATGCACTTGGCAGGTGAAACCATAGTGGATCCTCCTTTATATATAAAAGTAAAAGCAGATGGCGCGCCCGGCGGTTTTTGCGGAGCGCTGCGTGTCTTGAATATAAAGGTTTTTACAGGAATTGTCAACCGGCTGCGCTTTGCGCCGGGCGGGTCAGAGCGCCACGATCTCGGTGGTCACCAGCTGCTGCTCTGCGCCGTAGTTCAGCTTCATGGCATAGTCGGTCAGGGCGCAGAATTCTTCTGCCTCCTTCCGGGTGGCAAAATAGTTTTCGGTAAGTACCTCGGAGCTGCCGCGGGCGTGGAAGATGGTCTTTACCACAAAGTTGTTTTCGTCCATAGTATGCCTCTCTTTTCCAGTTGATGCGGGAGACGCTGCCGTCCCTCGGTGTAATTGCAGTATAACAGGACAAATGTCCCACAGAACGGACTTTTAACGGAAGCAGGACATATTTTTGCGCAAACCGGTCAAAAAGCTGCACCAGCCGGAGGAACAGGAGAAGCTTGGAAGGAGAGCAGCACACTGCCCAAAAACCTTGTTAAAAAACTGGCATTTTGCCATTTTTGTGTAAAGTATACAAGAATAAACACAAAAAAATGGCATTGTGCGTATTGCTATTTTATAACTGATATATTAGAATATAAGCAAGAAGAGCGTGCAGGCGTACTGCGCGTGCCATAAGATAAATAACGACAGGAGGAACTTCTCTATGCCTATGAAAATGGGTTGGCGCTGGTATGGCGAGGGCAACGACCCCGTCACCCTGAGCGACATCAAGCAGATCCCCGGCGTGACCAGCATCGTCTGGGCACTGCACAACAAGATGCCCGGCGAGATCTGGGAAATCGACGAGATCCAGAAGGTTGCAGACCAGATCCACGCCTACGGCTTTGATATGGATGTTGTCGAGTCCGTCAATGTGCATGACGATATCAAGATCGGTCTGCCCACCCGCGACCAGTATATCGAGAACTACAAGCAGTGCATCCGCAACCTGTCCAAGTTCGGCGTCAAGGTCATCTGCTACAACTTCATGCCCATCTTCGACTGGACCCGTACCGACCTGTTCCACCCGGTAGGCGACGGCTCCACCGCACTGTTCTACGAGAAGGACAAGATCAAGGGCGATTACAAGGCGATGGCTGAGTATATCATGTCCTTCACCGAGAAGTATAATATGACCTTCCCCGGCTGGGAGCCGGAGCGCATGGCAAAGCTGGACGAGCTGTTCAAGGCTTACGCCCCTGTCACCAAGGAGAAGCTGTGGGAGAACCTGAAGTACTTCCTGGAAGCTCTGATGCCCACCTGCCACGAGTGCGACATCAAGATGGCCATCCACATGGACGATCCCCCTTGGGATATCTTCGGCCTGCCCCGTCTGCTGGTGGACGAGCCCAGCATCGACCGCTTCCTGAAGATGGTGGACGATCCGTACAACTGCCTGACCCTGTGCACCGGCAGCCTGAACGCAAACCCCAACAATAACTGTGCCGAGATCATCCGCAAGCACTGCGACCGCATTGCCTTCGGCCACGTCCGCAATATCCACCACTTCCCCAACGGCGACTTCTCTGAGGCTGCGCACCGCGACTGCTGCGGCGAGACCGGCATCATTGAGGTGATGCGCGCTTACCATGACTGCGGCTTTGAGGGCTACATCCGTCCCGACCACGGCCGTCAGCTGTGGGAGGAAGGCCCCGGTGTCTGCCGCCCCGGCTATGGCAAGTATGACCGTGCTCTGGGCATCCAGTATATGCTGGGTATCTGGGATCTGCTGGACCGTCTGGATGAAGAAAAGAAGGGCTGATGATTATGAAGCTGTCTGATATCAAAAACGGCAATCTGTCCGCCGAGTGGGCAGAAAAGGGCTACGAGCTGCCCAAATTCGACATCGAGGCTGTCAAGGCCAAGACCCACGCCGAGCCCACTTGGGTGCACTTCGGTGCCGGCAACATCTTCCGTGCTTTCCCCGCTGCCGTGCTGAACGACGCACTGAACAGCGGCAAGTACGACCGCGGCGTCATCGTGGCCGAGAGCTTCGACTACGAGATCATCGACAAGGCTTACCAGCCCTACGATAACCTGAGCCTGCTGGTCTGCCTGAAGTCCACCGGCGAGATCGAGAAGAAGGTCATCGCTTCCGTTACCGAGAGCCTGAAGGCTGACTACTCCTTCGGTGCTGACTGGGCACGTCTGGTGGAGATCTTCCAGAACCCCAGCCTGCAGATGATCTCCTTTACCATCACCGAGAAGGGCTACGGCGTTGCTCCCGCTGACTTGGAGCGCGGCCTGACCCCCGTGCTGGCCATGGGCAAGGTCACCGCTCTGCTGTACGAGCGCTTCAAGGTCGGCAAGCTGCCCCTGACCGTGCAGAGCATGGATAACTGCTCTCACAACGGCGATAAGGTCAAGACTGCCGTCCACGCCTACGCTGCAAAGTGGGTGGAGCAGGGTCTGGTGCCCGCCGAGTTCCTGGCCTATGTGCAGGACGAGACCAAGATCACCTTCCCCTGGAGCATGATCGATAAGATCACCCCGCGCCCGGACGCAAAGGTGCAGGAAATGCTGGCAAAGGACGGCTTTGAGGACAACTACACCATCGTGACCGAGAAGCACACCTTCACCGCTCCCTTCGTCAACGCCGAGGAGACCCAGTACCTGTGCATCGAGGATCACTACACCAACGGCCGTCCTCCGCTGGAGCTGGGCGGTGTGCTGTACTGCGACCGCGAGACCGTGGACAAGATCGAGAAGATGAAGGTCTGCACCTGCCTGAACCCCCTGCACACTGCCATGTCCATCTATGGCTGCATGCTGGGCTACAACCTCATCTCTGCCGAGATGGCAGACGAGGATCTGCGCTCCTTCATCCAGAAGGTCGGCTATATCGAGGCTATGCCCGTTGTGGTTGATCCCGGCGTTCTGAACCCCTACGAGTTCATCGGCGCTGTCATCAACCGCCGTCTGCCCAACCCCTTTATGCCCGATGCTCCCCAGCGTATCGCTACCGATACCTCTCAGAAGCTGGCCATCCGCTTCGGCGAGACCATCAAGGCTTACGAGGAGCGTGGTCTGGACAAGTCCAACCTTGTGCTGATCCCGCTGGTGCTGGCAGGCTATGCCCGCTACCTGAAGGGCATCGACGACAACGGCCAGCCCTTTGAGATCTCTCCCGATCCGCTGCTGGCTGAGCTGCAGGCCATCGTCAACCCCTTGGAGGTCAAGGAAGGCGAGCAGGACTTCAGCTGCCTGAAGGCTCTGTACAGCCGTGCCGACGTGTTCGGTGTGGATCTGTATGCCGTCGGTCTGGGCGAAAAGATCGAGGGCATGGTCAAGGAGCTGTACGCCGGTAACGGCGCAGTGCGCAAGACCCTGCATAAGTACACTCTGGCCCGCTAAAACTTTATAACGCTATTTCCGTACCCACGCTGCGCTTTTGCTTTGCCGCAGCGTGGGTTTTTGTTTTGTGAAAATTGTTATGTAAAAATAGAACTCCCGGAGCGTCCGCAGACGCTCCGGGAGTTCGAAAGAAAAATAGATTTTCCGCTGCCCTTATTTCCGGCAGTCGTGCAGGCTGGCAGCGGGCAGGGTGCTGCTCAGCAGGCTCCATGCGGCATCCATGCTCTCGTTCAGCAGATAGGCCTGATTCCGCTGGACGTAGATGTACACCGCCTCTTTGGTGCGGTAGGCGCAGTACACGGTGTTCCAAGTGTAGCGGTTGGTGGGCTCGGTCTTGTTCTGCTCACCGGCCATCCAGACCGAAAGCCCGGCGGCGTCCAGTTCCAGCCGGTAGAAGGGGCGGGGCAGACCCAGCTTTTTGATCTGCTTGGAGAGGTTGGCAAAGAAGGTGCCGAAGTATACGGCAGGCAGACCGATGGCTACGATGGCCAGCACGGCGGTCAGCAGCCCGGCACCCTCCCGCTTGCCGATCTGGCTCAGGCAGATGCCGGCACACACCAGCAGAATGGCGGTAAACACCGCCGGACGCTGCCAGCCTTTGTTGTGGCGCAGCAGGTCAAAGGTTGCAAAATCGTGAAAGCTTTTTTCATCCATCTGAACGGAGACGCAAACATTCTGGGTCATAAAGTTACCCTCCTTTTTGGGCATAGTACCACATTTACCGGCAAGAAGCAAGCAAAAGATGCATCGGCGGCGGTGCATCCGGCTTGCAAACCGCCCGCAAGGCGTGGTAAAATAAGATATTATCTGGGGTGTATCTGAAAAGTCGAAAATTTAGTCTATTTCTACAAGCACAGCTGGCTTTTGCGTGAATCAGCCTTGAAATCCACAAAGGATTCCTGCGGCTATTTGCCTTAAATCCCGCTTGTGCTTGCGAAATATTCGTCATTTTCTTTGTTTTCAGATACACCTTACGAAAAAGGGGGAAGCCTTGCATGGAAAAGTGCAACTGGAAGCACAGCGTTACGCTCAAGCAGCGCATGGTGCTGTGCTTGGCAGCATTTTTTGCGGCCTTTGCATTGCAGCTTGCCCTGAACGGCTATCAGGCGCGGGCGGTGCAGCAGGTGCAGGACGACCAGATGGGCAACTTTAACGCCATCAGCCGCTTTCAGGGCGGTGTGGAAAGCTCCATCAGCATTCTGGAAGCGTACCGCTGGGAGAACGGCGAGACTGAGGAAATGCTGGAAAAGCTTCAGGCAGCCTGCTCCACCAGCAACGCATGGCTGTGGCGCATCCGATCCAATATGGACGGCTTGCAGAACGTCAGCGATGAGCAGTGGGTGCTGTACGGCGCGGTGGAGACCACCTACGGCAGCTACAACACCCTGCTGGAAGAGCTGGAGAGCTATCTTTCCAGTGGGCAGGAAGCAAAGGCTTCCCAGCTGTACTACAACAAGGTTTCGGTCTGCGGCGGGTATCTGAGCCAGTACACCATGCAGCTGCTGAAAGCCTCGATTCTGGATGCCCAGACTACTTACACCGAGATCTCGGAGCTGGGCGAGCGGATCGCCCTGATGCAGACCGTGGTGGTGGCACTGTGCGTGGCGCTGGGCTGTGCCTCCGGTCTGATGGTCATGCGGCTGCTGACTCCGGTGTCTCAGATGATCGTGGCCTCCCGCGCTATCAGCCGCAGCCAGTTCGATACCCCGGACATCCCGCTGCCCAAGCAGCCGGAGATCGGCCAGCTGGCGGAGTCCTTCAACCGCATGAAGCACTCTATGGCGCAGCAGGTGAGCACCTTACAGGAGAAAAACGAGATCGAGCGGGAGTTGCATCGCCAAAAGACCGAGGCGCTGGAACTGCAGAACCGCATGGAGCGCAGTCGGTTACAGCAGCTGCGCAGCCAGATCGACCCGCATTTTTTGTTCAACACCCTGAACGTCATCCAGCAGATGGCGGGCACAGAGTCTGCCTACCGCACGCAGGCGCTCATCATGGCGCTTTCCCATCTGCTGCGTTACAGCCTGATGAGCAACGATGAGCAGGTGCCCCTCTCCCGGGAGGTGCGCGTTGTGGACGAGTACTACTCCATCTACCATGTGCGTTTTGGCGACCGGGTGCAGATGGAGTGGGCGTTCTCGGATTCGCTGGATCTGACCGAGACGATGGTGCCGTCCTTTATCTTGCAGCCTATCGTGGAAAACGCTTTCAAGCACGGCATCTGCCCCAAGGAAGAGGGTGGCGTGGTGCGCATCCGCATGATCCCCCTGCGGGAAAAAGGTCTGCTGTGCATCCGGGTGTTGGACAACGGCGTGGGCATTGAGCCGGAGCAGCTGGAACAGCTGCGCACGGCATTGGAGCAGCCCGCACCCCGCTGGGAACATATCGGTATTTATAACGTGGCCGCCCGCCTGCGGTTGCTGGATGCCCGCTGCCGGGTGGTGGTGCGCTCCCGGCCGGGGCGGGGAACTGCGGTGATCCTGTATCTGCCGCTGGTGGAGAATGAGGAGGAATTTGAGGAATGATTCGTCTGTTGATCGCGGATGACGAGAGGATGGAGCGGGAGGCGCTGGCGGATATCGTCATGCGCCGGTTCGAGCATGAGGTGACGGTGGAGATGGCGGAAAATGGCCGCAAAGCCGCCGATACCGCCGTGCTCTGGGAAGCAGACCTGATTTTGATGGACATTGAGATGCCGGGCATGAACGGCCTGGATGCCGCCCGCGCGGTGCTGGAGCAGCGGCCGGAGTGCAAGGTGATCTTCATCACGGCGTACAGCCTGTTCCAGTACGCCCACGAGGCGGTGCATCTGGGTGCCTGCGACTATCTGCTGAAGCCGGTGGACCCGGACGAGACCGAGGCCGCCATCCGCCGCGCTATCCGGCAGATCGAAGCCGGGCGCCGTCTGGCCGAACTGGCTGCGGAAGCCCCGGAGCCGGAAACCGCCCCGGAGCAGGAGACCGAGCCCGCCGGGGAAGGGGAGAGCGACCGCAACGCACTGGTGATGGACCATGTGCGCAAGTATATGGAAGATAACTATATGGCCGACCTCTCGCTGGACAGCGTGAGCGAAATTTTGCACATCAGCCCGGCGTACCTTTCGGCGCAGTTCAAAAAATACCAGAAGATGAATTTTCTGGACTGTCTGACCGAGCTGCGCATCAACGCAGCTAAAGAACTGCTGGCCGACCCCTTCCGCTCCGCAGCGGAGGTGGCCTCCATGGTGGGCTACGAGGACGCCAGCTACTTTGCCCGCGCCTTTAAAAAGCGCACCGGCATGACCCCCACCCAGTACCGGAAGGAAGCGGCAAAGGCAGCCCGGGAGGTGCGGCTGTGACCCGCCGTCAGCTGCTGCGTCTGCTTGCGGCAGCCCCGGCGCTGGCAGTTACAGGCTGTACGGCGCAGTCTGCTTCTTCGCAGCAGGAGAAGCCGCTCATCCTGCGCTATGCGGAGAACCAGCCGGAGGACTACCCTACCAGCAAGGCGGCAAAGGCCTTTGCCGAGCTTGTGGCGCAGCGCACGGGCGGCCGGGTGAAGGTGCTGGTTTACAGCGGGGCAGAGCTGGGCGCAGAGCAGAGCGTCATCCAGCAGATGCAGTTCGGCGGGGTGGATTTTTCCCGCGTGTCCCTGAGCCAGCTGGCAGAGTACGAGCCGGAACTCAGCGTATTGCAGTTGCCCTACCTGTACAGCGATGCCCAGCAGATGTGGCGGGTGCTGGACGGCGACATCGGCGATGAGTTTCTGGCCATGCTGGACGGGATGGACTTAGTGGGGCTTTCGTGGTTCGATGCCGGTGTGCGCAGCTTCTACACCCGGGAAAAGGTGACCGGGCTGGATGATTTGCAGGGGCTGACCATCCGGGTGCAGGAGTCGGACATGATGAGCGACATGATCACCGCGTTGGGCGCAAAGCCGGCGCAGGTGGTGTACAGCAAGGTGTATGCCGCCCTGCATAATGCCGAGATCGACGGGGCAGAGAACAACTGGCCCAGCTACGAAGTGATGGGACACTACGAGGTGGCACCCTTTTTCCTGAAGGACGAGCACACCCGGGTGCCGGAGGTGCAGCTGGCCAGCCCGGCGGTGATGGAAAAGCTTGCCGCGCTGGACGAAAGCTTCCCGGAGGTGATCCGTGCCTGCGCCCGGGAGAGCGCACAGACAGAGCGGGAGCTCTGGGCACGGCGGGAGGCGAACGCAGAGCAGAATATGCGCAAGCGGGGCATCTGCGTCACCGAACTGGACGAGGCCGAAAAAGCCCGCTTCCGCGCAGCGGTACAGCCCATGTACGATGGCTTCTCTGCCCAGCAGGAACTGATCGACCGGATACAGAAAAGCTGAAAAAGACACCCCGAGAAGTGCCCGGATGGACATTTTTCGGGGTGTTGTTTTTTGCTATGAATGCAGGAATGTATCCAACTGGTCAGTAGTGTTGCACAAACAAGACGGAAAGCAATTGTGCAATGTGTCAAAAACAATCTTGACATTCTTTCGAAAAATAGGACATTTTTCGAAAGCTCTTGTTTCATTTCGGAAAATTTGCTAAAGTGTGTACAGTCAATGAACGAAAGCTCCGGCACCTGTGCGCCCGGAGAATTTCACAATTATTTAAGGAGGACGATTCCTATGAAAATGATCTCTCGTCGTAGCTTTATGGCCGTTGCCGGTGCAGCTACCGCTGCTGTTGCTCTGACCGCCTGCGGTGGTTCCAAGAGCGGCTCCACTTCTACCGCTGCTTCCACCTCTACCGCAGCTTCTTCTTCTGCTGCTGCCGGTGATGCAGCTGCTGCTGCCAGCGATCCCAAGGTGACTCTGGTCTACGCCGAGGTCAACCCGCTGGATACCATCGTTGGCCAGACCGGTTCTCACTTCAAGGAGAAGGTCGAGGAGCTGAGCGGCGGTTCTGTGGTCGTCGATGTGCAGGCTTCCGGTGTTCTGGGTTCTGAGAACGACGTTCTGGACGCTATTCTGGGCGGTTCTACCTCCATTGATATCAGCCGTATCTCTGCTTTCGCTCTGACCAGCTACGGTTGCAACAAGTCTAAGCTCCTGTCCATCCCCTTCACTTTCAACAACCGCGCTCACTTCTGGAACTTTGCCAACAGCGATCTGGCTCCTGAGTTCCTGAACGAGCCCCAGGAGCTGGGCCTGCCCGTTCGCGGCCTGTTCTACGGCGAGGAGGGCTTCCGTCACTTCTTCACCGTCAAGCCTGTTGCAACCATCGATGATCTGAAGGGCATGAAGCTGCGTGTGTCCAACGACCCTGTTATGAACGGCATGGTCGAGGGTCTGGGCGCTAACCCCACCGTCGTTGCTTTCGGCGAGCTGTACAGCGCACTGCAGACCGGCGTTGTGGATGGCGCTGAGCAGCCCATCGCAAACTACAAGTCCAACGCTTTCCCCGAGGTTGCTAACAACCTGATCTTGGACGGCCACACTCTGGGCGCTGTGCAGGCTGTTATCACCGACAACGCATGGGGCAAGCTGACCGCTAACCAGCAGGCTGCTGTTATGGCTGCTGCTGCCGACACCCAGAAGTTCAACGCTGATCTGTCTGAGACCGCTGAGAACAAGGTTCTGGAAGAGCTGCGCTCCTCCGGCTGCAACGTTGTGGATGTGGACGACAAGACTCCTTGGCAGGAAGCTTGCGCCAAGGTCATCAAGGACAACACCTCTGATCAGGCTGAGCTGTACCAGAAGCTGCTGGACATGAAGGCATAATCTGGCTTTCCATCCAATCTAAGTAGTACATTGCCCGGCGGGGGCCCACGGGAATACGCCCGCAGGCTTCGCCGGGTTTTTATATGGAGGAATTTCTATGCCGAAAATCTTTACCACTCTGGATAAGATCAGACCGGCGTACGACTTTACCTACAAGGTGGTTCTGTTCATCTGCAAGATCCTGCTGATCGCAGATATCCTCATTACCACGATGTCGGTCATTGGCCGTTACGTCCCCTTTATCCCGGACCCCTCCTGGTCTGAGGAGGTCGTTTTGACCTGCATGAGCTACATGGCTGTGCTGAGCGCTGCGCTGGCCATCCGCCGCGGCGCACACATCCGCATGACTGCCTTTGATATGTACCTGCCCAAGAAAGTGGTCAAGGCGCTGGACATCCTGTCTGACGTGGCCGTGATGATCCTTGGTGTGGTGATGATGGCGGTCGGCTGGAACTACGCCACCACGCTGGGCGGCCGTGGCTTCTATGTTTCCATGCCTTGGCTGAGCCGCTTCTGGATGTACTTCCCGGTGCCGCTGGCCGGTGTTGCCATGGTCATCTTTGAGATCGAGTCGCTGTATAACCATATCAAGAGCTTTTTTGTAAAGGAGGAAATGTAATATGACAGTTCAGACACTGGCAATCATTGTCCTTCTTGTCAGCTTCTTTGTTATGATCTTCCTGCGCTTCCCCATTGCATACGCCGTTGGTCTGTCCAGCGTGCTGTGCATGCTGGTGCAGGGTCAGGCACTGACCGACGTCTGCCGCCTGATGGTCAAGGGCATTTCCTCCTTTAGCCTGATGGCTGTGCCGTTCTTTATCACCATGGGCGTGCTCATGGGCTCCGGCGGCATCTCTGAAAAGCTGATCGCACTGGCTGACGCCTGCGTGGGCTGGATGCGCGGCGGCATGGCCATGGTCAACATCGTGGCTTCCTACTTCTTCGGCGGCATTTCCGGTTCTGCTTCCGCCGATACCGCTTCCATCGGTTCTATCATGATCCCCATGATGGTGGATCAGGGCTACGGCGCAGACTTCTCCACCGCTGTTACCATCACCTCTTCCTGCGAGGGTCTGCTGGTTCCCCCCAGCCATAACATGGTCATCTACGCTACCACCGCCGGTGGTATCTCCGTGGGCAGCCTGTTCTTGGCCGGCTACCTGCCCGGCGCTCTGCTGGCTATCGTGCTGATGATCGGCTCCTACATCATCTCGGTCAAGCGCAACTACCCCAAGGGTGATCCCTTCAGCATCAAGGCTTTTGTCAAGCAGCTGGGCACTTCCATCTGGGCACTGGCCGCTGTCATCATCGTGGTGTTCGGCGTTGTCGGCGGTGTGTTTACCGCTACCGAGTCCGCTGCTATCGCCGTTATCTACTCTCTGCTCGTTTCCGTGTTCGTCTATAAGGGTCTGGACTGGAAGGGCGTGTGGCACGCTCTGGACGAGTGCGTCAACACCCTGTCCATCGTGCTGATCCTGATCGCTACCTCTGCAGTGTTCGGCAACTGCCTGACCATGCTGCATGTGCCTGATCTGGCAGCAACCGCCATCACCGACCTCACTGATAACCCCTACATCATTGCATTGCTCATCGACCTGATCCTGCTGGTGCTGGGCATGATCATGGATATGGCTCCCATCATCCTGATCGCTACCCCCATCCTGCTGCCCATCGCCACCTCCATCGGCATCGATCCCATCCAGTTCGGTATCATCGTGGTTCTGAACTGCGGCATCGGTCTGCTGACTCCTCCCGTTGGCTCCGTTCTGTTCATCGGCTCTGCCGTTGCAAAGCGTCCCATGGAGAAGGTAGTCAAGGCGACCCTGCCGTTCTACCTGTGCATGTTCATTGCACTGCTGCTGCTGACCTACATCCCCGACATCAGCCTTGCTATCCCCAAGCTGCTGGGCGGCTACGTCAGCCCCATCGCAAAACCGCTGGGCCCTGTGTTCATCCACTAAGCGCAGCATAAGGGAAACCCCTTGCATCTTTAAGACCGGAGCCTGTCAGCCCTTTGGGCTGCGGGCCCCGGTCTTTTTTGCTTTTGCACCAAAATGCGGACAGCTTGCACGGCGGGGAACACTATGATACAATAAAGTGTATAGAAGCTTGGAAGGGGAGAGAACACTATGGAGCAAAAACGCCTGTGTCCGTTCTGCATGGGGGAACTGCCGCCTGCGGCGACCGTCTGCCCCCATTGTGGGAAGATCTTAGAGGGATGCAACCCGGCGGGCTGCCTGCCGGTGGGCACGGTGCTGGCCGGGCGCTACACTGTGGGCGAGATGCGCAGTCTGGACGGCGAGGGCGTGCTGTACAGCGGCGTGGAGAATCTGGGTGCTTTCCGGGTGACCATCAAAGAGTACCTGCCCGTCACCCTTTCTGCGGAGCGGGGTGCGGACTGCGTCCTGCGCCCCAAGCAGGGGAGCGAGGTACTGTTCAAGACCACCCGCATGGACTTTGCAGATCTGTACCGCGCCATCCAGCGCATTACCCCCGCCAGCGGTCTGGAGGCTGTGCTGGATGTGGTGGAAGCCAACAACACCGTGTATGCGGTGTTGGAAAACCTGGGCGGCACCCCGCTGGAGCAGTGGCTGGAAAATCGTCCCGCTCCGGTGCAGGCAGAGGAGGCCTGCGCCATGCTGCGCCCGGTGTTTGAGGGCGTGGCGGCCATGCACAAGGCAGGGCTGGTGCACCGCGGCATCTGCCCGGAGAATATCCGGGTGATGGCGGATGGCCGCTGTCGTCTGGCCGGGTACGCCACCGTGGGTCTGCGCACCGCAGGCAGCGGTCTGCACGAGCAGCTGTACGAGGGTTACTCCGCGCCGGAGCAGTACACCACCGCCGAGTTTGAGGGGCGCTACACCGACGAATACAGCCTTGCCGCCGTCTTTTACCGCATGGTGTGCGGGCAGGCACCCATGCCCGCTGCCCAGCGTGTGGTGTCGGACTCTAACCCCCGGGCACGCACCGTAGAGCCTGCCGTACCGGCCTATGTTTCCGATGTATTGCAGCTGGGGCTGCGGCTCAAGGTCATGGAGCGCATCCAGACCGTGCCGCAGCTGTATCAGGCGCTTTCTTCCAAGGAATATACCGCCGAGCTGACCCGCACCATGAAGCCGGAGACCCCGATGCATCCGGCGCGGACAGAGCAGAGCGGGCAGGGCAGGGAACACCTGCTCAGTTTGAAAGGGCTGCTGGCGGGCATCCTGATCCTGCTTTCCGTTCTGATCTTGCTCACCCTGTGGGGCATCGTGAGCAGCAAGGAGGAACAAACTCCCTCTTCGGAGCCGAGCTCGGAAGCTGCCAGCAGCGAGGAAATGAAGCCCCAGAACCTTGTGCCCAACTTTGTGGGCATCGATTACGAGCAGATCAAGAATAACCGCGAGTACACCAGTATGTACCTGTTCCGGGCGGTGCTGGAGTACAGCGATACCGTGCCTTCCGGGCAGATCATCCGGCAGGAGCCGGAGGCCGGCGAGGTGATGGAGAACGGCGAGGTGATCCAGATCGTGGTCAGTCAGGGCCCGGAGAAGGTGGAGATGCCCAAGATCATCGGGGCATCGCAGGATAAGGCTATTGAGATCCTGAGCAGCCGGGGGCTTGTGGCCAGCTGCTTTATGGTAGTGAACGATGGCTCCTACGCTACGGGCTGTGTGGTCTCTGCCAGCGAGGAAGAGGGCGCCATGGTCACGGTGGGCACGGTGATCACCGTGTATATCGCCGCAGACCCCAGTGTGCAGATCACTGCCACCCCGGAGGAGCCTGCCGCTACCGCTGTCTCTTATACACATCTCCGAGCCCACGAGACACTGAGCGATCTCGT
>ERZ1027238.448-NODE-448-length-13136-cov-44.973626_pt1 | contig 13136 bp, 8 predicted proteins | sample MGYA00519477_ERZ1027238 | MGnify/ENA primary metagenome ERZ1027238 (study PRJEB26926, sample SAMN06164638) | human gut metagenome | biome: ENVO:00009003; feature: ENVO:2100002; material: ENVO:00002003 | host: Homo sapiens | place: USA | collected 2012 ...
TTACCATTGGACTCAGTGGGCTTTCCAGAAGATGTTCAACTCATTCTTCTGCAACGGCTGCCAGAAGGCTCAGCCTATCGAGAAGCTCATCAAGCGCTTCGAGGAGAAGGGTTCTGCTGACTTGAACGTGGCTCAGAACGAGCAGATTGACTTCACAGCCGAGGAGTGGAACAGCTACGACGACGTGAAGAAGCAGCAGATCCTGATGAACTACCGCATCGCTTACCTCGGTGAAACGATGGTAAACTGGTGCCCAGGCTTGGGTACTGTGCTTGCCAACGACGAGGTAGTAAACGGCGTAAGTGAGCGTGGCGGTTATCCTGTTATCCAGAAGAAGATGCAGCAGTGGTGCCTGAGAACATCAGCCTACTCTCAGCGTCTGCTCGATGGTTTGGAGACCATCCAGTGGAGCGATAGTATCAAGGAAACCCAGAAAAACTGGATTGGCCGTTCTGAGGGTACAGAGGTAGTATTCTCTGTAAAGGACAGCGACGTGAAGTTCACCATCTTCACCACCCGTGCCGATACTATGTTTGGTGTAACCTTCATGGTTCTGGCTCCAGAGAGCGAATATGTTCAGCAGGTAACTACTGCCGAGCAGAAGGAAGAGGTGGAGAAATATCTCGACTACGTGAAGAAGCGTACCGAGCTTGACCGTATGGCTAACCATAGTGTAACCGGTGTATTCTCAGGAAGTTATGCCATCAATCCATTCACTGGCGAGGCAATCCCAGTATGGATTTCAGAATATGTATTGGCTGGATATGGTACAGGTGCCATCATGGCTGTGCCAGCTCACGATAGCCGTGACTACGCCTTTGCCAAGCACTTCAACCTGCCTATCATTCCTCTTATCGAGGGTGCTGATGTTTCAGAGGAGAGCTTCGATGCCAAGGAAGGTATCGTAACCAACTCACCTGTAGCAGGCAAGAGCAGCATGGATGGCTTCTCTCTGAACGGACTCACCGTGAAGGAGGCTATCGCAGCTACCAAGAAATTTGTTACCGAGAAGGGCATCGGCCGAGTAAAGGTAAACTATCGTCTCCGCGACGCCATCTTCTCCCGTCAGCGCTACTGGGGTGAGCCATTCCCTGTATATTACAAGGACGGAATGCCACAGATGGTTCCAGAGGAGTGCCTGCCACTCGAATTGCCAGAGATTGAGACCTACAAGCCAACAGAAACTGGCGAGCCACCATTGGGCAGAGCCAAGAAGTGGGCTTGGGATACTGAGAAGAAAGAGGTGGTTGACAAGAGCCTCGTAGATAACAAGACCGTATTCCCACTGGAACTCAACACCATGCCAGGTTTCGCAGGTTCTTCTGCTTACTACCTGCGCTACATGGATCCTCACAACGATGAGGCACTCGTAAGCAAGGAGGCTGATGAGTACTGGCAGAATGTAGACCTCTACGTAGGTGGTTGCGAGCATGCTACCGGTCACTTGATTTACTCTCGTTTCTGGAACAAGTTCCTCTTCGATCTCGGCGTAAGCTGCAAGGAAGAGCCATTCCAGAAGCTGGTGAACCAGGGTATGATTCAGGGCCGTTCTAACTTCGTTTACCGCATCAACAGCGATGATCACGACAAGGCTCCTGTATTCGTAAGCTTGAATCTGAAGAAGGATTACGACGTAACTCCTATCCACGTAGATGTAAACATCGTAAGCAACGATGTATTGGATATCGAGGCATTCAAGGCTTGGCGCCCTGAGTATCAGAACGCTGAGTTCATCCTGGAAGATGGCAAGTACATCTGCGGATGGGCCATCGAGAAGATGTCTAAGAGTATGTTCAACGTGGTAAATCCAGATATGATTGTTGAGAAGTATGGTGCTGATACCCTGCGTCTCTACGAAATGTTCCTGGGTCCTGTAGAGGCAAGCAAGCCTTGGGATACCAACGGTATCGACGGTTGCCACCGCTTCCTGAAGAAGTTCTGGGGTCTGTTCTACGAGAACCGCACCGACAACTTCCTTCCATCAGCCGACGAGGCAGCGAAGCCAGAGAGCCTGAAGAGCGTTCACAAGCTCATCAAGAAGGTAAGTGAGGATATCGAGAAGTTCTCTTACAACACTTCTATCTCAGCCTTCATGATTGCCGTGAACGAACTCGGTCAGCAGAAGTGCCGCAACAAGGAACTCCTGACAGATCTCGTCATCCTCATCGCTCCATTCGCTCCACACATCGCAGAAGAGTTGTGGGCAGCACTTGGCGAGCAGGGCAGCGTTTGCGATGCAGCATGGCCAAAGTATGATGAGCAGTATCTGAAGGAGAACGACATGCAGCTCACTATTTCCTTCAATGGTAAAGCTCGTTTCCAGATGACTTTCCCTGTGGATACTCCTAACGAGGAAATCCAGAAGCAGGTATTGGCAGACGAGAAGAGCCAGAAGTACTTGGAAGGATTCAACGTGTTGAAGGTGATCATCGTACCAAAGAAGATCGTCAACGTTGTGTTGAAAAAGTAATTATTGATAATATACAGAAGGTCGTCTCATCTAAAAATGGGCGACCTTCTATGCTTTAAAAATACGAGGAAAATATTATGCAAATAGCAATCAGTCAAACAATTAAGAATGAGTGCAAGGATTATTTCTACATTACCCTTGGACTCTTGCTTTACACATTTGGATGGACCATTTTCCTGCTTCCATACCAGATAGTAACGGGTGGCGTAACGGGTATCGCAGCCGTGATTTACTACGGCACGGGGATACCTATCTATTTGTCTTATTTTCTCATCAATGCAGCCTTGCTGCTTGCCGCGCTGAAGATTCTGGGATTCAAATTCATGGTGAAGACCATCTATGCCATCATCATGCTCTCCGTGTTCCTGGCGCTGGCGCAAGACTGGATGATAGGTGAAGATGGCAAGATGGTGCAGGTGCTGGGAGAGGGACAGGACTTCATGTCGCTCATCATCGGCTGTCTGTTTACGGGCTTGTCGCTCGCCATCGTCTTCCTGCACAATGGAAGTACGGGAGGAACGGATATCATCGCCGCCATCGTGAACAAATACCATAACATCTCGCTGGGACGTGTGCTCATCTTCGTGGACCTCGTCATCGTGGGCAGTTCCTTCTTCGTCTTCAATGCGAAACCGGAATTCACGGCGATAGATGCCATCAGAAAGGTGGTATTCGGTCTATGTACCATGGTAATTGAGAACCTGGTACTCGACTATGTGATGAATGCCAAGCGAGAGAGTGTGCAGTTCATGATATTCAGCAAGAAGTATCAGGAGATAGCCAACGCCATCGGTACGCAGATGGACCATGGTGTGACGATTCTGGATGGCCACGGCTGGTACACCGGCGATGAGATGAAGGTGCTCTGTATTCTTGCCAAGAAGAACGAGAGCGTCACCATCTTCCGTATCGTCAAGATCATCGACCCGAATGCCTTTGTCAGCCAGAGTGCAGTCATCGGTGTGTATGGCGAGGGATTTGATGAAATGAAAGTGAAAATCAAGGAGAAAGATATTAAGAAAATCAAATAGTGATTATGAAGATAGTATTTGCAACCAATAACCAGCATAAGCTCCAGGAAATCCGCGACATCCTGGGCAGCGATTACGAGGTGGTTTCGCTGAAGGAGATAGGATGCAACGTAGATATTCCTGAAACAGGAAATACGCTGGAGGAGAATGCCTTGCAGAAGGCGCAGTATGTTTACGACCATTATCACCTGAGCTGCTTTGCCGATGATACCGGTCTGGAAGTAGAGGCGCTGGATGGTGCGCCGGGTGTTCACAGCGCCCGCTATGCTGAAGGTACCGACCACGACAGCGAGGCAAATATGGCTAAACTGCTCAGAGAACTAAATGGAAAGGAGAACAGAAAGGCCCGCTTCCGCACCGTGATCTGCTACATCGAGAAGAAGGATGTCTGCCCTTGCGGCTGCACCAGCATCAAGAAAATCCATCAGTTTGACGGCATCGTAAACGGTTCTATCGCTACCGAAAAGCACGGCACCGAAGGTTTCGGCTACGACCCGATCTTCGTTCCGGAAGGCTACGACCAGAGTTTCGCCCAGCTGGGTGAGGAAATCAAGAACGGCATCAGCCATAGAGCCAAAGCCGTGGCTAAACTGGCTGAATACTTAAAGAACAAAAATGATTAATACCCTTTCGATATTAATCCCTACATATAATAATGTATGCGTTGAGCTTGTAAAATCCCTGCAAGCTCAAGCATCGTTATTGTATTCATCTTCTGATTCTCTCTCTTCAATCTCTCATTTCGAATACGAAATATTAGTTGCCGATGATGGTTCTACAGATGAAAGAACCATAGAAGGCAACCGTATCATCAACACCCTCCCCCATTGCCGCTACATCGAGAGAAAAGAGAACGTGGGCAGGGCTGCCATCCGCAACTTCCTGGCAAGGGAGGCGAAATATACCTGGCTGCTTTTTATCGACAGCAACATGAACATAATCAGCCATCAGTATCTTGCCAATTATCTAAAAGAAAAAGAAAGCGATGTGGTCTATGGAGGATATCAGATAAAACGGGATGCTGAAACCAGAGAACGACTGAAATATAACCTGCGATACATTTTCGAATCAGCCGGCACGCAGAACGGAAATCATCTCCAGCGACAGGCTCATCCCTATGCAGACTTTCACACCTCCAACTTTATCGTGAAGCGAAGCATCCTGCTGAAACACCCATTCGATGAACGTTTTTCCCACTATGGGTACGAAGATGTGCTTTGGGGCAAGAATCTAAAAGACAATCACATACCGATTCTTCACGTGGATAATCCACTGGGTTATGAACACTTTATAGGCAACATGTCGTTTCTCTATAAAACAGAGGAAAGCCTGCGCACCCTCTATCAGTTCAGGAATGAACTGCAGGGCTATTCCAAAATCATCGACTATGCCCACAAGCTGAAAAGATGGCATCTCTATCCACCTTGCCAGTATCTCTTTCCGCTGCTGAGTCTGCCAATAAAAGCCAGGCTCACAGGCAATAAACCCAGTATTTTTATGTTTAATATATATAAGTTATTATATTATATACATTTAGATAGATGAGAAAGAAAATATGGATACTCCTCTCGTTCCTGATCCTTCAGGTTGCCGCTTTCCAGAGCAGCGCCGCCATCGGCGACTGGAAAGCCTATATGGCGTACAGCGAAGTGCAGGAAATAGAAGAAGCCGGCAACTGGATTTTCGTGCAGGCTTCCAGCAATCTCTATGCCTACAACAGAAACGACCAGAGCATTCAGACCTTCAGCAAGATGGACTTCCTGAACGACTGCGATATCCAGCACATCGCTTACAACAAGACTGCCAAGCGGCTGCTCATCCTCTACAGCAATGCCAACATCGACCTGATGAACACCCAGAACTGGAGCGTGCAGAATCTGCCGGATTACTATGCTGCCACCATCACGGGCGACAAGACCATCAACGGTATCTATATGTATGGCAAATTCGCCTATCTCTGCTATGGACTGGGCATCATCAAGCTCAATATGGCGGAGGGGGAAATCAGCGATACTTATACTCTGGGATTCAAGGTGAACTGGTGCGAAATCAGGGATAACCAGATCTATGCCTACAGCCAGGAGGAAGGTACCTATCGCGCTGCCCTCTCTGACAACCTGCTCGACAGAAACCGATGGAGCAAGGTGGGGGCTTATACCGCTCCCAAAAAAGAGGACAAGAGCGAACTGATGAAGCTGGTAAGCAGCTTGCAGCCGGGAGGTCCGAAGTATAATCATTTCTGGTATATGAAGTTTATCCACAACCAGCTCTATACCTGCGGCGGCGCCTTTCTTTCGGGAATTTCTCTTGATACCCGTCCCGGTACCATCCAGGTATTGAACCAGGATAACTGGACCATCTATCAGGATGACATCAGGAATACGACGGGTTACCAGTATCAGGATATCAACTGTGTAGAACCGGATATCCACGATCCGAACCACGTGTTTGCTTCGGGCAGAACCGGACTCTATGAGTTTACGGACGGCAAACTGACACATTATTATAATAAGGACAACAGTATCCTGGAAGCTGCCGTGGATAGAGGAACGGTACTGGACAACAACTATGTGCTGGTGCATAGTCTGCTATCGGATGAAAACGGAAAGCTGTGGATTCTCAACAGCCAGGCTACCCACCGCTCCATCATCGAGATGAAAGACAACCAGTTGATAGCCCACGACCAGAAGACATTGAATGCGAACGGCTACAGTCTTTCGGCGATGACGGGTCTGATGAAGGACAGGCAGGGCAGACTCTGGTTCGTGAATGACAACCATGAAACTCCAGCCATCGTCTGCTATCAGCTGGAAACCGATGAGGTGAAGATGTTCAGCAAGCCCTTCACCAACCAGGATGGTGCGGAAATCAATCTCTATTATATCAGATGCATCAAGGAAGACCTGGAGCATAATCTGTGGATAGGAACCGACCAGGGACCTTTCTACATTACTCCGCATATTCTGGATGATACGCAGCCAACGCTTACCCAGGTGAAAGTGCCGAGAAACGACGGTACCAATTATGCCGACTATCTGCTGGGCGGTGTGGATATTACCTGCATGGCAGTGGATCAGGCAAACAGAAAATGGTTTGGTACCAGCAACAACGGTATCTATCTGATCAGCGCCGACAATATAGAGCAGATTCATCACTTCACGGCAACCAACAGCAAGCTGCTGTCGAACAACATCGAATCGCTCGCCATCAACGAAGCTACCGGTGAGGTGTTTATCGGAACCAACAAGGGTCTCTGCTCCTATATGAGCGATGCTACCGCCACCAACGAAGAGATGACCCAAGACAATGTATGGGCTTATCCGAACCCGGTAAAGCCAGACTATACAGGACTCATCACCATCACCGGTCTGTCGCTGGATGCGGATGTGAAGATAGTCAGTACCAGCGGAACCCTGGTGAACCAGGGCAGAAGCAACGGCGGCACCTATACCTGGAACGGCAACGACCTGAAAGGCAGAAGAGTGGCTAGCGGAATCTATATGGTGGAAACTGCTACCAGCAACGGTGAGAAAGGTACCGTCTGCAAAATAGCCATCATCAGATAAAAAAGACAGCATCTTCTATCAGAAATATCAAGAGAGCAAGCAATGAAACTCAGTATCATCATCCCCGTATATCGTGCCGAAGATACGCTCGAAAGATGTATCGGGAGTATCCTGCAGCAATCATTCACCAGCTACGAGCTGATTCTCGTAGATGATGGATCGCCTGATGCGTGCCCTCAGCTCTGCGATGAATATGCCGGGAAAGATAGTCGTATCCACGTTATCCACAAGGAAAACGGAGGTTTAAGCGATGCCAGAAATGTGGGGATAAAGAGGGCTAAAGGACTATATATCACCTTTATAGACAGTGATGATGAGATAGGAGAAAACTCGCTTCAACAGCTGATGGAAGAACTTTATCAACATCCCGATGTGGATATTCTGGAATATCCCATCATGGAGAGAATCGGTCATCCCCATCGGGAAAAGCTCCTATCCTTCGCTCCGAAAACCTATCAGAATGCCATCGAATACTGGTTGGCGGAAAAGGGCTATCATCATACCTATGCCTGCAACAAGATATTCAGGCGTTCGCTGTTTCAGAACATCGAATTTCCGAAAGGAAAAAGCTTCGAGGATGTATGGACGATTCCGAAACTGATAGGGCTGACGGAGACTGAGATTAATCCGGATAGAGCGGTGGTTCTTCCCCCACCATTGAAAATAAGGGTGACGGATGTAGGGAAGTATCTCTATTACTGGAATCCTCACGGCATTACATCGCAGGCTCAATATCCCGATCTGCTTCAGCTGTATCTGGGACAGAGGCAGGCTTTGATGAAGTTGAAAATAGCGGGTAAAGAAAAGATGAAGCTACAAATGGGAGCAACAGAAGAAATTCTGCTGAAATACCAGTCTTCATTAGAAGATTTCCTGACGCAGCATCTCAATGTCCTGCTCGATCTCTATGATTTATCAGGAAGATATGAACCGGATCCTCCCCTTATCCATGCCGTGAAATGGCTGGAAGGAAAAACGGGGATTCATTCATTCAAACTCAAACTATTCAATATTTTAGGTTATCATTCATTATGCAAAATCAATCATCTCATACACAGAATATACAGGCACCCTTAGTAAGTTTCATCATCACCACTTACAATATGCCTACGGAATATCTGGAAGAATGCCTCAAAAGCATCCTCCAGCTCTCACTCAACTCCAAGGAAAGAGAAATCATCCTCGTGGATGATGGAAGCGATATCTGTGCAATCAACGGAATCACGGAATATCTGCAGGATATCATCTATCTGCGACAGCCTAGCCAGGGAGCCAGCGTGGCTAGAAACTATGGTATGATGATAGCCAAGGGCAAATTCATCCAGTTTGTGGATGGCGACGACTATCTGGTACAGACCGCCTACGAACATTGTCTAGACATCGTAAGATATCATCAGCCAGACATCGTGACATTTAACTATGTAAAAAACAGGCAGACGGATACTCCTCCTTATGAATTGCCGACTCCGATTTCGGGCACAGCCTATATGAGCAATCATAACCTGCATGGTTCTGCCTGCTCCTATATTTTCCGCAGCAGCATCAGAGGTACCCTGCAGTTTACGCCGGGCATCGTATATGGAGAAGATGAGGAGTTTACCCCTCAGCTCTTCCTGCGTGCCGAAAGAATCTTCAAGATGGAGACAGAGGCTTATTACTATCGTGAGAATCCGAACTCCGTAACCCATCAGATGGATCATGAGAAGATTAGCCAGAAAATGGATAACAGTCTGGAGGTAATCCTGCATCTGCAGAAACTGCTGGATAAGATTCCGGTGGCAGAAAGACAGGCACTGAGTCGCCGCATCGCCCAACTCTCGATGGATTATCTGGTGAACAATATCCGACTGAAACATTCGCTGATAGCCCTGAACCACGCCATCAAGAAGTTGAGAAAGCATGGACTCTATCCACTTCCAGACAAGGAATACACCAAGAAATATACCATGTTCAGAAAGATGATAGGTACCTACGTAGGAAGAATGGCGCTCCTCTTTTTCATCAAGAAATAAATGAAAAGGAGGAAGATTTTATCAGATAAATAAAGATTATATCAGGAAGATGAAGATTCTATTAATGGGAGAATACAGTAACGTACATGCCACACTTGCCGAGGGACTCCGCAAGCTGGGGCATGAGGTTACCGTGCTCTCCAACGGCGACTTCTGGAAGAATTATCCACGAGATATCAACATGGTGAGAAAGCCTGGAAAACTGGGGGGAATCCTATATTTGATAAAGTTATACACAATTGTGCATAAGTTAAGGGGATATGACATCGTCCAGCTCATCAACCCGATGTTTCTGGAGTTGAAAGCTGAGCGTATCTTCCCGATTTACCGGTATTTGAGAAAGCACAACAGGAAGGTGGTGCTGGCTGCATTCGGTATGGATTACTATTGGGTAAGCGTCTGCTGCCAGGATAAACCATTGAGATACAGTGATTTCAATATAGGAGATGATTTACGAACCAATGCCGATGCCCTGAAAGAAAGAAAAGACTGGTTGGGAACCGCCAAAGAAAGACTCAACCGGATGATAGCTGAAGATTGCGACGGCATCATAGCGGGACTTTATGAATACTGGGTATGTTATCAACCGCATTTTCCACAGAAAACCACGTTTATCCCCTATCCTATCCACACTTATTCACAATCCCATCAGGATAGGGATAAAAGGGCATCTTTTGTAGAGACATCTTCTGTAGATATTCCCAGAAGACCTTCCCAAAAGTTGAAGTTATTCATAGGTATCAACAAAACCAGAAGTGAGTATAAGGGTACGGACATCATGCTGAAGGCTGCCCAGGCAATCGCCGAGAAATATCCGGAAAAGGTAGAACTGCGTATCGCCCAAAACGTGCCTTTTGCGGAATATGTAAAGATGATGAACGGCAGCGATGCCATCCTCGACCAGCTCTACAGTTATACGCCATCGATGAATCCGCTGGAGGCAATGGCGAGGGGCATCATCTGCATTGGTGGTGGAGAACCGGAAAACTACGAGATTATCCACGAGGAGCATCTCCGTCCCATCATCAATGTGCAGCCCAACTATGAGAGCGTATATCAAGAGTTGGAGCACCTGGTGCTTCACCCAGAACTGATACCGCAGCTTAAGCAACAGAGCCTCGAATACATCAGCAAGCATCATGAATACATAAAGGTAGCTAAACAATATGAAGAATATTACAAGAGCCTGTTAGCCTAGGCACTTGTAATAAAAAGACATCGCCTACAGGATATTGGAACGAAGGATATCATTTAAGGAAGTTTTTGAAAAAAGCCTTGCTATTCCCAATTATTTCCACTATCTTTGCAATCGAATAAGTTGCACTCTATAAAACGAAGAAGATATGGATTACAAGAGATTACCATACGGCGTTGCCGATTTTACATGGATTAAGAGTCAGAACAGATACTGTGCTGACAAGACTATGTTTATACCTAAGATGGAGGAAGCAGGAGACTTTCTCTATCTCATCCGTCCACGCCGTTTTGGCAAGAGTGTCTTCCTCACGATGCTTCAAGCCTACTACGACATCGAGAAGAAAGACTCGTTCCATACTACATTCAAGGATACTTGGATTGAGTCGCACCCAACCGAAGGACTTGGACAATATCAGGTTTTGTATTTCGACTTCTCTAGAGCTGCAGCAGGACAAGGTAGCTTGGAGGAAAACTTCAATATATATTGTAACAGCGTATTGGATGGCTTCATCAAAAAGTATGCTGCCTATTATGATGAAGATTTCAACATGGAGGAATACCTTGGCTTTTCCGGTGCCTCCTATAAGCTAAATGCACTGAATACTTATTCCAAAAGCAAAGGTACGCAACTTTACCTTATCATCGACGAGTATGACAACTTCACCAACAACATCCTGAGTGAGGAAGGAGAAGCTGTGTATCACGCCTTGACTCATGCACAAGGCTTCTACCGTGACTTCTTCAAGCTATTCAAGGGAATGTTCCAACGCATCATGATGATGGGAGTAAGTCCTGTCACCGTGAACGACCTCAACAGTGGCTATAACATCGGCACCAATCTCTCCATGGACCCCATGTTCAACATGATGCTGGGATTCAGCGAGAACGAGGTACGGGAAATGATAGAATACTACAGAGAAGTAGGACTCATCAAGGTTCCGACCGACCAGCTGATTACCGACATGAAGCCTTGGTATGACAACTATTGCTTCGCGAAGGACAGTCTGGTTACAGACCCCAAGATGTTCAATTCGGATATGGTTATCTATTATCTCCGCCATTTCATCCGTTTTGGCAAAGCGCCGGACGAGATGGTAGACCCAAACACCATGACTGATTATGCCAAGATGAAGAAGATCATCTTCCTGGACAAGCTGCAGGGCGACCGCAAGAGCGTGCTGAAAGAAATCATCAACCAAGGTTACATCTGGGCGGAGCTGAGAGAAAGTTTCCCTGCTGAAGACTTGGTTGACCCTGACCTGTTCCCAAGTCTGCTCTACTATTACGGCATGCTGACCATCATTGGCAAGCGTGGCAGAAGAGTAAAGTTGGGAATCCCTAACGAGAATGTACGCCGCCAATATTACGGCTATGTGTTGGATGAATACAACAGGGATGCCAAAATCAACAATAATCATCTTGCCGACCGATACGATGTAATGGCTCTGGATGGTAACATCAAGCCAGCCATCGAATACATTGCCGAGGGTTATAAGAACTGCACGAGCATCCACTCCAGCATCCAGGCAGAGCGCAACCTGCAAGGGTTCATCGCCGCTTATCTCAACCATAGTGGTTATTACTACATCATCCAGGAAATGGAGCTGAACGGCGGCTATTGTGACTTGACGATGATTCCTGACCTCACCCGTTTCCCAGAGGTTGCCCATGCCTATCTCCTAGAGTTGAAGTATCTGAAATCAGGTGATACCGATGAAGAAGGCATGAAGGCTTTAGAAGAAGCAAAGGCGCAATTAGACCAATATACTCAAGACGCAAGATTGCCACAGCTGATGAGCGGCAAGCCTATACACAAGATTGCTATTATATATAAAGGTAACGATCTTTGGAGAGTAGAGGAATGGCGCTGAAGAGGATAAGCCCTAATGATCTTTTATATTCAGCGACGTTGAATCTCCGTTCAGCGACGTTGAATGTGCATTCAACGACGCTGAATGTATGTTCAACGTCGCTGAACGGAGATTTTCTTTAATAGTATCAGCATTTACCATAAAGGATATTCCTATTTTCCTTTAATGGTGTTTTTATTTTCCCTTAATAGTATGCCTATTTTCCCTTATGGGATTGAGCCGTCATTAAACTAGTTTTGCCACTATTTAATTCATCAAAATAGAAACGACAAGGCTTATGAAAAGACTATACTTGCAAAAATCCCTCAATGAGGGATAAAAATGATTAAATTCATCCCTCATTGAGGGAGGTTTTTAGAAGAATTCATCCCTCATTGAGGGATTATTTGTATCTTTGCGAAAAGTTTCGTTACGAAAAAATTCGATTATGGAAAATCCGTTTAAATTTGGCTCATTGGTTGATGCCCCATACTTTACAGACAGAGTGAAAGAACTGGACTACATCGTACAGTTTCTCAAGAGCGAGAACCATCTCGTTCTTATGTCACCACGACGTTTTGGCAAATCAAGTCTCGTAAAAAAGGCTGTTGTCCAAACCCAACGACCATACCTATGGCTCAATATGCAAGCCGTGCTCAGCAAAGAAGATTTTGCGGCAAAGCTTCTGAAGGAACTGCTCAATCAATTCAAACTGGAAAAGATGAAGCACTATCTTCGTAACTTCCGCATCATTCCTTCTATCAACATGAACCCGATGACAGACGAGCTATCGGTTTCATTCCAACCATCAACCGACAATGGAACAACTGCAATAGAAGATGTTTTAAATACAATTCAGAAGGTTTCTACACCTCAAAACAAACTGATTGTTGTCTTTGACGAGTTTCAAAGCATCCTGGAAATCGATAAAAACATGGACAAGCAGCTCCGTTCTATCATGCAGGAACAGACAGGCATCAATTACATCTTTCTGGGTAGCCAGGAATCGA
>ERZ1027238.472-NODE-472-length-12680-cov-11.901307_pt1 | contig 12680 bp, 9 predicted proteins | sample MGYA00519477_ERZ1027238 | MGnify/ENA primary metagenome ERZ1027238 (study PRJEB26926, sample SAMN06164638) | human gut metagenome | biome: ENVO:00009003; feature: ENVO:2100002; material: ENVO:00002003 | host: Homo sapiens | place: USA | collected 2012 ...
GCTGGGTTCAGAACGTCGTGAGACAGTTCGGTCCCTATCTGTCGTGGGCGCAGGATATTTGATGGGAGCTGTTCCTAGTACGAGAGGACCGGAGCGGACGTACCTCTGGCGCACCAGTTGTTCTGCCAAGGGCATAGCTGGGCAACTATGTACGGATCGGATAAACGCTGAAAGCATCTAAGCGTGAAGCCGACCCAAAGATAAGATATCCCATTGTTTCAAACAAGTAAGACCCCTTGAAGACTACAAGGTTGATAGGCACGATGTGTAAGTGGAGTGATCCATTCAGCAAGCGTGTACTAATAGGTCGAGGGCTTGACCACAATTCGCTTGAGACTTTTAAGTCAACGAAAAAATGTTAGCAGTGATTATTCAGTTTTGAAGGCACGTCCTTCTAAGAAACACTGGACAGATACACAGAAATGTGTTATACTGATTCAGTCAAATTGGTCGGTGTCGATGACGGTAAGGTTCCACCTGTTCCCATTCCGAACACAGAAGTTAAGCTTACTTGTGCCGAAGATAGTTAGCTGGAAACGGCTTGTGAAAATAGGTAGTCGCCGACTTAATAAAGAGCTCTGAGATGAAAGTCTCAGGGCTTTTTTATTGCATTTCGGGGCAGAAAATAGTATCATAAAAGGCAGAACCTTATACTTTCTACAGATTTTCCTGTTACGCTGGATGCACAAAGAAAGGAGAGTCTATATGGACAAATTAACGAAAAAAGGGCTGGACGGTACCCAGCTCAAGACCATTGCACTGGCGCTGATGGTGCTGGACCACATTCATTATTTCTTTGAATTCACCGGCTGCATCCCGACGGTGTTCAGTATGCTGGGGCGGCTCAGTGCGCCGCTGTTTCTGTTCTGCACGGTGGAGGGCTTTGCCCACACCCATGACCGCAAGCGGTATTTTATCCGCATCTGGGCTATTGGCACGGCCATGGCGGCGCTGGAATTCTTTATGATCTACGCCAAAGCCTTCCGGCGCGGGGATGGCTTCTACCCGCTGAACGCTATTTTTCAGGATCTTGCGCTGCTGTGCATCGTCTGGCAGGGCATCGACTGGCTGCGGGAGAAAAAGCTCGCAAAAGGCATTGGCGCCATTGCCGCCGTCTTGTGCTGGCCGTTTGTGGTGATCGTGTTTCTGCTGCTTTTCCCCGGGGTACAGGAGATGCCCATCGCTTCGTCAGTCGTGGCCTTTGTCATCACCAGCCCGCTGCCCATGTGGACAGGCATCACGGACGGCAGCTGGAGCTTTTTGCTGGGCGGTGTGCTGCTGTATGCATTGCGCGGACGGCGCAAAGTGCAGCTGACAGTATGGGCACTGGTGATTTTCCTGTGTGACTTTGCGCTGACCTTTGGGATGGCTTGCCGACAGGAGGGTTTTGTCTGGACGCAGATGTTCACCGACTACTACGAGTGGTTCGAGGTGGCGGCGGTGCTGCTGATGCTGCTGTACAACGGGCAGCGCGGCAGCGGGCACAAGCAGCTGTTCTACTGGTTCTACCCCGCCCATGTGTACCTGCTGTATGGGGCATCCTGCCTTGTTTATAACGTGTTGAGGTGATTTTGTGGCAAACATTCTGGCAGTGGATGACAATCTGGAGCTCTGCAAGCTGATCCGCACCACTTTGGAGCGGGACGGCCACCGGGTAGAAACGCGGCAGGCGGGCAGAGATCTGACCGAGGCGCTCTGCCGCTGGGCAGACTGCATCCTGCTGGACGTGATGATGCCCGGGGAGGACGGCTTTGCGGTCTGTCGGCGCATCCGCAGCCTGACCGAAGCCCCTATCCTGTTTCTGAGCGCCCGCACCGACGAGGCCGCTGTGCTGGAGGGGCTGGGCATTGGGGCAGATGACTTTTTGTCCAAGCCCTTCCGGGTGGCAGAGCTGCGGGCGCGGGTAGCGGCGCATCTGCGGCGGCAGAGCCGCACCCCGGCGCACCGGATGGTGCGCAGCGGCGTGGCCTTTGACCTGACCGCCCGGAGCGCGGCGGTGGAGGGCACAGTGCTGCCGCTGACCCGCTCGGAGTATGCCATCTGCGAGTATCTGGCGCTGCACGCCGGGCAGACCTTTACCAAAGAGCAAATTTACGAAGCGGTTTTTGGCATTGACGGCACAGCGGATGACACCGCCGTGACCCAGCACATCAAAAATATCCGGGCAAAGCTGCGGGCGGTGGGCGTGCCGGAGCCGGAAAAGCTGCTCAATACCGTATGGGGTGTGGGATACCGATGGAAAAGCGAAGACTGACCTCTCTGCGCAGCGTGCTGCTGCAATATCTGGTGCGCACGGCGCTGGCCTGCCTGCTGGTCGCGGTGGGGTGGCTGCTGGCGCTGATGCTGTGGGTCCAGAACGGCGAGCTGTTTCTTCCCGCGAATCAAGCTGCACAGGCCTGTCAGAAAGCCGCACAGGACGTTTTACCGGGCATGACCGCCGCCACCTTTGACGAGACCCAACTGGACTCCTTGTGCCGCTACGCCCTGTTTGCCGCGCCGGACAGCAGCGAGGTGCTGGCCACCAACATGGATGCCGGGCACTTGCAGCGGGCAATGGAGAACCGGCAGGGGAAAACCCGCTGGCATTTTGGCTACACGCAGTATTATATGACGTCAAAATTGCAGGACGGAACGGTCTGTCTGCTGCAATTTGACTATGCCGTGCCCTATGCCGACCCTGCGCTGCGGGGCGTGCTGCCGGATATGCAGACCGTGCACTGCATTCTGGGCATTCTGCTGTTGGTAGGCGCGGTGGTGTGGAGCACCCACAGGACCGGGCGCTTCCTGACCCGGGAGACCGAAAAGCTGACCGCCGCAGCACAGGCGGTGGCACGGAAGGATCTGGACAGCGCGGTGTTTTCCGGCGCGAAGGTGCGGGAATACGAGAGCACTTTACAGGCATTGCAGACCATGGGCGACGCCCTGACCGGCAGCCTGCAGAAGCAGTGGGCCATGGAGCAGCGGCAGCGGGAGCAGATCATTCAGCTGTCCCACAAGCTGAAAACGCCGCTGACCATCATCGAGGGCAACGCGGAACTGCTGGCAGAGGATGACGATTTGACCGCAGAGCAGAAAGCGCAGGTAGAGTCTATTTTGCAGGGCGCAGAGCAGACCCGCACCTATCTTGGCAAGATCCGCGCCGAGGTGCAGACCCCGCTGCGGTATAAACGAAATGCAGAACAATGACAAAATAAACGATTTATAGCTGATTTATCCTGACTGTAAAAAAGGCTTCCAAAACGCCCACAGGCGTTTTGGAAGCCAAATAAAAAATCTTTATTCCGCTGAGAATATCCAGAGCGAAGCGGAGGATATTTCTAATCGTCCAACGCGAAGGGGCTGCCGCACATTTTGTGCAGCAGCCCTTTGCTTGTTTTTACTGTTTTGCCAGCTGTTTGTCCAGCCATGCGGCGATGTCCGCGAAGACCTCCAACTTGTTGGTTTCCACCAGCAGCTCGTGGCGGGCACCGGGGTAGAAGATGCTTTCAATGTTCTGCACACCGGCGTCCTTCAGGCTCTGGATGGCGCGGCGCACGCCCTTGCCCTGCTCGCCCACCGGGTCGGCATCGCCGGAGAGGAAGAGCAGCGGCAGCTCCTTGGGCATCCGTGCCAGAAAAGCCGGGTCGTGCAGGCGCAGGATGCCGCTGAACATACTGTAATAGGCGTTCAGCGTAAAGGTAAAGGTGCAGCGCTCCTCGGCCAGATACTTGTCCACCTCGGCCTGGTCGCGGTTGAGCCAGTCGTGGGTGGTGCGGCCCTCCAGCCCCTTGTTGTAGCCCATAAAGGAAAGGTTGGCCACAAGGCTGCTGCGGTAGTGCCAGCCATGGAAGGCGGCCAGCACCCGGCAAAGGGTCTTGGCAACCTTGACCAGCGCCTTGGGCTGGAAACCTGTGCCCATAATGATGGCACCGTTCAGCTCCCGGCCATACTCGCACAAATACTGCCGGGCGTAGAAGGAGCCCATGCTGTGCCCCAGCAAAAAGTAGGGCAGGTTTGGGTACAGCTCCTTGGTCAGCACGGTCACGGCGTGCAGGTCGGCCAGCACGGCGCGGTTGCCGTCCGGCTCGGCAAAATAGCCGTAGTCCTCCTTGGTGCGGATGGATGCACCGTGCCCCAGATGGTCGTGTCCGGTGACCAGAATACCCCGGTCGGCCAGATATTCCGCCAAGGGGCGGTAGCGGTCGATATACTCCACCATGCCGTGGGACAGCTGCAGCACCGCCCGCACCTGCCCCTCCGGGACGCAGCGAAAGCCGTGCAGGGTGCGCCCCGGCACGGTGGAGGGAAGGGTAAAGTCGATGAACCGGCTCATGGAAAGAGCCCCCTTTCTGCGTTACAGTGCGCTGAGCTTGCGGCGGCAGGCGCTGCAGATGCAGTAGCCGCCGAACTGGATGGCCTGCTCGTCCACCTCGCCGCAGAAATCGCAGCTGCCGGCGGGGCGGTGCTTTTTCAGGACGATGGCGTCCCCATCCACAAAGATCTCCAATTTGGTGTCGGTGTCGAGGTGCATACTAGTGCGCAGCTCCTTCGGCAGAACGATCCGTCCCAGCGAGTCAATGCCGCGAACGATGCCAGTGCTTTTCATAATGTGTCATTCTCCTTCACTATTCCTTATTCCTTTTTAGCAACCACTGACACAATAGGAAAATTGTGCCAGCGCTGATAAGCTCAGTATACAAAAAATAACACCATTCGTCAATGATTGCGTGCTGATTCGACAAAAAAAGACCTTCTGCACATAAAGGTGGGGGAGATTCTCTCCGTGAAAAAAGGGGTTCTGAAAAGCCTGCAGGCTTTTCAGAACCCCTAAATTACAAATAATTCTTTCTCGCCGTCTCAGCTCAGCTCCACAGGGGCTTCGGGCTGGTTCTCCACGCGGGCGCTGGTGCGTCCCTCGGGACGGATCTCTCCGGCGGCGACCAGCGAGATCTTGGTCAGGGTGGGGCCTACCAGCTCGTACACCAGCACCGAGAACAGCACCACGTTGCGCACCATGTGGCCGTCCGACAACTCGGAGGCAGTGGCAGCCATGCCCAGCGCTACACCGGCCTGCGGCAGCAGGGTGATGCCCAGATACTTCTGAATAGCCGGGCTGCAGCTGGTGGCGCGGCAGCTCAGGTAAGAGCCGCTGATCTTACCGGCAGAGCGCGCCACGATGTACACCACGCCGATGAGCAGCACCATGGGGTTGGTGAGGATGGTCAGGTCCAGCTCTGCGCCGGACAGCACGAAGAACAAGATGTTGATGGGGGACACCCAGCGGTCCAGACGGTCCATCAGCTCGTCCGAGGTGGGGCAGACGTTACAGAACACGGTGCCGGTCATCATGCACACCAGCAGCAGCGAGAAGCCGCAGCGGGTGCCGTTGATCTCGAACTTGGTCATGGACAGCCCCACGGTCAGCAGCACAAAGGCCACCGACAGGCTCATGCGCTTGGAGCGGGAGTGGAAGTAGACCTCCAGCAGGTTCAGCAGGTAACCGGCGGCAGCGCCCAGTGCCAGCGAGAGCGCAATCTCCAGCAGCGGCTCCAGCACTACGCTCATGGGGTCGATGCGGCCCTGTTCCAGCGCATTTGCCACGCCGTAGGAGGCCGAGAACAGCACCAGACCCACGGCATCGTCAATGGCGACCACCATCAGCAGAAGCTTGGTCAAAGGGCCGTCGGCCTTGTACTGCTTGACCACCATCAGGGTAGCAGCGGGTGCGGTAGCGGCGGCGATGGAGCCCAGCGTGATGGCAGAGGCCAGCGAGATGACGTCCGGGCGGGCAAAGTGCAGGGCAACAAGGGCGATATCCACCAGCGCGGTGGTGATCACTGCCTGTGCAACGCCCACGGTCACGGCGCGGCGTCCCATGTGCTTCAGGGCGCTGAGACGGAACTCGTTGCCGATGACGAAGGCGATAAAGCCCAGCGCCACCTGTGTGAGGATGCCGTAGCCCTCCACGGCAACAAGGCTGCCAAAGCCAAAGCCGAAACGGCTCAGCCCCAGCCGACCCAGAAAGAAGGGACCCAGCAGCAGGCCGGTAAGCAGGTAAGCGGTGACGGCGGGCAGACGCACGGCCTTGGCAGCGCGTGACATGAGCAGGCCGGCGATCAGGGCAAGGGACAGACAGATCAACATTTGTTCCATAATGTGGTTTGTATTGGGTGCGCAGCCAAAGGCCGCAGCACTCGGTTCCTCCTTGTCAAAAAAGTATCGAACGCCTGTGTGAAATCCAGTGGGGGGGGTCAAAATGGGAAAACGTATCCAGTATACCGGAACAACGGAGGAAAAGCAACCATCCTGCGCGTTTCATACATCTTTTGAGACGAAAAGACAGAAACAGGACGAGAAAGGACGGAATACAAGCAGTTCGGCTGCCGTTTCCCTTTACGACCCCAGCCGTGAAAAAGGGATAGCGGAGCGCCCGCAGGCGTTCCGCTATCCCGAAATTTAAAATATGCTCTTAGTTGAACTTGAAGATCTTGCGCAGCTGGCGGTAGGTGGCTACGACCACCTTATCGCCGCCGGGGAAGTGCAGGTCGGTCAGGCCGCCAAGGTTCACGCGCACGGCGCGGTAGACGCCGGGGGTAACGTGATCCTTGAGGTACTGCCACAGCTCTGCCTTTTTGGCGTGTGCCTCGGCGCTGCCGTCCAGCAGCAGGAAGATGTCGCTGACTGCCATCATGACGGACAGGTAGTGCACCATGTAGGCGCGCAGACGCTTCTGACCTTTGAGTGCGTCCAGATCCTGACAGTCGATCATGTGCTTTGTGACCCGCAGCTGCTGGTCCACACGGCCGACCATCACGCTCTCGTTCACGCTCTGGTCTGCGCGGCCGATGAAGTAGCGGTACAGATCCAGATCCATATAGTACATGCTCTTGACATAGGGCAGGGGCTGGTACACAAAGATATTGTCCACATAGAAGGTGTGCTTGGGCAGCACCATGCCGCACTCACGCAGCACCTCGGTGCGGTACATGACCGAGTGCATCAGCAGGTTCTGATCCGGGCGGAAGCGCCGGACGTGCACCCAGTCGAACAGGCGGTTCTGCGGGAACACGTTGGTGTAGCGCACGGTATGGCTGGTGCCGTCCTCCACATGCTCGTACACATAGTTGCAGATCATCAGATCCGGCGCGGTGCCGCGGGCTACCAGTGTGGTCAGGCGCTCCAGCACCTTCTTCAGGGCATCGGTGTCCAGCCAGTCATCGCTGTCCACTACCTTGTAGTACAGGCCGGTGGCGTTGCGGATGCCCTGATTCACGCCCTCGCCGTGGCCGCCGTTCTCCTGATGGATGGCCTTGACGATGGTGGGGTACTTTGCGGCGTACTCGTTGCAGATGGCGGGGGTGTCATCCTTGACGGAACCATCGTCCACCAGAATGATCTCGGCCTGCTCGCCTGCGCTCAGCAGCGTTTCGATGCAGTGACGCATATAGGCTGCGGAATTGTAGCAGGGCACGGCAAAGGTGATAAGTTTCTGCTGCATATTATAAATGCTCCTTTTTACGTTGCATGGTCCATGCCGGGCAGTCTGCGGGGTGGCATGGAGATATGTGTTCTCATTATAGCATTTTCGCGCCTGAAAAGCTATCCTTCCCGGGCAGAAAGAGCGCTTATCGCACACTTTTGCGCAAAGTGACGCTTTTTTCTGCCCAAAGTGCCGGTTTTGTGGTATACTGATAAGGTTTTGAGCGTTCTGCGCGTCAGTGCACCTATATATATAACGGAGGAAACCATGGAAAACCCGCACAGTATCCTGAAAAAAGTTTTCGGCTACGACAGCTTCCGCCCCGGGCAGGAGGAAATCGTCAGCCGCCTGCTGGCCGGACAGGATGTGCTGGCGGTCATGCCCACCGGCGCGGGCAAATCCATCTGCTATCAGGTACCGGCGCTGCTTTTGCCGGGCATTACCATCGTGGTGTCCCCGCTGGTCAGCCTGATGAAGGATCAGGTGGGGGCGCTGGTGCAGGCGGGCGTGGCGGCGGCTTTTCTGAACAACAGCCTGACCGACAACCAGAAGGCGCTGATGCTGCACCGCGCCCGGGAGGGCTGGTACAAGATCATCTATGTAGCACCGGAGCGGCTGGAGATGCCGGGCTTCCAGCGGTTCGCGCAGGAGCGGCAGATCAGCATGGTCACGGTGGACGAGGCGCACTGCATCAGCCAGTGGGGACAGGATTTCCGCCCCAGCTATCTGCGCATCAAGGCGTTTGTGGACAGCCTGCCCAGCCGACCGGTCATGGGCGCGTTCACCGCCACCGCCACCGCCCATGTGCGGGAGGATATCCGCACCCATCTGGCGCTGCAAGCGCCCTACGAGGTGACTACCAGCTTCGACCGCCCCAACCTGTACTTCGAGACCCGGCGGGCACTGCCCAGCCAGAAGCCAAAAGAGCTGCTGGAACTGGTGCTCAAAGAGGGCAATCATGCGGGCATCGTGTATTGCAGCACCACCCGGCAGGTGGACGAGACGGTGCAGCTGCTGCAGAGCCGCAGCATCCGGGCGGCAGCCTACCACGCCAAGCTGGATGCGGACACCCGGCGGCAGAATCAGGACGATTTCCTCTATGACCGTGTGCAGGTGATGGTGGCCACCAATGCCTTTGGCATGGGCATCGACAAGCCCAACGTGCGGTTCGTCATCCATTATAATATGCCCAAGGATCTGGAAAGCTATTATCAGGAAGCCGGACGCGCCGGGCGCGACGGTCAGCCCGCCCGGTGTACCCTGCTGTATTCCGGCACGGATGTGCGCACCATCCGCTTTTTCATCGACAAGGAGCGGGAGGCGGACAATGGTCTGCCCGCAGATGTAAAGGCCGAAGCCGCCCGCAAGGCAGAGGAGCGGCTCAAGTACATGACCTTCTACTCCACCACCCAGCACTGTCTGCGCGGCTTTCTGCTGCAATACTTCGGGGAGGCCGCGCCCAAAAAGTGCGGCAACTGCTCCTGCTGCCTTGCCGCCGAGCAGGAAGCCCAGCTGCAAGTGGAGTACGCCCGCCGCCGTGCCGCCCAAAGCGCCGACCGGCTGGAAAAGCCCCGCCGCGCAAAGCCCGCCGCAGCGGGCAGTCTGAGCGAAGCGGACGAAAAGCTGCTCAACGCCCTGTATGCGGTGCGCAAGCGCCTTGCGGGCAAGCAGAACCTGCCCGCCTTTATGGTGTTCAACGACGCCACCCTGCGGGAGATGGCAGAGAAAAAGCCTATGAGCATCGACGAGCTGCTGAACATCAGCGGCGTGGGCGAAAAGAAAGCCGCCCGCTACGGCAACGCCTTCCTGCGCGTTATCGAGGACGCCGTGGGCAGCCGGGAGTGAGAAAAGAAAGAAGCCGTTGCACAGACTGTGCAGCGGCTTCTTTTAGTGCGGGACGATTTCGAATGGCCTCCGCGTTGCTTTGGCCATGTTCAGCGGAAGAATTATTTTTAATAGAGCGTTTGTCGCGGCCTGCGGGCCGCGACAAACGCATTTTCATGGGAGGTGATTCAATACGGTTTACCGTTCCATGGTATGGGTGGCGAACACCTTTTCGTCCTCCCACCACACGGGCTGCCCGGCGGCAAGGGACTTGGGTACATCCAGCAGGCGCTGGTTGCGGCTGCCGCGGAAGCGCAGAGAGATGTCGTGCTCGGCCTGCACGAATCTGCCGTCCACCAGCACATCCAGCAGCGCCAGCAGCTCGTCGGTCACCTCGCACCGCGCGGGGCTGGGCTCTTTGCCGGTAAGCTGCTCCCAAGTGTAGCCGGAGTAGCACCACACCGTCTTGGCGGGGTACAGCGCCTTGAAGTTGCGCACAAAGGGCAGCAGCTCCCGCTGGTTCTCTGGTTCAAAGGGTTCGCCGCCCAGCAGGGAGAGCCCGGCGATATAGTCCGGCTGGCAGGAGGCGAATACCTCGTTGCGCACGGTCTTATCAAAGGGCTGACCGTAGTCAAAGTCCCATGCCACGGCGTTGAAGCAGCCCGGGCAGTGGTGGCGGCAGCCGGACACAAAAACGCTGGTGCGCACCCCGGGGCCGTTGGCGATATCGTAATATTTGATGTTTGCGTAGTTCATAGATAAAACTCCATATAAAAAGCTCCCCCTCTCGGGGGAGCTGTCAATGCGAAGCGTTGACTGAGAGGGTTACAGATGCAGCACGCGATCCTTGATCTCCTGCGTGCGGCCCTGGTTCCAGAACTGGGTGCCGATATAACCGCAGGTGCGGCGGGCGACGTTCAGCTTGTTCTGGTCGCGGTTGCCGCACTTGGGGCACTCCCACACCAGCTTGCCGTCGTCCTCTACGATCTTGATCTCGCCATCATAGCCACACACCTGGCAGTAGTCGGACTTGGTGTTCAGTTCGGCATACATGATGTTGTCGTAGATGAACTGCAGCACGCTCATGACGGCTTCCAGATTATCCTGCATATTGGGCACTTCCACATAGCTGATGGCACCGCCCGGGGACAGGCGCTGGAAGTCGGCCTCGAATTTCAGCTTGGTAAAGGCGTCGATGGGCTCGGAGACATGGACGTGGTAGCTGTTGGTGATATAGTTCTTGTCCGTGATGCCCTTCACGATGCCAAAGCGCTTTTGCAGGCACTTGGCGAACTTGTAGGTGGTGGATTCCAGCGGGGTGCCGTAGAGGGAGTAGTCCATGTTCTCGGCTTTCTTCCACGCGTTGCACTTGTCGTTCATGTGCTGCATCACGCTCAAGGCGAAGGGCTTGGCACCGGCATCGGTGTGGCTCTTGCCGGTCATATACTTCACACACTCGTACAGGCCGGCATAGCCCAGACTGATGGTGGAGTAGCCGCCGAAGAGCAGCTTGTCGATCTTTTCGCCCTTTTTCAGGCGTGCCAGTGCGCCGTACTGCCACAGAATGGGGGCAGCATCGCTGGGGGTGCCCAGCAGCCGCTTATGGCGTGCCTGCAAAGCCCGGTGGCACAGATCCAGACGCTCGTCAAAGATCTTCCAGAACTTTTCAAAGTTGCCGCCGGAGCTCAGGGCAACGTCCACCAGATTGATGGTGACCACGCCCTGATTAAAGCGGCCATAGTACTTGGGCTTGCCGGTCTCGGGGTCCACATAGGGAGTCAGGAAGCTACGGCAGCCCATGCAGGTGTAGCAGTGGCCCTCGCCATTCTTGTCCACCTTGAGTTCCAGCATCTTCTTTTCCGAGATATAGTCCGGCACCATGCGCTTGGCGGTGCACTTGGCGGCCAGCTCGGTCAGGTAGTAGTAGGGGGTGCCGGGGCGGATGTTGTCCTCTTCCAGCACATAGATCAGCTTGGGGAAGGCGGGGGTGATCCACACACCGGCCTCGTTCTTCACGCCCTGATAGCGCTGCCGGATGGTTTCCTCAATGATGATGGCAAGGTCGGCCTTTTCCTGCGGGTTGCGTGCCTCGCCCAGATACATGAACACGGTAATAAAGGGTGCCTGACCGTTGGTGGTCATCAGGGTGACCACCTGATACTGGATGGTCTGCACGCCGCGGTTGATCTCGTTGCGCAGACGGCGCTCCACGATCTCCTTTTTGCGCTCGGCAGAGACGTCCAGACCTTCCATCTCCAGCTCTACCTCGGCGGCGATCTTTTTGCGGGAGACGTCCACAAAGGGAGCCAGATGGGTCAGGCTGATGCTCTGACCGCCGTACTGGTTGGAGGCTACCTGTGCAATGATCTGGGTGGCAATGTTGCAGGCAGTGGAGAAGCTGTGCGGCTTCTCAATATAGGTGCCGGAGATGACAGTGCCGTTCTGCAGCATATCTTCCAGATTCACCAGATCGCAGTTGTGCATGTGCTGGGCAAAGTAGTCGGAATCGTGGAAGTGGATCAGACCCTCCTGATGTGCCTTTACGATCTCCGGGTCCAGCAGCAGACGGGCGGTCAGATCCTTGGAGATCTCGCCGGCCATATAGTCGCGCTGTACACTGTTGACGGTGGGGTTTTTGTTGGCGTTCTCCTGCTTGACCTCTTCGTTCTGGCACTCGATCAGGCTCAGAATACGCTCGTCAGTGGTGTTGGTCTGACGCTTCAGGCTCTGGACGTAACGGTAGGTGATATAGTGCCGTGCCACATCGTGCGCCTGAATGTCCATCAGCTGGTTCTCCACCAGATCCTGCACCTCTTCCACGCTGACTGCGCGGTTAAGCTGCTGGCACTGGTCGGTAACGGCTGCGGCGATCTGGGTGATCTGCTCCCGGCTCAGGCGAGCCTGACCGCCCACGGAATCGCTGGCTTTGGTAACGGCGGTGATGATCTTGGTAATATCAAAAGGAACTTCTGCACCGTTTCGTTTGATGATCTTCATCGGTTCTCCTCCTTCTATATAGGCGCATTGTGAACGGGTACCTCTTACCATAAGAGATACCCGTCTGCGCACAACGATATCCAACAAACTGAATGTAGCTCTATTTTATCATTATCTAGTGGAAAGTCAAGCAAAATACCACTATATTTTGCGTTTTGTAGCAATCGCCAAAAATCGTGGATATTTTTCGGGACAAAATTTTGCACGGAAAGACTTGACAGAGCGACTTGCTTTCCGGCGGGTAATATCAGCCGCCGTCTATACCCGGTTGGGATTTGCTCTGCCTATATAATGTAATAATATAAGGCAGCGCCGGATGAGGTGCAGCACCCATTAGCCTTGCTGCGCCCTCTCAGTCACCTGCGGTGACAGCTCTCCCAAAGGGAGAGCCAAGAGCACT
>ERZ1027238.481-NODE-481-length-12504-cov-9.618604_pt1 | contig 12504 bp, 9 predicted proteins | sample MGYA00519477_ERZ1027238 | MGnify/ENA primary metagenome ERZ1027238 (study PRJEB26926, sample SAMN06164638) | human gut metagenome | biome: ENVO:00009003; feature: ENVO:2100002; material: ENVO:00002003 | host: Homo sapiens | place: USA | collected 2012 ...
ACCCCTATGCCAAGATTGAGAATCTTGTATCCTAACCATTAGATGAATCGACCAAAATTGCACTCACGAAAATCAGCTTGCGGAAGGTGGGGGATTCGAACCCCCGGTACGGTAATCCCGCACGTCAGTTTAGCAAACTGGTGGTTTCAGCCACTCACCCAACCTTCCAATCGGATATTGTTGCCAAATCAACAAGCATCGTTCTCAAATGCGGGTGCAAAGATACTACATTTTTTTTGTTCCACCAAATTTTTCTGCAACTTTTTTCAAGAAATATGCATATTTTCTTGATTTTTCTTGTTTTTGGGAGGAATTATCGGGGATAAGCTGACTTTGTCAACAAAAAAGGAGGCAGATTTACCAATTATTGGAAATCTGCCTCCTGTAGGAAAGGGTCGCTCGATGATGTGATGAAACTCCGAATGTCATAAACATTTGAGAGCTCTCCGCTTTTGTAATCCACCGGCTTTGCAGCTTAGTTGACATGTCAGTTTATGTGGCCCGCCATAGGCAAGAGAAGTCTTCTCGGTTTCATAAGTGTAATTTGATGAGTATCCCGATCGAACCGACACGACCCTTATATCTTTGTCGAATAGACATAGCATAGGCTATCATCTATTGATAGAAGTCTTTGGGTTTTCTATACTGCAAAGATAATGCAATCTTTTGAAACTACCAAATCTTTCTGCTGATTTTTTCGAAAAATCTTCTTTATCAAAAGTCAGAACTCCCTTTTCCTTGTTTCTCTCAAGGGTCAAGACTTCTTTTTCCTGAGCTCTTCGTATATTTCTTCGAAATATTTCCTGAGTTCTGTCTTGTCTTCAATGATATTCCGCAGCTCTTTCAGAGCCTTCTCATTGGGTGAGTTGGGAATCCAGAGCTTGATGTAGCCGTTGCGGGAATATTTCTCGTCCATGTGGTCGGCGAACCGCTGCCATTGCTCTTCCTTTCCTTTTCCGGGATAGTTCTCCTCTCCGTATTCGATGGCACGAAGAAAGATTTCGTGAATATCGATGTCGCGGTCGGCTTCGGCAACAATCTTGCCATAGATGCTTCGGGGCTGGCGACTGGAGGAGGCGCGGTGATCCTCCACGGCTTCTTTCATGATTTTAATCTGCTCGGGAGTGAACCAGCGCTTCAGTCTGGCATCAGCCTGGAGGATTTTGCCACTGGTGAGGTGGTGGATGGCGCGCGGACCGCTCATTCCCAGGTCGTGGTAGGCGGCAACGATATAAACCATGTCGATGTCGGCACCTGTTACAGGTACGAGTTTCAGGGCGTTTTTGATGACACGGGTTACGTGGCGCAATCCGTGGCTCTCGCCAAATTCTGTATATTTGGGCAGAATCTGTGTTTCCACAAACTGCATGATTTCGAGATTTACTTGTTGCTTCATACTTTTTCTTCTTTTATATATATAATGTACGCGCGTACATTATATAATTATTATTCCTGAATGTTATCTTCTCATTCTAGAATCTTCTCATGCCATTCCAGAGGGGGCGGGTATCTCTGGGATTACCACATCATTCCAAGGATGATGAAGGTAGAGATCATACCAAAGGTAAAGATGTTGAGAGCCGTGTAGCCCAGTACCTTGTTCAGCATTCTGCCTTCTCCTATCTTCCTCATCTTGGCGAATGTTCGGTTGTGCACCACGAGATATGTGGCGGCGAAAGGCAAAAACTTAGTATCTGCATCGTAGGCAAGTGCACCATAGATGTTGATTCCAATCATGATGAGGATACCGATGTTGCCCAGTGCGCAGTAGAGACGCTCGCCGTTTTTCTTGCCGATGTGAACAATCAGCGTCTTTTTGCCCGCCTTGATGTCGTTGTCGTAGTCGCGATAGTTGTTCAGAATGAGCAGCGTATCTACTACCAGTCCGCAGGCGATGGAAGTCTGTATGGCTTCTGCTGATACAGTCTGTATTCCTTCAGGCATGACCAGGTAGTAGGTGCAGCAGACCGGCACGATGCCGAAAAAGAGAAGTACCAGCAGGTCGCCCAATCCCAGATAACTCAGCTTGGTGGTGTAGAGGAAACAGAAGAGGACACAGCAGATACCCACGATGATCATCTCCTTTCCTCCGTAGAAGGCAAGGGGCAAACCGATGATGCAGCCTAGAAGGGTAGTGATGATAATGCCCCATTTCATGGCTTTCATCGTAATCCAGCCTTCAGCACAGGCTCGTTTCGGTCCCAGGCGGGTTTCGTCGTCGTTGCCATGCTTGAAGTCGAAGAAGTCGTTTACCAGGTTGGAGTCTATCTGCATTATCCATGCAAAGAGCAGGCAGAGCAGGGCTGGAATCCATTGGCAGTTGGCATTTGAGTCCTTGTATGCCAGGGCTGTGCCTAGCATTACTGGTACTGCCGCAGCCGAAAGGGTGACGGGGCGGGCGGCGAGAAACCATGCCTTGATAGAATTTGTCTTTATCATCATATTGTTGCTTTTAAATTATAAGGAGCGAGGTTTTTGGGGAACCTCGCTCCTTGTTGTTATTCATTAAGAAAAGATTCGCTTCCTAGTTGAAGAAGTTCCAGCTTACACCCATTCTGAAAACTCGCTGGTTCATCGGATAGTGAGGGGTGAAGAAGTAGTTCTTGTCGCCTTGTCCTGCATTCAGATGGCTCATCGTCACGAAGAAGCGGGTGTGCTTGATGTGAACATTGGCGTAGGCATTGACGATAGGGTAGTTGCCCACCTTCACGTTCTTCTCGCCGTTGCCCTGTACGGTATATTGACCGATGTAAGGAGAATAATCCGGAGCCTCGTAGCTGGTGAAGTATCTGGCGTCGGCACCCAGCTCGATATTCAGTACTTTTACCACCTTGAACTTGATGAAGAGGTTGGTATATACGTTGAGGTCTGGCACAGGCAGGGTACTCTTGCTGCTGGTATGCTGGTAGGTAATCATATTCTGCCAGTTGAAAATACCGAATTTGAAGTCCTGTTGCAGCTGCGCTGTAATCAGATTGATGGCGTCGCCGCTCTGCATTGGTGTCACTGTCACGCCTGTGCGCAGACCATTTTCTGTAATCGTATATTGCTGTGAGAAATAAGTATAGTTCTTGATTTCATCCACAGCCACACGCAGCGTGGTGTTAGTCTTGCCGAATCTCAGAGTTCCCATGATGCGGGTATGGATAATCTTGCTCAGATCATCATCCCACCAGAGATGTCGGGCGTGATACTTGCGATAGTAGAACGATGGCGTTTCGTGATGTATGAAAGCATCGCCTCTTACCTGTACGGTGTCACCCAGGAATGGTAGGTTGATGTCTGCGCTTCCATCAATGGCAAAGGTACCGGCATCTACTCCGGTGAGTCCTACCTCGCCCACTACATTATAGTGAAGGGTCTTGCCCTGAGTCTTACTCAGCTGACCGCCTACGCTCAGCGCATGCTCATTGAACTTCTCGAATCCGCCTTCGGTATTCGGCAGTTCGTAGTGGCGGAGGTCATAGCTGGCGAAAGCTTTCAGACCAGCCTTTGCCCACTTGCTGAATCCCTCGAGCGTTCCCATTGCCACGGTGTTCTTGATGCGCCAGTGACGGGTCTGATCGTAGATAGAATCGCCTGTAAACTTGCCGGCATTGTAGTACTCCTTGAGATAGTAGTCCTGTGGAGTCTGGTAAGCCTGGTAGATGCGCTTGTAGTTGTCAAACTGCACGGTGTGGATGAAGCTGGTTACCGGAACATATTCTGTCTTGTAGAAGAGTGAGTCTTGCGCTTTCTTCTTCTCTACGGCGAGCAGACTGTCTGCCATTGCCTTGCTGTTTACTGCAATTCGAGTGCTGTCGCTCTTGAAGTCCTGGGCTGCCTTGTTTGCAACTATTGCCTTGTTGTTCTTGGCTGGTTCATCGCCGGCAATCTTTGCATCTGTAGGACGACCTGAGAACAGCTTCTTCTGATTTTTATCGAAAGCCTTTTCGTCAAACTCCCTGCCTTGTTCCCTTGCTTTCTTTCTTGCCTCCTCCTTGGCTTCCTCGGCTGCATTGTCCTTTGCTGACTCCATGGCGAATTTCTTGGCCTTGATTTCTTCCTCGGTCATCTTCACCTTGCGGCTGAAGCCCACATTGTAGCGGTGGGTGAAGAAGATGTGTTGACTGTCGTTGCGATTCCAGTTCTGCTGCAGCACGGTCGGTATTTCGTTGGTGGCGAAACTCTCGGTGAAAAGCTCCGGATGCTTGATGTAGTCATCATTGGTAATACCTCCGTTCTCCGTCACCTTCTGGTGGTTGGTGCTGAAAAGGAAGTGCGCCTGATAGCGGTCGCCCAGATAAGAAGTCCACATCGTATATTTGAAGTGCGCCGTGCTCTGTGCATCGTAGTAGCCGCGACCGTATTTGTAGTCGAATCGGAATCCGCCACCCAGCTGCTTGTTGGCATTCACCGCAAAGATTGCCTTGAAGTCATCCTCACCGTTGGTTCTGTCACCGCAGCTATTCAGCGTGATGTTGGTGATAGGCGAGTAGGTGTTGGTGAAGTGGAAGTCACTCACCGGGGTAACGATGTTGTCGTATGGCTCGGTGAAGATGAAGTTGCCCTGCGTATTGCGTCGGTCGATGAAGATGCGGTTGATGCGGGCGGTACCCATGTTGCCCAGGGTGTTGTACTCTCCGCGCAGTCCTTCCGTGAAGGTGGTATTCTGGTACATTGCCTGCATGGTGTCGACCACAGCAGCCCGGGTATCTCCAAATCTCTCATCCACAGTCCATACCCTGATTCCCTTCGGAATTTCCTTGTCAGTGCCCAGCGAGTCGGTGTTGATGCGGTTGCCGGTCTGTGGGCGGAACTGTGAGTCTTCGTTATTGTTGAAATCTGTAAAATCACGTTGTGCCGCAACTGGTAGAGTTGCAGCACAAGCTAGGATTGTAGAGAATAATATTTTCTTCATTTCTTATTTATTGAATAAGCGGATGCAAGCCTGTTTTGAATGGTCGGATGCAAACCTTTCTTATTTTTTGAATAATCGGATGCAAACCTCGGCAATTTTCAAGACTACGCCGATGATCAGCAGTACATTGGCAATCGTGTGGTCGTCCATCTGTGTCCAGAGGATGACGCCTACGATGGCGAAGAGCATGAATCCGATGTTGAGCCAGTTTCTGGCTACGAGCATATTGCTCTTGTCTGCATACTCCAATCTTCTGTGGTGGCGACGATTTGGACGCACGGCATAGCTGGTCTGTGGCTGCGTCTGAGACGCCTCATGGCTCTGGCTCTGTGGCTGCGCCTTTGCGGTTTCCTCGCTCTGTGGGATGTTTGTTGTGTTGTTATCTTTTGTCTGATCCATATTTTATGAGATGATTTTTATTTTCTAACAAGTTTGGTCAGATCATTGAAGATCTGGTTCTTGCGGTCGATGGTTCCGCGTCGGAACTTGCCGTAGATCTTGGCCAAGTCGTTTTTCTTCTTGGTCAGGGCATATTTGTCGGTAATCACTTTCTCTGCCGGCTCCTTGAAACCGGTGCTTCTGCCTTCCTCGTAGTTGAATACGATTCGGGTCATAGAGAGGTGGAGATGGTTGTCGCTGATGGTTGCCACCAGCTGGTACTTGGTCTCAGAGCGGTCGAGAGAGATGAACGACTGATTGAAGACAAACCATTCGTCCATGATACAGGCGATGATCTGCTCGTTCTTGTTGTTTCTGTTCACCAGGGGGATGCGGCTGTTGATGTTCTGCTCATTCTTGATGAGCTTGCTCATATACTGGAAAACGATGTTGTAGATTTCGTCTGCACTCTTTCCGTTTGCCTGGGTGTCGAGAACAAATTCCACTTTTCCGTCGGCATTGAGCTGGATGGCTCCCGCCAGGTATTTCGGATCTTCCTTGAGCACCACGCCCTCGGCAGTCTTTTCCACCTTTTTCTCTTCTACCTCCTCTGTCATGGTTGGCACGACCCATCCCGCACCTTCTGAAGTTTCGGTAGTATTCTCCTTCTTGGTGGCAGGCACCAGCTTTGTAGCAGGCACCGAATTCTCTGCATTCTTCTTCAGCTTTTCAGCTTCCTGCTTCATTCTTTCAGCTTCAGCCTTCAATCTCGCAGCTTCCGCTTTCGTTTTCTCAGCTTCCGCCTTTATTTTTTCAGCTTCCGCCTTCACCTTAGCTGCTTCTGCCTGAGCCTTGGCTGCTTCCAGTGCCTTTTGGGCTTCCTCTAACTCTTTTTGCGCCTTTTCCAACTGCTGCTCAGGGGTAAGCACATTCTGTGCCTGCATGGTGAGAGTAGAAATCAGCACGAGTATTGAGATAAATATCTTTTTCATGATCTGTTGTTTAAATGTTTAATGTCTTGTCCTCCTCGTCCGAGTATAGGAGCTCGGAGGTGTTTCTAACATACAAAGGTATAAAAATAACTTGATATATTTCTATTTGGAAGCGATTATTTATACATTCTTTTGCTAAGTTAACAATATTTTTTAGGAAAAACGCTCCTAGTTTCAAATATTTTCGTATCTTTGCAAAAAAATATAGCTATAATTATGGGATTATTCGGATTATTTAGCAACAAAAAAAAGGAAACTCTCGATAAAGGCCTCGAAAAGACCAAGGAGAGCGTGTTTGGAAAATTGGCGCGTGCGGTGGCTGGTAAGTCAACCGTAGATGATGACGTGCTCGATGATTTGGAGGAGGTGCTCATCACATCCGATGTGGGTGTGGAGACTACCGTGAAGATCATCCGACGTATAGAAGAGCGCGTGGCAAGAGATAAGTATGTTTCTACCTCAGAACTCAACAGAATTCTGAGGGAAGAGATTGCAAGCCTCCTGGAGGAAAATCATACTGATGACAATGAAAACTGGGATTTGCCTTCCGATCATAAGCCATACGTGATTCTGGTAGTGGGTGTGAACGGTGTGGGCAAGACTACCACCATAGGAAAGCTCGCCTATCAGTTTAAGAAGGCTGGCAAGAAGGTGTATCTCGGTGCTGCCGATACCTTCCGTGCCGCTGCCGTGGAACAGATCTGCATTTGGGGCGAGCGAGTAGGGGTGCCAGTGGTGAAGCAGCAGATGGGTTCTGACCCTGCCAGCGTGGCCTTCGATACCCTACAGAGCGCCAAGGCGAATGGTGCCGACGTGGTGCTGATTGATACTGCCGGACGTCTTCATAATAAGGTGAACTTGATGAATGAGTTGAAGAAGATCAAGGAGGTGATGAAGAAGGTCATGCCTGAGGCTCCGGATGAGGTGATGCTCGTTCTGGATGGAAGTACCGGACAGAACGCTTTTGAGCAGGCTAAGCAGTTTGCTGCCGTTACCAATATCTCTTCGCTCGCCATCACCAAGCTCGATGGTACGGCTAAGGGTGGCGTGGTAATCGGAATCTCCGACCAGCTCAAGGTGCCTGTGAAGTATATCGGACTGGGCGAGGGTATGGAGGATCTCCAGCTCTTCAATAAGTCTGAATTTGTTGATTCCCTCTTTAAACACTAGAATACAGGTGCTTATAGACTTTGAGAAAAGAATTAGATGAAGCTCGATGTAAAATAGTCGAGAAAAGAATTAGATTAAGATTATTATTAGGATAAGTAGGATAAGAATGAAGAAAAATCAGATAGATATAGTAACCATGGGTTGCTCCAAGAATCTGGTGGACAGTGAGACCTTGATGAAGCTTTTCGAGGACAATGGCTACCACTGCGTTCATGACCCGAAACGCCCACAGGGTGAAATTGCCGTCATCAATACTTGCGGCTTTATCGAGGATGCCAAGCAGGAGAGTATCGATACCATTCTGGAGTTCATCCAGGCTAAGGAAGAGGGACGACTCCGCAAGCTCTATGTGATGGGTTGTCTCTCACAGCGCTACCAGAAGGAACTGGAGGCAGAGATGCCCGAGGTGGATAAGTTTTATGGTAAGTTTAATTATAAGGAGTTGCTCAAGGAACTGGGCAAGGCTGATGTGCCTGCTTGCAGTGGAACCCGCCATCTCACTACTCCTCATCATTATGCCTATATCAAGATTTCTGAAGGTTGCAACCGCCGCTGTGCGTATTGCGCCATTCCTATCATCACCGGCAAGCACGTTTCCCGTCCGATGGATGAAATCCTCGACGAGGTGCGCCAACTGGTAGCCGATGGTGTGAAGGAATTCCAGATTATCGCCCAAGAGCTCACCTACTACGGCGTGGACCTGGACGGCAAGCATCACATCACCGAACTCATCAGCCGCATGGCGGATATTCCGGGTGTGAAGTGGATCCGTCTGCACTATGCTTATCCTAACCAGTTCCCGCTCGATTTGCTCGATGTGATGCGCGAGAAGCCAAACGTATGTAAGTATCTTGACATCGCCCTGCAGCATATCAGCGACAATATGCTCAACAGAATGCATCGCCACGTGAGCAAGCAGGAAACCATTGATCTGCTCAAGACCATCCGTGAGCGTGTGCCGGGCATTCATATCCGTACCACTCTGATGGTAGGTTTCCCTGGTGAGACTCAGGAAGACTTCCATGAATTGCTCGAATTCGTTCGTATTCAGCGCTTTGAGCGTATGGGTGCCTTTGCTTATTCTGAGGAGGAGGGCACCTACAGTGCCAATAACTACGAGGATGATGTTCCTGCCGAGGTGAAGCAGCGCCGTCTTGACGAACTGATGATTCTGCAGCAGGAAATCAGCGCTGAGGTAGAGGCTGAGAAAGTGGGCAAGATACTGAAGGTGATTATCGACCGCAAAGAGGGTGATTACTATATCGGAAGAACCGAATTCTGCTCGCCAGAGGTGGATCCTGAAGTGCTGATCAAGGCAGGAGAGAAGCGCCTGCGCGTGGGTTGCTTCTACAATGTAAAGATTACCCAGAGCGAGGAGTTTGATCTCTACGGAGAAGTGGTAAAGTAATATGGAAGGTAATATTTTGACATCAGAATGAATAACAAGGAGTATATTGCAGAACTTGCTCAGCAGACTGGCTATTCACAGGACGACACCCAGAAGATGGTGCGTAAGGTGATAGATGCCATGATTGCTGAATTTGAGGATGGTGAGGCTGTCTCCATCCCCAACTTTGGTACGTTTGAGGTAAAGAAGCGCTTGGAGCGTGTGGTTGTTAATCCTACTACCAAGAAGCGCCAGCTTGTTCCGCCTAAGCTCGTACTCGGCTTTCGCCCTGTAGCCAGTGTCAAGGAAAAACTGAAGAATGGAGGTGAAGACTATGAGTAAGATTAGTTTAAGCGACTTGGCGCAGCGCCTGGCAGAGAAGTCGGGAATCAGTCTGCAGGAAGCCGAACTGTTTATCAGAAAGATGTTTGATGTTGCCAACGAGGGGCTTCAGTCTGATAAGCTCGTGAAGATGAAGTGGCTTGGTACTTTCAAGGTAATGGCGGTGAAGGATCGTGAAAGCGTGGATGTGAACACGGGCGAGCGTATCATCATCGAGGGCCGTGACAAGATTTCCTTCACGCCCGATAATATTCTGAAGGAGATTGTGAACAAGCCTTTCGCCCAGTTTGAGACCGTTGTGGTGAATGATGGTGTTGATTTCGATGAAATCGACAGAAAATTTGAAAATGCTGAAGAGGACGGTTCTGTATTCGATTCTACGTTAGAGTGTGTTCCTGATTCAGAAAATTCATCCTTGGAATCTTTCGTTGAACAGGATTCTCCTGCAACAAGTGGTGTGATAGATTTTTTGGATGAAGAAAACGATGCTCCTGTTAGCAATGAAATGATTGTGATAGGAGAGAAGAGATTGTCTCAGGAAAATGTTGCTGAACCGGAAGAAAAGAAACCGGAAGGATCAGAACCTGCAGCGACAGAACCTGCTGTATTTAAACCTGCAGTATCTGAACCGGAAGAATCTGAATCTGCAACTTCTGAATTGGAAACAAAGGAATCTGAAGTTCCAGCTCAGAATGAAGTTGAGTCTGTTGTTTCTGATGAAGAAAATAAATCGACATTAACAGAGGAAACTCCTATTGCAGAGAAAGTTCCTTCAGATGAAGAAAATTCTATTACTGAAACTCCTATTGCAGAGAAAGTTCCTATTGCAGAGGAAGCTTCTTCAGATGAGGAAACTCCTTCTTCAGATGAGGAAACTGATAAGCGACATGTTGTTTTGCCTCGTTATCTGGTTATTGCAGCGAGCGTAGTATTCCTGGCAATGATAGGAGGCTTCGGTTGGTTTGCTTTTAATTATGGCAAGATGGCTGCCCAGCGTGATCATCTCGCTCTACAGTTGGATAATTACCAGCAGATCGCGACAGAGAAGAAGACGCCAACCAAGTCTGCTTCAACGCAGGAAGAAATTCTTCGCAAAAAGGCTATCGAGGATAGTGTAAGAATGGCACAGGCAAGTGAAGCTGTCAAGAAAGTCGAAAATGCCGAGCAGAATATGAATGCGACGGTTGATAAGCAATCAATTGATGTAAAATCGGCTGAGGCAAAGAAGAATTTGGAAGCTAAGAAACTCGCTGATGCAAAGAATTTGGCTGATGCGAAAAGACAGGTTGAGGCAAAGAAACTTGCAGATGCAAAGAAACAGCAGGAGACTAAAAAGCTTGCAGAAGCTAAGAAGAAAGAAGAAGCAAGAAAACAGGCAGAGAAGCATGCTGCCCAGGCAAGCAGCAAATACGACCAGGATGCTCGTGTTCGAACCGGAGCCTATCGTATTATTGGTGTTTCCGAGGTAGTTACGGCAAGAGAAGGACAAACCATCAAGTCGCTCAGCCAAAAGTACTTAGGTCCAGGAATGGAATGTTACGTAGAAGCTCTGAATGGTACTTCCCTGTTGAAACCAGGTCAGAAAGTCAAGATTCCGAAGTTGGAATTGAAGAAAAAGAAATAATTTTAAAGAAATTATTTGAAAATACAAGAGGGTGTGTTATAAGTCTATGACACACCCTCTTTTTCGTTTCTTCATCCGATGAATAATGAAGCATCCTCTTTCGAAAAATACCTTTTGAGATTTTATTTCTTCTCCAATTCCTGAAGGCTTTCCATTTTCTTTGTTTCCAGGAACTCGTAGATTCCGCAGAGATGCTCGCGGACGCGACCATGGCCGAATTCGTACACCTTGCTGACCAGACCATCCAGGAAGTCACGGTCGTGACTCACTACAATCAGCGTGCCGTCGAAATCCAGCAGCGCCTGCTTCAGTACATCCTTCGTCTTGAGGTCCAGGTGGTTGGTAGGCTCATCGAGAATCAGCAGATTCACCGGTTCCAACAGCAGCTTCAGGATAGCCAGACGGGTTCTTTCTCCACCCGACAAAACCTTTACCTTCTTGGTAGAATCCTCGCCACCAAACATGAATGCACCCAGCAAATCGCGAATCTTATTTCTGATTTCGCCCTTGGCAACATCATCTATCGTCTGGAAAACCGTAAGCTCGCCATCGAGCAGAGAAGCCTGATTCTGAGCAAAATAGCCAATCTGAACATTGTGTCCTAATTCCAGCTTACCCTCGTTCTGAAGCTGACCCATGATGCATTTTACAAGCGTAGATTTACCCTCACCGTTTCTTCCCACGAAGGCAATCTTGTCGCCACGCTCCACGGTAAGATTCACGCCGTTGAATATCTGCTTGTCATCAAATGCCATTGCCACGTCACTCATCTGAACCGGATAGGCTCCGCTTCTCGGACTCGGAGGGAACTTCAGTCTCAGTCGGCTGGTATCCTCCTCGTCCACCTCGATCAGTTCCAGCTTTTCGAGCATCTTCACGCGGCTCTGCACCTGGAATGTCTTCGAATACGTACCCTTGAATCGCTCGATGAAGTCCTTGGTCTCGGCAATCATCTTCTGCTGTTCCTCATATTTCTTCATCTGCTGTTCGCGGCGTTCCTTGCGCAGTTCCAGATACTGGCTGTAGGTAGCCTTGTAGTCGTAGATTCTGCCCATGGTAACCTCGATGGTTCTTGTTGTAATGTCGTCTACGAATTTTCGGTCGTGACTGATCACTACCACCGCTTTCGAACTGTTGATGATGAAGTCTTCGAGCCATCCGATAGATTCGATGTCGAGGTGGTTGGTAGGCTCATCCAGGAGCAGCACGTCAGGCGATTTCAACAGTAGTTTGGCAAGCTCGATACGCATGCGCCAACCTCCCGAAAACTCGCTGGTAGGGCGGTTGAAGTCAGAGCGCTCGAAGCCCAGACCGAGCAGAGTCTTCTCTACATCCTCCTCGAAGTGGGTCATGTCGATTGCATAGAATTTCTCAGACAATGAAGATACTTTTTCGATGAGCTGCATATAGTCGTCGCTGTCATAATCCGTGCGGGTAGTGAGCTCGTTGTTGATGCGGTCAATCTCCGCCTGCATCTCGTGGAGATGGGCGAACGCCTGGCAGGTTTCCTCGAACACGGTTCTTCCGTCTTCGGTCATCAGATGCTGAGGCAGATAGGCGATGACGCAGTCTTTTGGAGCGGAAACGGAGCCACGTGTGGCTGTTCTTACGCCTGCGATGATTTTGAGCAGGGTGCTCTTTCCTGCGCCATTCTTGCCCATCAGGGCTATACGGTCCTTCTCGTTGATCTGGAAGGAAATGTCTTTGAATA
>ERZ1027238.489-NODE-489-length-12336-cov-10.186467_pt1 | contig 12336 bp, 7 predicted proteins | sample MGYA00519477_ERZ1027238 | MGnify/ENA primary metagenome ERZ1027238 (study PRJEB26926, sample SAMN06164638) | human gut metagenome | biome: ENVO:00009003; feature: ENVO:2100002; material: ENVO:00002003 | host: Homo sapiens | place: USA | collected 2012 ...
AGATCGCTCAGTGTCTCGTGGGCTCGGAGATGTGTATAAGAGACAGGTGCCGGATTTTGCGGACGTGATGGGGCAGTCGCTGGCGCGGCGCGCCATGGTCATAGCGGCCGCAGGCGGGCACAACGTGCTTTTGACCGGCGCGCCCGGCACCGGCAAATCCATGCTGGCAAAACGCCTGCCGGGCATCCTGCCGCCCCTGACCCGGGAGGAAGCGGTGGAAACGACTAAGATCTACTCCATTGCCGGGCAACTGCCGCAGGGACGCGGGCTGATCTCTGCCCGCCCCTTCCGCAGCCCGCACCACTCGGCCAGCGCTGCCGCCCTTGCCGGCGGCGGAACGCAGTTCCGCCCGGGCGAGTGCAGTCTTGCCAACTGCGGCGTGCTGTTTTTGGACGAGCTGCCGGAGTTTTCCCGCGAGAGCTTAGAGGTGCTGCGCCAGCCGCTGGAGGACGGTCAGATCACCGTGAGCCGCGCCGCCGGAAGCGCCACCTACCCCAGCCACTTCCAGCTGGTAGCCGCCATGAACCCCTGCAAATGCGGCTACTACGGCCACCCCACCCGCGCCTGCACCTGCTCGCCCAGTGCGGTGCGGCAGTACCGCAGCCGGGTGTCCGGCCCGCTTTTGGACCGCATCGACCTGTGCGTGGAGATGGACCCCATCGCCTTTGACGAGCTGCACACCGCCGCGCCCTCCGAGAGCAGCGCCGAGTTACGCAAACAGGTGCTGGCCGCCCGCGCCATTCAGGCCAAGCGCTACGCTGCGCCGGGCTTTAAAGGGGTGCATTGCAATGCCCAGCTGAACGCCGGACAGGTGCGGCGCATCTGCCGCATGACCCCCGGTGCCGAGCAGCTGCTGCGCAGTTCCTACGATGCACTGGGACTTTCCGCTCGGGCGCATGACCGCATTTTGCGGGTCGCCCGCACCGTGGCTGACCTTGCGGGCAAGACCCTGCTGGACGAGGACTCTCTGCTGGAAGCGCTGCAATACCGGGCACAGGAGAAATTGGACGGATAAGGCAGTCTGCACTCTAAAAATACAACGGAAAGAGGACGGAACACATGAAGCGCGCATACACAAACGGTATTCTTCTGGACGGTACCGAGCAGATGGAACCGGTACAGGGCAAGGTGCTGCTGACCGAGAACGATAAGATCACCGCCATTGCAGATGCGAGTGTAAGCCTTGACGGCTACGAGGTCATCGACCTGCACGGCGGGTATCTGTGCCCGGGACTCATCAACCTGCACGTCCATCTGGCGGGCAACGGCAAACCCAGCGCAAAGCCCCGGGACAATGCGGCGCTGGTACGCAAGATCCTGAGCAATGGGCTCACCCGCGCCATCGCATACCGGCTGGTATGCAGCTATGCCAAGCTGGAACTGCTGGGCGGCGTGACCACCGTGCGCACCGTGGGCGGCATTGCGGACTTTGACACCCGCTGCCGGGACGACAGCGCCGCCGGAAAGGTGCTGGCACCCCGCATTCTGGCCGCCAACGAAGGCATCTCGGTGCCGGGCGGGCACATGGCAGGCTCGGTGGCGGTGGCGGCACACAACAACGCCGAAGCGCTGGCGCAGCTGGAAAAGGCCAGCGCACAGAAGGTAGACCTTGTCAAGCTGATGATCACCGGCGGCGTGCTGGACGCCACCGAAAAGGGCACGCCCGGCGAGATGAAGATGCCGCCGGAGATGATCAAAGTCGTCTGCGATGCAGCCCACAAGCTGGGCTACACCGTTGCCGCTCATACCGAATCCCCTGCGGGCGTGAAGGCCGCGCTGGAAAACGGCGTGGACTCCATTGAGCACGGCGCAAAAATGGACGAGGAGACGGTTCGTCTGTACAAGGAGCGGGGCGCATTTCTGTGCACGACCATCTCCCCCGCACTGCCCTATGCGCTGTTTGACACCGCCGTTTCGGGCGCATCGGAAAAAGACCAGTACAACGGCAAGATCGTCTTTGACGGCGTAGTCGAGAGCGCCAAGACCGCGCTGGCAAACGGCATCCCAGTGGGCTTGGGCAACGATGTGGGCTGCCCCTACATTACCCAGTACGATTTCTGGCGGGAGTTGTGCTACTTCCACAAATACTGCGGTGTGAGCAACCGTTTTGCCCTTTACACAGCCACCCTGCGCAACGCGCAGCTGGCGGGCATCGGCGATGTGACCGGCTCTATCGCGCCCGGCAAAAGCGCAGACTTTATCGTAACGCGCGAAAACCCGCTGGAGGATCTGCGGGCTTTGCAACATCTGGAACTAGTGGTCTGCCGCGGCCGTGCCGTGAAAAAGCCCTCCCCTAAACGCAAAAAAGAAGTGGACGCTCTGCTGGACCCATATCTCGTGTAAGCAGCCTGTCCAACATATAAAAACGCGAGTGGCCAGAACGGTCGCTCGCGTTTTTGCTATCAACGGGTTGCATTTTCTCTTTTTCAGTGCCGCCCGGTGTGGTATACTGGAAACGTAGAGGCAAAAATGGAAAGGAGCAAAGTACAAATGAACATTCGTAAAGCCGAAGAAAAAGACATTCCCAGACTGCTTGCATTGCTGGGACAGGTGCTGCAGATCCACGCAGAGATACGCCCGGATATTTTTATTCCCGGCACCACAAAATACACTGTCTGCGAGTTAGCAGAGCTTTTGAAGCAGGAGGACAAGCCCATCTACGTTGCCGTGAACGAGGAGGATGTGTGCATGGGCTATGCCTTCTGTCAGCTGAAGAAGCAGCCTTTTTCCACCAACATGGTACCCTTCAAGTCACTGTTCATTGATGACCTTTGCGTTGACAAGCAGGCGCGCGGACAGCACATCGGAGAAAGCCTGTTTGAATATGTAAAGCAGCAGGCAAAAGCGCTGGGTTGCTACGAGGTGACCCTGAACGTCTGGGCGGGGAACACTTCGGCAGAGCACTTTTATGAAAAAATGGGCATGAAAACCAAGGAACGGCAGATGGAGTATATTCTGTAACTCGGCTTCTTGGTTTCAGGACAAATAATGCATTCTATATCCCCCGGCGGGCAGCTACAAAACGGCTGCCCGCTTTTTATCGCAATATAAAATCGCCGCATTGTGGTCAAAGCCAAAGGAATTTTTCTCATTTTTCAGTAGATTCTTCCAGATTCTTTCGGTACTGTGCCGGACTGACACCATACTCTTTCTTGAATACCCGGCTAAAATAGAGTGGGTTATCATACCCTACGATCTCTGCAATTTCTCCAATATTGTATTCGGTGTTCTCCAATAAGCTTTGTGCATTTACCATCCGAAGGGACAGGATGTATTGTGCAGGGCTTATTTTCATGTACAGCTTAAAATTACGGATAAACCAGTTCGTACTGATATGCAGCGATTCTGCGTAATCGTCCACACTGACCTTTGTATTATAATTCTCGTTAAAGTAGGCAGCGGCGGCTTCGATTTCTTCGGGGATGCTTGTAGTTGTTTTCTCGCTTTCCTGCTGTTGCCTGCTTACTAAAAGCAGAATGATGTTGAAGAGAGAAGCAATATAGTCTTCATAGCCATATTCACATTGTTGCAGTTCCCGGATGATCTTTCGGAACAGCATTTTGTAATCCGGCAGTGTGCCGCTGTAAAAAACGTGCTTGTCCAAGGGTATTCCGTGATAGTTCAGGATGTTTTTGACATCATATCCTGTAAAGTGAATCCAGAACACCTCTGGATGATCTTCTACATAGTAGACATACTTCTGGATTTCTTTCGGCTGATAAAGCACCATGTGTCCAGAAGTCACCACTTCCTCAACACCATCGAACCAGAAGTGTGCTTTACCAGATGCCACATAGAGGATTTGATAGTCTCTGCGACCCTTTGCCCAAAAAGTAGGTAGCTTAGGGCGTTTTTTCAAGCGATAAGTGCCGCAGCTGCCTACGACCAGCGGCTTTGAGTAATCTTTGAAATCCAAACGGGAGTTGTTCAAATATCCTGAGTTAAAATACATCCCTGCGTCCTCCTCATCTTCAGAGATTTTACAGTGATTTGAGAAATGTTCTATCAAAAAATTACAAACTCTTTGATTTTGTGCATATTTTGTTCCATCTTGTCTATATCTTTTCGTTCCATTAGATTCTATAATATTTTCAGACGAAACGCAAGAGATTTGGGCAACTTGCGTAATGAGCATTCCAGTCTGAAGTGCGCAGCAGATTGGTCACGCCCACACAAAACAAGCAAGATGGGAGAAAGCACAATGACTGAGAAACGTTATCTAAAGTGGTATAATAAAGTCGGCTATGGTTCAGGCGATATTGCAGGCAACGTGGTGTATGCATTCCTGTCCTCCTTCGTCATGATCTATCTGACCAACACCGTTGGCCTGAACCCCGGTATTGTCGGCACTCTGATTGCAGTTTCCAAACTTCTGGACGGTGTGACGGACATTTTCTTTGGTTCTTTGATTGACAAAACGCATTCTAAGATGGGCAAAGCCCGTCCTTGGATGCTGTACGGCTACATTGGCTGTGCCATTACGCTGGTGGCAATTTTCGCCATCCCGACCAATCTGGGACAGTTTGCACAGTACGCATGGTTCCTGATCGCATATACTCTGCTGAACGCTGTATTCTACACTGCCAACAACATTGCTTACTCTGCACTGACTGCTCTCATCACGAAGAACAGTGCCGAACAGGTCGAGATGGGTTCTTGGCGTTTCATGTTCGCCTTTGCCACCAGCCTGCTCATCCAGTCCATCACGCTGGGTGCTGTTACGGCATTGGGCGGTGGTGCTGCCGGTTGGCGCACTGTTGCAATCATCTACGCCATCATCGGTCTGCTTGTCAACACCCTCTCCGTTTTCTCCGTGAAGGAACTGCCGGAAGGCGAATTGGTGGATACCACCGACAAAAAGGAAATCGAGCAGGACGAAAAGTACAATCTGGTTCAGGCTGCAAAGCTGCTTGCTGGTAACAAATATTATATGATGATTTGCGTCACCTACATTTTGCAGCAGATCTACGGTGCCATGATCAGCATGGGCACCTACTATGCAACCTACATCCTTGGCAACCAGAATCTGTTCGGTGTATTCTCTTGGGCAATCAACATTCCTCTGATCATCGCACTGGTGTTCACCCCGACCTTGGTTGCAAAGTGGAATGGAATGTATAAGCTGAATGTAATGAGTTATACTCTGGCAACGATTTCTCGTGCACTGGTTGCTGTAGCCGGTTACATGGGCAGCGGCAATGTGACCTTGATGCTGCTCTTTACTGCAGTCGCAGCTCTTGGTCAGGGTCCTTGGCAGGGCGATATGAACGCTGCGATTGCTGCTTGCTCTGAATATACTTGGCTGACGAAGCATAAGCGCGTGGATGGCACGATGTACTCCTGCACTTCTCTCGGTGTGAAGCTGGGCGGCGGTCTAGGTACTGCCATCACCGGCTGGCTGCTGGCAGCAAGCCATTTCGATAGTGCGCTGGCTGTCCAGCCCGAATCCTGCATCTCGATGCTGAAGATCATGTATCTGGTGATTCCGTTTGCTCTGGATGCCATCATCACCTTCATTCTCTCTCGTATGAAGGTCGAAGAAGCAAATGAAAAACTGCGTGCAGCAGTCTGATAACAAGCCATTATCATTTCTCCTTCATCTGCTGTTCCCCGGAGGAATCCAGCGATTCCTCCGGGGAGGCTGGAGAAACATTATAAAATTATAAAAGGTAAATGAGGAAATACTATGGCTGCATTTGATTTTGCAAAGGTAAAAGACCCCACCTTTTTCAAGGAAAACGTGCTGAATGCTCATGCAAGTTTCCGTACTTACGCTTCCCGCGAAGAATATCGGACAGGCTCATCTTCTTTGGCGATGAAGCTGGACGGAATCTGGAAATTCGCCTACGCGAAGAACTACACCAGTGCCATCCCCGGCTTTGAAAAGACAGATTACGATTGCAGCGGCTGGGATGACATTCATGTTCCGGCACACATCCAGATGGAGGGCTACGACATTCCCCAGTACGCGAATGTTCAGTATCCGTGGGATGGCCGTGAAGAAGTACAGCCGGGCGAGATCCCGCAGCGGTTCAATCCGGTGGCAAGCTATGTAAAATACTTCGAGCTGCCGGAATCCATGCAGGGCAAACCCGTCCACATCGAGTTCGAGGGTGTGGAAAGCGGCATGGCTCTTTGGCTGAACGGGTCTTATGTGGGTTACACCGAGGACAGCTTCTCCGCACACGCATTCGATCTGACTCCCTATCTCCAGCCGGGCGTGAACAAACTTGCTGTGCAGGTGTTCAAGTGGACTTCCTCCAGCTGGTGCGAAGATCAGGACTTCTTCCGCTTCTCCGGCATCTTCCGCAGCGTGTGGCTGTACGCCATCCCCACCGTGCATCTGGAAGATGTATCCGTCAAAACGCTGTTTGCCGGGGATGATTTTACTCATTCCACGCTGGAAGTTGCATTGCAGGTGGAGGGTAAGGGCGCAGCCCGTCTGACCCTGCGCCGCAGTGAACTGGAAGTGTTCTCCGAAAAAATCGCACTGAACGGCGGCTCTGCTCTGTTCAGCCATGCGGTGGAGAACCCCTACCTGTGGAGTGCAGAGGACCCGGTTCTGTATGAACTGGAAATTGAGCTGCTGGACGATGCAGGCCATCCGGCAGAGGTGACCGGGCAGAAAGTCGGTTTCCGCAAGTTCGAGTTGAAGAACAATCGGATGCTGCTCAACGGCAAGCGCATCGTGTTCAAGGGTGCCAACCGTCATGAGTTCAGCTCCATTACGGGTCGTGCTGTGGGCGTACACACCCATGAGGAACTGCTTCGGGATATCATCACCATGAAGCAGAACAACATCAATGCCATCCGTACCAGCCATTACCAGAATCAGGATGCACTGTACGACCTGTGCGACGAGTATGGTCTGTATCTGATCGCAGAGAACAATCTGGAATCCCATGGCACATGGGACATCCATCAGGCGGGCATTCGCGGCATCGAGGGCGTTTTGCCCAATGATAAGCCGGAGTGGAAAGCTGTCTTGTTTGACCGCATGAATTCCACTTACCAGCGTGACAAAAACCATCCTGCTGTTCTGATCTGGTCTCTGGGCAACGAATCGTTTGGCGGTGAGACCCTGCTCCAGATGGCAGAGATGGTCCGCTGCTTTGATGACACCCGTCTGGTGCATTACGAAGGTGTGGTCAATGATCCCCGCTTCCTCGAAACCACCGATATCGAGAGCCATATGTACAGCACGGTCAAGGACATTAAAGAGTATCTGGCACAGGGCGATAAGCGGCCTTATATCGAGTGCGAATATTCTCATGCTATGGGCAACTCCAACGGTGCTTTGCACAAGTACACGGAACTTGCCGACCAGAAGGACTGCGGCTATCAGGGCGGCTTCATCTGGGATTACATCGACCAGTCCATCTGGAAAAAAGACCGCTACGGCAAGTGGTTCCAAGCCTACGGCGGCGACTTCGGCGAGCGTCCTACCGACTATAATTTCAGCGGGAACGGCATTGCCTACGGTGGTGACCGTACTCCTTCTCCCAAGATGCAGGAGGTCAAGTTCTGCTATCAGAACATCGCCATTTCCATCGACAACTCTGGCTTCGAAGTCTGGAATAAGAACCTGTTCACCTCTACGGGTGCCTTCGACTGCGTTGCTCTGCTGCATCGTGATGGAAAGTTGTATCAGCAGCAGGAACTGACCAATATTGATGTTGCTCCCGAAGAGCGTTCCAGCTTCCCGCTGCCGTTTATGGTCCCTGCGCTCCCCGGTGAATATGCAGTGACCATCAGCTTCCGTTTGAAGGAGGACACCAGCTGGGCAAAGAAAGGTCATGAAGTCGCCTTTGGACAGGGTGTGATCGCTGTGGTCCGTTCCATTCCCAGCAAGAAGGTCACGCCGTTTACCGTTACGCACGGTACACACAACATCGGTGTCCGTGGTGAGAATTTTGATGTTTTGTTCTCCGATCTGAATGGCGGCCTGACTTCCTACCGCTATGCCGGCAAGGAGATGATTCAGGAGATCCCCCGTCCCAACTTCTGGCGCGCTCCCACCGACAACGACTGCGGCAACAACATGGGCGGCGTTCGCGGTCAGTGGAAGCTGGCAAGTCTGTACGCTACCGTCAAGGGCATCGGCAAGAAGATTCCGTCTGTTCATGGCGGCACCATCCTCCAGAACCCCACCTGCGAGGTGGAAGCCGACAGCGTGGTCGTGACCTATCTCTATAACCTCCAGACCAGCCCCGCAGCAGAGTGCAGCCTGCAGTACCGTGTGTTCGGTGATGGCCGCATCCAGACCACCCTGCACTATGACCCGGTGGAAGGACTTGCAGCAATGCCGGAGTTCGGCGTACTGTTCAAGATCGACGCTGACTACGACACGGTGGAGTGGTACGGAAACGGCCCTGCGGAGACCTACTGGGATCGTCAGCATGGTGCCAAGCTGGGCATTTACCAGAACAAGGTCGCAGACAACATGGCGCAGTACCTTGTGCCGCAGGAGTGCGGTGCAAAGACCGCTGTGCGCTGGGCAAAGGTAGTGGACCGCAAGGGTCGCGGGCTGCTGTTTACCGCAGATGCCGCAAAGCCCATGTTCTTCTCTGCGCTGCCCTACACTCCCCATGAAATGGAGAGTGCCAAGCATCCCTACGAGCTGCCCCCGGTGCATTACACGGTGATTCGTGCCATCGGCGAGCAGATGGGCGTTGGCGGTGATGACAGCTGGGGTGCCAATGTCCACCCGGAGTATATTCCTGATGTGACTAAGCCTGTGGAGTTCACCTTTACGTTCCGTGGCATCTGACCCTCGTTATTAAGACACCTTCGCGTTGAGATAAGGACATCCCTGCATGAGATTCCTATCAAAAGCGAGGGTGTCTTTTTTGGTATCACAAAATCTCAATTCCTGACGCCACTATTTATAAGTAGTGCTTCACTCTATATAAGCAGCGTTGCTAGGCCAAAATAACTGTATTCCGCTTTTGTTTGGAGCATTTCTTTGAATGGTTCTCCAAACTTTCTTTAACGTATTGAAGTATACAAATTTTATCATATTCCACCGGTGGATACTTAAATTTTTTCAGTAAGTGTTTCACCATCTTACGCATACTCGCACTGGCAGTTTCTTTTTTCTGCAGGTCTATTACGCTCGCATTACTGAATTTCTGCGTTTCCAGCCATCTCCATTGCAGCGTTCGATTGACACAGGTTGAGTTATCGGCAGATACAGCAAACACAACGGGCGGCTCTGGTAACAGAGCTGCCCGTTGTGTTCGTTTATGAAAAGGAGAACTTAGATCTCATACCACTTGATCTCGTTGGCATCCAGATGCAGAGCAAAGCTGCTGCCGTCTGTGGTGTAAACGGTGGTGTCCTGCGGCTCGTACGTGTTGTTCACCACGCAGTACTTGCCGTTTTTGACGTAGGCGTGCACCTCCACGTTGTAGTTGGAGCTGAACCATGTATGCAGCTCTTCCTCGCTGTGGGCACTCCACAGGATAGCGCGGTACAGGGTACGGCTGTTGGCAAAGCTGTACGGCACGCCGCTGATGTACACGGCGCGCCCCTTTCCGAAGTCGTGGGCAGCCATCTGCACTTCCTTGTTCCGCTGCACCAGCACCTCGGTGCCTTCAAGGGCGTAGATGTTCTTTTTGCCCTCGCCAAAGTCCACGGGTTGGTCGGCGTCCTGCAAGATAAAGTGGTCGGGGTGCTCCTCCCAGTTGTACTTGTCGTAGTTGAGGGTGAAGCCGTTTTCTTCCTCCACGCCCAGCACGCTGGCAAGCTGGAGAATGTGCCCCTGATACGGGTGACCGGAAGGCTCACCCACGCCAATAAAGCCGCCGCCGTTCCAGACGAACTTGCGAATAGCGGAGGAGATCTCCGGGTCTTCCCACCAGATGCCGCCGGTGTGTGCGGTGTCGGCATCGCCGACATTGATAATGACATCCAACGAATCCAGCAGATGCGGGTCGTTCTTGATGTCCTCAAAGCTGATGAACTTCACATCAAAGGGCGCACCGGACAGCATCTCAATGACACCGGCATAGCTATAGTTCTGCTTGTAATAGAGGGCGTGATGCACCATGTGACAGCCCCAAGCCCGCATTTTACCCCAACAGTTCAGCACGGCCACTCGCTTGACACAGTAGGGTGTGGTGCCCTTGATGTTCTCGTACAGTTCGCGGAACTCGTTGCAGACGCTCTCCACGTAGTCCACGAACTCCGGGAACTGCAAGGCCAGTTTCAGATAGCCGCCATAGCCAATGCGGTCGATGGGCTTGCGCAGGATAGCGCGGCGGGCTGTAACCCAGTTCTCCTTGGCTTCCCGCACCGGGTCGCCGCCCTCGTGGAAGGTGTCGGGGAAGAAGTACGGCAGGAAACGGCCCTCGGTGTACTTCACGCCCTCAATGTCAGAGATCAGGCGCAGGGTGGAGCCGTTGCCCACGCTGCCCACTACGGCATCCAGTCCGATGGTCTTGAACTCCGGCATGAAAGGTTCGGTGCCGATCCAGTGATCGCCGAGGAACATCATGGCCTCGCACCCGCACGCGTGGGTGATGTCCACCATCTCCTTGGCAAGCTTTGCCACCTCGCGGCGCTGGAAGGCCTGAAAATCCCGGAATTCCTTGCTGGGCACCCGGTACTGGTTGTTATAGTAGCCCTGATCGATGATGTACTCCGGGCGGAACTTGTAGCCCACCTCCTGCTCAAACTGGTTGAGGATATAAGGGCTGACCGAAGCAGAGTATCCATACCAGTCCACGAACTTCTCCCGCTTCAGCTCGTCGAAGATCAGGGTGAACTGGTGGAAGAAGGTGGTGTAGCGGATGACGTTAACATAGGGGTGCTCTGCAATGAACTTGCGCAGGCGCTCCATGGAATACTTGTGGGTCTTGGGCTGACGCACGTCAAAGGTGATCTGGTGCTCAAAATTCGTCCAGCCGTTGGTGGTAGCGTTGTACATATGCACCGGGTCCCAGATGAGGTAAGCCAGAAAACTGACGGTATACTCATGGAACGGTACGGCCTGTACGGTCACACTGCCGTCGGCGTAGCTCCACTGCTCCGGCGGCACGGGCTGACCGGTGGTTCGATCCATGACCTCCCACCAGCGGGTGATGTCGTCGTTGGTGTTCACCTGCATCAGCTCCGGGCTGATGCCCTTCATCAGCGGGATGGTCACGGTGTCGCCGGGGGCGGTGTAAAAGCCGGTCATGATGTAGCACTGCTGTACCTCATCCGGGTTTGCCTTTGCCCATGCGTTGTCCTTGCGGGTGGTATAGTAGGTGGAGTAGATCTTGGCGTCCGCATCCTTGAGCTGCTGCGGGAAGTCGGTGCCGTCGCAGTCGCGGATGGCGTCTGCACCCCACTTTTTCAGAATTTCCAGCGTTTCGGGCACCACGTCCAAGTCGGTGGGGATGGTCACGCGCCCGGACTTTCTTGTTTCATCCATAGGGATTCTCCTTTACCTCTCTCTTATCCTCAATCCTGATAGGTCGCATTGTAGATGGCCAGCACAGCCAGCAGCAGCGCTACGCCCACCAGCATGATGCCAAGCCCTGCCAGCTGCCCGGTCATTTTCCAGCCGGACACCACCAGCACCAGTGCCAGTACGAACAGCACCAGCATCAGGATCATGCGCAGGGCGGGATGGTTTTTCCAGTATGCTTTCATCGTCTGTCACCTTAACCTTTCAGGCCGCCCACGGTCATGCCCTGCGTCAGCTGCCGCTGCACGCAGATGTACAAAATCAGGGTGGGCAGCATCACCAGCACAAGACCTGCGTACATGGTGCCGTACTGGGCGGCGCTCTGCTGCGCCTGCATCAGGTTCAAAAGACCTACCGGCAGGGTGCGGGGTGCCTTGGTGGAGCTCATCAGGGTCATGGAGATGATATACTCGTTCCAGAAGGACAGGAAGTTGAACAGGATAATGGTGATGATGGAGGGCTTTGCCATGGGGAAGATGATGCGGGTCATGGTGGAAAAATAGCTTGCACCGTCGATATAGGCGGCCTCCTCAAAATCGTGGGGCAGGGTGGCAAAGTAGCCCGACAGCAGGTAGATGGTAAAGGGCAGCGCGGTGGCGGCGTATACCACCGCCAGCACCACCAGATTGTTCAGCAGAAAGCCGCTGCCGAAATGGCCTTTCAGCCACACATCGCTGTCTCGCAGCATCAGGAAGATGGGCACCACGATGTAGTTCACGTTGATGAACAGGCCCGCCATGAACAGGGTGTTCAGCACCTTGCACCCCTTGAAGTGAAAGCGGGACAGGCAGTAGGCGGCGGGCAGGGCAACGACCAGCAGCAGCGCCAGCGCCAGCGCGGTGACGATGACCGAGTTGAGCATACTGTCTCTTATACACATC
>ERZ1027238.491-NODE-491-length-12281-cov-65.440128_pt1 | contig 12281 bp, 9 predicted proteins | sample MGYA00519477_ERZ1027238 | MGnify/ENA primary metagenome ERZ1027238 (study PRJEB26926, sample SAMN06164638) | human gut metagenome | biome: ENVO:00009003; feature: ENVO:2100002; material: ENVO:00002003 | host: Homo sapiens | place: USA | collected 2012 ...
GAGTGCAAAAGTACTAACTATTTTTCATTCCACCAAATCTTTTCGCAAAAAAGTTGCTTTTTCAGTCGGTTTTTAACATCTATAAAGACTTTATACAATCGATTTTTTGTGTATACATTATTATATATATGCATGCGTACGCCTGCGTGCATATGCGATAGCGCGCGCACATGATAAAATTATGGTATAACTCAAATCATGCTTAGTTTTAGACAAAAATAGAAACAGAAAGATGAATTTTCCTCCGATATTTTTTGTCTATTCACATATTTATATTACTTTTGCAGCAGAATTACATAAGAAGCATTAAAACAAGAACAAGCATCATGAAAAGATTTACGATTATCATTTCTTTCATTATGCTCACCTTCATGCCGCTCATGGCACAGGTGAAGCAGACCGTTGCCGTTCTCGGTGACTCGTATTCCACTTTCGAGGGGTTCATTCCTAAGGGTTATGCCACCTGGTACTCACCTACTACTCCACCAGAAACTACAGATGTAAACAAGGTTGAGCAAACTTGGTGGTGGCAAGTTATCAAGGAAGGAGGCTATAAAATGGGAAATATCAATTCCTATTCAGGTGCTACCATCTGCAACACTGGCTATCGTGACGAAGATTATACCGACCGTTCTTTCATCACCCGAAGTTCTCTTCTTGGCAATCCGGATATCATCCTGATTTGCGGTGCTACGAATGACAACTGGGCTGATGCCCCGCTCGGCAACTATCAGTATAGCGACTGGAAGCGCGCAGATTTGTATTGTTTCCGCCCAGCCATGGCCAAGCTGCTTTCAGATATACGACAGCATTATCCTAATGTAGAGGTATATTTCATCTTAAACTCTGAACTCAAGGATGTAATCAATGAGTCGGTAAAAAAGATCTGCAACAAATATCAGGTTCCTGTCATTGCTCTTCATGATATTGACAAGAAAAACGGTCACCCTACTATCAAGGGAATGAAAAGTATTGCTGACCAGGTTCTGAAGGTTATAAAAAAGTAAAGAAATAATAAGTTTTAAATAGATAAATGATAGATTCAATACAAAACATTTTAGTTCAGGTTAGCGATTTCCTTTGGTCGTATATCATCATCACCGTCTTGATATGCTGTGCCCTGTTTTTCACTTGGCGTACCCGTTTCGTCCAGTTCCGCCTTATCAGAGAGATGGTCAGGCTGCTGATTCATCCCGACAAGGTACAACCGGAAGAGATAGGACACGATGAACTGTCGATGGAGGTGAAAGTGGATGGAGAAATGAAACATATTTCTTCCTTCCAGGCATTTGTGGTAGCATTGGCTAGCCGTATTGGCACCGGTAACCTTGCTGGTGTGGCTACTGCTGTCAGCATCGGTGGACCGGGAGCCGTATTCTGGATGTGGATGCTGGCTTTACTGGGCTCTGCATCCGCTTTCATAGAATCAACTCTCGCCCAACTTTACAAGCGGAAAGGCAAAACATCTTTCTATGGCGGACCGGCCTATTATATGAAGTATGGTTTGGGAAAAGGATGGATGGGTATTCTTTTTGCCGTGCTGATGATCATTACCTTCGGCTTTGCCTATAATTCTGTGCAGAGCAATACTATCTGTCTGGCATGGCAGAAGGCTTTTGGCATCGAGCCTGCCACCATGGGAATTGCCCTCACTGTGCTCACCCTGCTCATCATCTTCGGTGGCATCCATAGAGTGGCTAAGTTCTCTTCTACCGTGGTTCCTGTGATGGCTGTGATTTACCTTCTGATAGCTGTAGGTGTTGTTGTTTGGAATATCACCAGTCTGCCAAAAGTTCTGCTTACCATTGTTGAGAATGCTTTCGGATTCAACCAGGCTGCTGGCGGAGTTCTTGGCGTTACAGTGATACAGGGTATCAAGCGAGGTCTGTTCAGTAATGAGGCAGGTGAAGGTAGTGCACCGAATGCTGCTGCGGTAGCTACAGTCAGTCATCCTGTAAAACAGGGATTGATACAGGCTTTGGGCGTTTTTACAGATACGCTGGTGGTATGTTCCTGCACCGCTTTCATCATCCTGGTGAGCGGTGTGGATCTTACGGCTTCAAATGGAATTCAACTCACCCAGGATGCCCTGACCCACGAAATCGGAAACATCGGCAATCCGTTTGTTGCGGTAATGATATGGCTATTTGCCTTTAGCAGCATCATCGGCAATTATTATTATGGAGAAACCAACGTGAGATATATCAGGGACTCCAAGCTGGGTGTATTTGTCTATCGTCTTGCTGTAGCAGCAATGGTAATGGTCGGAGCAGTAGTATCTCTGGATTTTGCATGGAGTTTTGCAGATATCACGATGGCTCTTCTCACCCTCTGCAATCTCGCAGCCATCGTCCTGCTTTCCCGTCAGGCCGTCTTCCTGTTGAAAGACTATCGCCAACAGAAGAAGGAAGGTAAGAATCCTGTATTCACCAAGGATAAGATGCCAGAGATTGCTGATAAACTGGAGGCATGGTAAATTACAATGATGGATTTTCATTTCGCGAAAATCTATCCTTCATACAATTCATCAACAAAATTCCCCGATACGAATCCTGCAGGAATACTGAGGATTCATATCGGGGATTTTTTTATGCGCTAAACTATTTTATTTCTTATAGTAATCGTATAAGAAAGCATCAAGATAAGCACCACGCATGTTGGTCTTATAGAAATTGCCATCCTTATCTAGGATGAGACAAGCTGGAATACCATTGATGCCATACTCGCCCATCACCATACCGCCAAAACCTTCAGGATTGCGAACCTGTGTCCAGGTCATTCCTTCCTTGGCCATTGCCTTTTTCCAGTCGGCATCTCTCTCATCAACGGAAATACTGATGATGTTGAAATCCTTGTATTTCTCGTGTACCTTCTTGAGATGTGGAATCTCCTGACGGCATGGGCGACACCAGGAAGCCCAGAACTCCAACATGGTGTATTCACCCTTCTTGATAAGTGAAGAAAGCTTCACCTGCTTGCCTTCAGGAGTGACAACGGTACCATCGATATAATGGTTGCCGATAGCTGTATGCTTTGCCATCTCTGCCTGCATCTGGAGCATCGGATATTGTGCAGAAGAACTCCAGTCGTTCTTCAACCAGCCCATCATCTCGTCAATCTGCTGAGAGGTATATGGGGTTGGTAAAGAAGAGAAACTCTCAAGAAGCAAGTCGAAGGCTACCAGAGAAGTGGTATGCTGCTGAATAAACAGACTGGTCTGATGGCGCATTTCCTCCTGCAACTTGATGGCTTCCTTGGCAAGGGATACACGCTGTGCCAAATCGGTAGTCTGGTTGATACTATCATCCATCTTGTGCATCTTGTCCTGAATAGGTGACATCAGTTCAAGATAAGCCTGATAAATATCCTGAGTGGTAGAACCCTTTACAACAGGCTCTATCATACTCATATCACGCTCTGCAGGAAAACCGGTAAGATCTACATCGTAGGTCATCGGCTTATTCTCTACATAGACTCTTGTTGAGAATATTTTCTGATAGTCAGGCTCAGCTGTACCAGGCTTGTTCATATCAATAACCATCTGATACTGCTCAGGCTGGTTAACTACCCCCTTGAGGGTGAACTCACCATTCTTGATTGTAACGCTATCCAGATTGGTAACACCTTCCAATCCATACTTCTGCAACATGACAGAACAGCCGTCCACGTTACCTTTAACCTTACCTTTCATCACAAAATTCTGCGCGCTGGCAGCCATTGCAAGTACAAGACCGGCAAGTGTCATCATGCAAGTTTTCATTTTCATCTTATTCATTTTTTCTCGATATTATTTATTATATAATGTTTATTGATTCACATATTCCGGATTCTGAACCAGAAGATTATTGGCTCCCATAGATGCCTTTGGTATAGGAAGAAGATATCGGCGGAAGCTAGGAAGTTCAGCTTTCTCATCTTCTGTCCAACTCTCGAAACCACCCTGACGGTTATAACGGCAAAGATCGAACCATTCTTCCAGATTTTCGTTACTCATATCACACAACTTATGCTTGAGAATTTCACCCAGAAGATCACTGTCGGCAATAGCGTTCACATCGTCCTCAGTATATCCAGCACGTTCGATGACTGTAGCCAAGAGCGTACGAGCCTTAGCATACTGACCCTGACGAGCCTCTGCTTCGGCAGCGATATAATAGACTTCGGCAAGGCGCATGAAGTAATAAGAATCAGCATAGAACATTTCAGGAGTCAACTTGTTATATTTTCCAATACCATTCATGGCTTCTCCCTTATAGGCCCATGTATATAGCGCATCGTATGAAGCTACATCTTCATCACCTGGAGGGAATGGGAAATCGCCACCATCACCACCAGGAATAACTACGCCTCCATCGCCGCCTGGGATGACTACTCCACCATCACCGCCTGGAATAACAACACCACCATCGCCAGAAGCACTACCATCAGAAGAACCATCAGGATCAGGAACAACAACGTCCCCACCATCTCCTGGGTTTGGAATAACAATATCTCCACCTGTTTCATCATCTGGAACTAAATCATCTGCCACCTTCTTGAGGAGTGAACCTGGAGAAAAGGCAAACCAAGAAGCATCCATCAATTCATTCGGATTAGCAGTATAAGGGGCGAAAAGCATCTCCTTGGAATTGAACTGTTCTGTAAAGATATTAGCATAGTCGCTCTCCAGTTCATAGCCAGCAGTTTCTGCCTCGTTAATCACCTCTTCAGATAATCTTGCTGCCTCCGGATAGTTATCCTGAGCAAAATACATCTTTGCCTTCAATGCCTTGGCAAAAAGGCTGCTCATGTGATAATGGTCTGCCGGATGCTGTTCGCAATGGACGATGGCATAATCGAGATCTTCAGAAATCAGCTTGTAAGTATCAGCAACAGAAGAACGCTGACGAACCTGGTTATCTCTTACCAACTCATCCTTGAAGAGGCAGACTCCGTATTGGGAATCCTGTTTCCAATACTCTCCAAAACATTTCAAGAGAGTAAGATAAGCCAACGCACGCTGGCAACGAGCCTCTGCTATCATCTCGGTACGTTTTTCCTCTGTCATGCCTGGTATCTGCTTATTGATGTGAAACAGGAAGGTGTTGGCGGTATTGATGACATTGTAGTAGGCTGTATAGGCAGTCTCCACATTACTGTTATTGGTCTGGATGTTTTCTGCCGCAAACTCATCTACACCCATCACCATCGCCTGTGCCTGGGTATGCGCCATAGAGGCGATACCATATCTCAAGTAAGATACACCTGTACTGCGCCAGGAAGCGTAAACACCATTGAGAGCAGTCTGAGCAGATGCGGCATCGGTAATATAATTCAAATCGGTTACCACATGGTCTGGTTCCATATCATCGATGCTGCCTATCAAGTCGCACGATGTGAATGTGAGCGCTGATACTGACAGTAACGCCAGAAATTGATATCTTATATGTTTCATAATCTTCGTTTCTTTGAATGAGTTAGAATTGCAATTTGAGACCGAATGAGAACGAACGGCTCATTGGATATACATCCTTGGTCTCGGTTGTCTTGGTAAAGGCATTTGTGGCTGCCATATCTGGATCCAAACCTGGCCAATCGGTAATGGTAAAGAGATTGGTAGCGGTGAAGAACACCGATGCACCACTCACATGCAAGCGCTCTAACCATGCTGGCTCAAAGGTATAAGAGAGCGTGATGTTGCGCAAACGGAAGTATGAGTTGGAATATACATAGCGGTCGTTGGCCTGTGTGTTGGTATAGACACTAGGCATCCACATCAACTTGGCATACTTAGCATCGGTGCGATCCGGTGTCCAGGTGTTGCCATACATCTCGCGCAAGATACTCATACCGATGGCTCCACTGGCTGATTCCTGCATCGTGCTGTAGTAGGCATCACCACCAAACTGATACTGGAAGAGCATAGAGAGCGTGAAATTCTTATATGACAGGGTGTTTGACCATCCTCCGAATACCTTTGGCTCTGGGTTGGCAATCGCCGTACGGTCGGCCTCTGAAATATAGCCATCACCATTGGTATCTACATACATGTAGTCACCTACAGCAGCTCCATCCTGATAGAAATCATATCCCTTGTCCATAGCCTGTTCGTTTAACTTACTAATCTGATCCTGACTCTGGTAGATGCCTGCCACTTTATATCCCTTCACGGTTCCCATGGCATGGCCTTCCATATAGAGATCCTGATGCATCATATCGAGAGTTGAACCATTGAGCTTGCTAATCTTATTCCTGTTGGATGAGATACTGAGCATAGTGTTATAGGTGAAATCCTTGGTACGAACCACATCACCACCGATAGAGAATTCAAAACCATTGTTGGTAAGATCAAGAATATTGCTGTAATAGGTGCCGATACCAAACTCAAGGGCGATAGGAGCTGGAGCCAAGGCGCCATCAGTCTTACGATGATAGATATCAAAGCTACCAGTCAGACGACCATTGAATAAAGTAAAGTCGACACCAGCATTATACTCGGTTGTCATCTCCCACTTGATGTTCTTGTTTGGATAAGTAGAAGCAAGGGTGAGTCCGCTCTGTCCGCCATACTGATTACCATTGAAATATTGGATATAAGAAAAGTCTGATACGTTGGTGGAACCAGTCTTACCCCAACTCAAACGGAACTTCAGATCATCAATATCTCTTACAGATTCCAGGAAAGGCTCTTGATTGATGCGCCAGGCCAGAGAAACTGCAGGGAAAGTACCGCGCTTGTTACCCGGTCCAAATTTTGATGACTCATCGGAACGAAGACTGAAATCAAGCAGATAACGTGAGAGGAAATCATAGCTCAAACGACCATAGATAGAATTAAGACCACTCTTGGAATAAGTCTCGGTTGGCTTATTGACGGTGGTTGCAGAACTGGCATTGTTCAATACATCATCGTTAGGAAAACCACTATAAGCCTGGTCGTGTTCCTTGCTCCAATACCTGTCAGCACTATAACCAGCCATCACGTCAAAACGATGAGCTTCGGTAAGCGTAAACTTGTAGTCGGCACGGAAATTGATAGAAGTATTGGTGTTGCGATAGTTGCTCTCAGCCAAGGTTGATGTTGGCTCCATACCCAACTGTTCCGGGAGTGTAATCTTTGGCGAGAAATAACTATTGCTGAAGATGAATCTGGATATATTGGCATCAGCATGAAGGGTCAATCCCTTGACAGGCTTAATATCAATATAAGCATTGCCAGAGAACTGATCATTTTCATACTTCGTCTTGCGCTGGAGTTTAGCTACCGCATTGGCATCATTATAGGTATCGGTATAAAGACCGAACTTATCTACACGCTGGAAATTGCCATCCGCATCGCGTACAGCCAAATCCGGACGGGTCATCCATCCGTCATTATCATATCCCAAGGCAGGATCGTTGCTTCCACTCTTGCGTGAAGAATAGGTATAATCAAGCACACCTCCCACGGTGATGTATTTGTTGATTTCAGAATCTATAGAGAGTCTTGCACCATATCGCTCCATACGGTCATTGAGTAACAGACCTTCCTGGTTCATTCCGTTGAAAGAGAAAGAATAGTTGGTTTTGTTGCTTCCACCTCTGACAGCCACATTATACTGATGTGTAGGTGCATTCTTGTTGATTACCTCATCTGCCCAGTTGACATTATCCTTGCCATAAAGACTCTCATTAAGACCATTATAGGTATAAAGACCCGTTTCTTCATTGAGCGAAACATTTCCATACTGGTTAAGAATATAATCAAAACCATACATACCTACTATCGAACTGCCGTCGTTCATACCATTTACAGTATTACGCAGAATCTCGTCCTGCACATTCTTGTATTCAGAAATGTTCAATGGCTTATAGTTTTTGATAGGATTACTGAACGAGAATGTGTAGCCGAAATCTACCTTGGTCTTCTCATTGCGCTTTCCGTTCTTGGTCTTGACAATAACGACACCATTGGCTCCACGTGATCCATAGATCGCAGTAGCTGCGGCATCTTTCAGCACATCGATACTCTCAATATCGTTTGGTGAGATATTGATGAGCGGGTTGATGCCGGTATCCTCCATAAAGGTAGGAACGCCATCAATGACATAAAGAGGCTGGTTGTTGTTACCTTTACCCGATTTAGGATAAGGAGATGTAATACCGCGGATGTTTAACTTGAGAGATGAACCAGGCTCACCATTTGCGGTAGTAGCCAATACGCCCTTTACAGTACCCTGAAGAAGACCATCGAGGGTTGGTGTGGTAGCAGCCAACTTGCTTATCTGTTCCTGACTCACGGTAGAAATAGCGGTAGTTACATTTCTACGGCTCTTGCTGCCGTAACCGATGACAACGAGATCATCCAGCGCAACATGATCCAACTCCAGCATCATGTTTTGCTCTTTTACGCCACGAAATTCAATACTCTTCGATTTGTAACCAATGCTGGAAAATACAATTTTAGGATGCGCCATAGATGGAAATTCCAGTATGTAGTTACCATCAGCATCAGTGATAACACCATAGCTTGTGCCTTCGATCTGCACCGTGACACCTACCAGAGGATTTCCCTCGGAATCAATCACTCTTCCTTTTACAAAGGTATGACCTTTTTCTTGCACATTTTCAATACCAGCCGCAAAACTAGTTTGAAATGGGGGGGGCAGCCTGCACAAAGCTGGCTGAAGTTGCTGCCAAGAAAAGCAACAAGCTTTTTTTCTTCTTCATAATAACTGAATGTTAGTTAAACTTCATGTTCATGGCACAAAAGTATAAAAAATATCTAAAACTATAGCATAATGTTATACAATTAACTTATTTTTTACACATATTCCTGTACTTTCTCCTATTTTCCTTACATTTTCCCCGTTTTTAAGTCTTTTTCTCTAAAAAAATGCTATCAGTAAGCGTTCAAATCAAACAAAGTGTATTCTGTTCTCCGTAATACATTATTTAAAGAGGATCCCATAGCTTTTGTGTTATGGAACCCTCCCCTACTCTACTTAGAGTATCATTTCTTCATATTCCAGTCCGAAGACATCCGCTACGGCCTTGAATACCACCTTTCCATTTACGATATTCAACCCCCTATACAGGGCTCTATCCTCCTTGCAGGCCTTTCGCCAACCCTTATCAGCAAGCGCCAATGCATATTTCAGCGTAGCATTGGTCAAGGCTGTAGTAGAGGTATTCGGCACAGCACCAGGAATATTAGCAACTGCATAATGAACGATTCCATCGACCATATATGTCGGATCAGAATGTGTGGTTGGATGCGATGTCTCGAAACAGCCACCCTGATCGATTGCTACATCAACAAGTACTGTTCCTGGCTCCATCAATTTCAACATATCTTTCGTGATAAGATGCGGCGCCTTATCACCTGGTACGAGCACACTACCCACAACGATATCCACATCATGCAATTCTCTACGAATATTATGCTCGTTAGAATAGAGCGTGTGTACATTGATAGGCAGCTCCATCTCTAACTGACGAAGACGAGGCAAACTGATATCTGTAATCCATACATCAGCTCCCATTCCTGCAGCCATTCTTGCAGCAGCTTCTCCTACGGTTCCGCCGCCCAATACCAAAACCTTGACGCGGTTCACACCAGGTACACCACTCATCAGTTTTCCTTTTCCTCCCTTTGTCTTCTGCAGATAAAAAGCACCATTAATAATGGCCATTCTTCCAGCTACTTCACTCATCGGAATGAGTAAAGGCAAATGGTGGTTATCTGTCTCCACAGTCTCATAAGCCAGACAGACAGCACCACTCTTGAGCATGGCATCGGTAAGTTCCTTGTCACAGGCAAAATGGAAATAAGTGAATACAAGCTGGTCTTGATGGATAAGTGGATATTCCTCAGCGATAGGCTCTTTCACCTTTACTATCATTTCCGCCTCACGATATACACTCTGAATGTCGGGTAAGATTATGGCTCCTACCTTTTCATACGCTTCATCAGCAAATCCGCTGTTCTCTCCAGCCGTATGCTGAACCATCACTTCGTGACCATGTCGAATGAATTCTGCTACTCCTGCTGGTGTCATTCCAACACGGTTCTCATTATTCTTAATCTCTTTTGGAATACCAATTTTCATGATGTTATAGTTTTAAAGGTTCGACATCAGTTTAACTCTGTAAAGATACTGAAAATTTCAATAGGTTGTATGCACTTAGAGGAAAAATTAACATATCTTATATAAACTATTCCTGTTGAATATACTTATTTTAGTTTATTAGGCAATTAGACTAAACTAACATTCTAACTTTATAAATGATAGATATTCTACAAAAAGGATAATTAAAATGCTGAATTATAAAGTGTTAACATGTTAGGTTTGTAATATACATGCTTATCTTTATCTCGCCAATCATTAGATTATCATAATTGCTGGCAATTGGTACATTTGTTTAATCGTATTTTTATATTTTCATCTATTCTAACGTACGTTTTTACGGCTATTAGTTTATAGGTTCTTAAGTTTATATGACTATACATAGATATGTTTATTTATATATTAGTATAGTCTTTTATTAGTATAATCGTTTATTGGTATAATCATTTATTGGTATAATAGTCTATACAAATATATATTTAATAGAATATTCATATATAAGTTTAATTAATTTGTCCGTCTATTAGGATATCCATATTTTCGTTTAATAATACATTCGAAGTGATGCTTATTCTTCATGAAGATTGTTAGAAAAGTATAAAAAAGAGGATATTTACAAAGAAATAAGAGGATAAATTCTTTTATATCAACTATTTTGGCTATTTTTGCAACCAATATTAGAACAAAAGAACATTAGATAATCCAGAAATAAGACTTTTAGTCTTTCAGAACGAAAGAATATAAGTCAATCCGTTTATTCTAATTGCCAGCAATTCTAATATATGTAAATTGTATTAAACAATAACGTGAAATAAGGAAAAAAGAAATATGAAACATGAACTACAGGAAATTGTTGCAGTAGTGAACAACAAGGGTGGAGTAGGCAAGACGGCTACTGTGCAGTCTCTGGCTTCTGGCATAGTCCGGTTGAATCACAATCTCAGGGTTCTGGTAATAGACTTAGACCCACAATGCAACCTCTCTTCGCTTTTCGGAGTGAGAGATAACGAATATGATAACATATACAACGCCATGTGCAAACAGAGTGGTGTGCCAGTCTACAAATGTAAAAATGGGGTATATGCAGTTCCAGGATCTGCTCAGATGGAAAATATAGAACAACACCTTCCAGGAGGTCCTTCACTGAGAGAACAGATGAAGAGCTACACGGTATTACTGGGATGCTTGCAAGACAACGATTGCCATGACATGACAGGAGAAGGACTGAAAAACGTATTTGATGATTTCGACTACATTTTCATCGACTGTCCTCCAGCACTTTCCAAGAACACTTATAATGCTTTGGTTGCAGCGAGCAAGATTTTGATTCCTGTACAGATGGAAGCATTATCTGTCAAGGGAGTAAGTGAAGTACTCAGCGTAATGGACGAAGTGAAAGAGTTCCACATGAACGATAATTTGGAATTACTTGGACTCCTGCCAGTTATGGTAGATGAACGAACCAAGATTACCAAGCAGTTAAGCAAACTTTTAGGCGAAAAACATGGCGACTTAATTCTGCCTTGCCGTATCCGACGCTCTGTAAAGTTCCTGGAAGCTCAGGCACACGGACAAAGCATATTCGAATATGCACCTTACTCAAGTACAGGTATCGATTACGAAATTGCTATCAAGCGCATGTTCAACATCAAAATCTAATCTTGGTAGGGTAGGTTGAAACATGTAATAATAAAACAAAGGAAGATAAACTTATAAAATATAAGAATTATGGCTGTAGCAAAAAGAAATTTAGAAGAAATTGGTGAGTCTCTTGAAAATATGGGTATGAACGACCGACCAAGTTTATTAAACACAGAAATGGCAAAAAGCGAAGAGGATAAAAATATATCTAAAGGTGGTCGCAAGAGAAAAAGTTACTGGACTGCAGAGGAAAGACGCACTAGAACGAGTGTGGCTACATATCTTAACAAGGAAGAACTCCTTCTCCTGAAGATGAAATGCCTCTCAGATGATATCCCACAGGAAAACCTGCTCTACAATATCCTGATGGATTACTTGAAAAAGTAAGCAAACAAAAAGTAGTTATTGAAAGGGTGAAAACCACAAAACTGTTTACCTAAAAAAGCGCTAAGCTTAAAAATAAGGTATAAGTTCCTACAAAAACCACATTTTTGTTTACCAAAAGAATGATAATTATAGATTATTCCTGTCTCTTATACACATCTGACGCTG
>ERZ1027238.508-NODE-508-length-11966-cov-61.362102_pt1 | contig 11966 bp, 9 predicted proteins | sample MGYA00519477_ERZ1027238 | MGnify/ENA primary metagenome ERZ1027238 (study PRJEB26926, sample SAMN06164638) | human gut metagenome | biome: ENVO:00009003; feature: ENVO:2100002; material: ENVO:00002003 | host: Homo sapiens | place: USA | collected 2012 ...
CCTTTGCCTGATGTTCTATGCCGGTGTATTCCCATTCCTGAAGTTTGCCACCAAGCTGATGATTTTCAAGTATGGTGTGGATGCTAATTTGGCAGGTCTGATTCCTGCGATGTTGCCATTCGGTACCATCTTCCTCACACCGCTCTTCGGTAGTATATACGATAAGTATGGCAAGGGTGCTACGCTGATGATTATCGGCAGTTGCCTCCTGACCTTTGTGCACGTCATGTTTGCCCTGCCAATCAACTCATGGGTGCTTGCCATCGTGCTGATGCTCATCCTGGGCATTGCATTTGGACTGGTACCATCAGCCATGTGGCCATCTGTGCCAAAGATTATCCCAATGAAACTCTTAGGAACTGCATACGCCCTTATCTTCTATATCCAGAACATCGGACTGGCTCTCATTCCGGTATGGATTGGAAAGGTGAACCAGGCTAATACGGGTGCTGATGGTGTTATCGACTATACCCAGACGATGACTATCTTTGCAGCCTTCGGTGTGATTGCTATTATCATCTCTTTCCTCCTCTTGTTTGAAGATAAGAGAAAGGGATATGGATTGCAGAAGCCTAATGTGAAATAAGTGAAGAGCGAAGAACAAAGAGCAAATTGAGTGAAGAGTAAAGAACGAAGAGTGAAGAATTCGTTTGTTCTTTGTTCTTCAAAATCTTTGAAAGTATAATTTTTAAAAGAAAGGAAATAACCATGAATGCGACACCTGAATCATTGATTAAGGACTATGCTGACCCGATAGAGCAGCAGGAGATTGACAAGTTTGTATGTTCTGAGATGGGCAGACAGATACACCGGTATATCAAGGGTATGTCGGGTACCAAGCAAGCTATGTTGAAATTTGAGGAAAGGCTAGCCAGCCTCTCTGTACCAGAGAAGGAGAAGGCGATAGCCAAGTATATTGATCTGAACAGAAAAGCATTGGATGGTCTTGACTTGAAGATGATTCTGGTCCGTTCGGTAGCCAACTATTGTGACACCTTCCAGTATATGTTGGATTTTGTCAACGATAAGCGCAAGATGGTTTTCTATTACCAGCGCATCAAGGCGAAATACATTCAATATCATGAAGTATTTGAGCAGGATGGAAAGTTCGGTATGAAAGATCATCAAGGCAACATCTTACTCTCGCCAACTTATGATTTCTTGCGCACCTGCTACATTTATAATGATGACTTGAGCATCATGCCGGTAATAGCTGAGAAGAATGGCAAGATGGGACTTGTAATGCCGGATGGTAACGATACGGTAGTGGCGGATTTCCTTTACGACGAAATTTGCTTGCGTGATGAATATCCTTACTTCGAAGCATCAAAAGATGGCGAGAACGGATTTCTTGACAAGACTGGTAACTTTGTGAATAGTTAATAGTTAACAGTTTATAGTTAATAGAGAAAGGGCAATCAGGTTTGGTATGAACCAACTGATTGCCCTTTTTTACTTTCGTTGCTATTAGCAACTTAGTTTTTATCTGATTTTTCTCTCGTCTTCAATCCCTAGTGAAGAAAAGCAAAAGAATTCTTCACTCTTCGTTCTTCACTCTTCACTTAACTTATCCCAAGTATTTCATCAAGATTTTGATTTTACCGCTATCACGGAGCTTGATGATACTCTTTTCGCGAATCTGGCGAACACGCTCACGGGTAAGGTTGAACTCGCTGCCGATTTCCTCCAAACCCTTCTCGTGGCAACCGATACCATAGCAGTAACACAGAATCTTGCGTTCACGGTCTTTCAATACAGAGTTGAGAACTCTGTCAAGCTCGCTCGCCATAGACTCGAAGTCTACACCCTTGTCGGTACGGCTGTCATCACCCGAAGCCATCACGTCGACCATCGCATTGTCATCATCATCGCTACCGAATGGAGCATCGATACTCATGTGGTGATTGTCAGCCTTGATAGTCTGGTCAATCTTGCTTTCTTCCATCTTTGTGATTTGAGCGAGCTCAGCAACAGAAGGTTTGCGCTGGTTCTCCTGCTCAAACTTACTGATTTCTGCACTGATTTTGCTCAATGCACCTACCTGGTTCAAAGGCAGGCGAACGATACGGCTCTGCTCTGCAATAGCCTGCAGGATGCTCTGACGAATCCACCATACAGCGTATGAGATAAACTTAAAGCCGCGGGTCTCGTCAAACTTTTCAGCAGCCTTTACCAAACCGATGTTACCCTCGTCGATGAGGTCGGTAAGAGAAAGACCTTGGTGCTGATATTGCTTAGCAACAGATACAACGAAACGAAGGTTTGCTTTTACCAATTTCTCTTTGGCACGTTCTCCCTCACGACCGCCTTTGCGAATCTTCTGGGCAAGTTCGATTTCTTCATCGATAGAGACCATAGGCTCTCTACCAATCTCCACCAAGTACTTGTCGAGTGCTTCACTGGAACGGTTGGTTATACTCTTACTAATCTTAAGTTGTCTCATAAATATCCTTTTACCTTTCTATTTAGAATTTTTTGAAGTATTTTTGTGTATCCCGAAACCTCCTCATGGTTTCGGGGTGCAAAGGTACGAAAAAAAATGCAATTACGTTGTAATATAAACGGAAATTTTTTATCTGATTTGTCTGTTTTTTAGAATTTTAGCCGATTTTCAGTGGAAAAGTGCTATGCGATGTGCGGTTTTTTGTGCAATAAGTTTGAAATATGGAATAATTTATGTATCTTTGCACACAAATTGCGAGAAAAGAATAACTAAATAATAAAATAATAATAAAACAAAAAATTATGTTTGAGAATCAACCAAAAGGTCTGTGGGCCTTGGCTTTGGCGAATACCGGTGAGCGTTTTGGTTATTATACCATGCTTGCGGTGTTCTTGCTCTATTTGCAGGCCAACTTCGGTTTTGAAACCGGATTGGCAAGTACTATTTACTCTACCTTCCTGATGATGGTTTATTTCCTTCCTATCATCGGTGGTATCGCAGCCGACAAGTTTGGCTTTGGACGTATGGTTACCACAGGTATCTTCATCATGTTCATAGGTTATCTTGTTCTCTCGCTTCCTCTTGGCAAGGAAACCGTTGCCGTTGCTGCCATGGGTATTTCACTTATCCTCATCGCTTTGGGAACTGGTCTGTTCAAAGGTAATCTGCAGGTGATGGTTGGACGTCTCTACGACGAGCCACAGTATGCCAGCAAACGTGATTCCGGTTTCTCACTCTTCTATATGGCTATCAACATCGGTGCAATGTTTGCTCCTACTGCTGCCATCAAGATTATGAAGTGGGCGCAGGAGAGCCTGAGCGTTTCTGTGGAGGATTCATACCACTTCGCATTTGCCGTGGCATGTGCTTCACTGATTTTCAGTATCGCTATCTACTATGCCTTCAGCTTTACATACAAGCATGTTCTTGCTTCTGAGACCAAGAGTAAGGATGATAAGACTTCTGCCAAGGAGACAAACGAACTTTCTAAGGCTGAGACCAAGGAGCGCATCATCTGCCTCTGTCTCGTATTCGCTGTGGTTATCTTCTTCTGGATGGCTTTCCACCAGAATGGTAATACATTGACACTCTTTGCCCGTGATTATACACAGAAGACTTCAGAGGGTCTGCAGTCTATGGCATTCGACGTTACCAACCTCGTAGCCTGCATCTTCGTGGTTTACGGTTGCTTCGGTCTGGCACAGAGCAAGACTGGCAAGGGTAAGGGCATCTCTCTTGGTGTCATTGTTGCTGCCATCGCTTTCCTCTTCTACAAGTACAGCAACCTTGAAGGTGCCGTAGATGTTGAGGCTCCTATCTTCCAGCAGTTCAACCCATGCTATGTAGTGGCATTGACACCAGTGAGCGTTGCTTTGTTCTCATGGCTCCACAAGATTGGCAAGGAGCCTACATCGCCAGAGAAGATTGGTTTGGGTATGCTCGTTGCTGCTCTCGGTTTTGTATGGATGGCTGTAGGTTCTATGGGGCTGGAGCTTCCTTTGACACAGGGCAATCCTGCTACAGAGGGTACACGTGTAAGTGCTAACCTCCTCATCTCTACATACCTCATCCTTACATTCGCAGAGCTTCTGCTTTCTCCAATTGGTATTTCTTTTGTATCGAAGGTTGCTCCTCCAAAGTATGCTGGTTTGATGATGGGTCTCTGGTTTGGTGCAACAGCCATCGGTAACCAGTTGGTTATGATTCCTGGCATCATGTGGGGTCAGAACTTCAACCTCATTGCCATCTGGGGTGTTCTCGCCGGTATCTGTCTGGTTTCAGCTCTCTTCATCTTCTCTATCATCAAGAAGTTGAATCGCGTAAGCTAAATCTTAGAATTATAATATATAAAAAAGGCTTGCTTCATTACGGAGCAAGCCTTTTTTATATGTTATTTCTTCAACCACTTGTCTAACCAGCCGAAGAAAGTGCGCTGCCAGAGCACGCCGTTCTGTGGCTTCAATACCCAATGGTTCTCATCAGGATAGATGAGGAGCTCGGCTGGGATGCCACGCATGCGGGCTGCATTGAAGGCGCCCATGCCCTGGTTGGCATTGATACGGTAATCCTTTTCGCCGTGGATGCAGAGGATTGGAGTATCCCACTTGTCTACAAACTTATGAGGACTGTTCTCGTAAGTCTTCTTGGCGTTGGCAGTCTGGTCCTTGTTCCAGTAAGCATCCTCGTATTCCCAGTTAGAGAACCAAGCCTCCTCGGTATCGGTATACATGCTCTCCAGGTTGAAAGCACCATCGTGAGAGAGGAATGCCTTGAAACGCTTGTTGTGATGACCGGCGAGATAGTATACAGAGAAACCACCGAAGCTGGCACCGACACAACCCAGACGATCCTTGTCTACGTAAGGAAGATTGTTGGCAGCATCATCAATAGCTGAAAGATAATCGTTCATGCACTGGCCTGTCCAGTCACCAGAAATCTCTTCGTTCCATGCGCTTCCGAAACCAGGGAGACCGCGACGGTTAGGCAATACGACTACATAACCATTGGCTGCCATGATCTGGATGTTCCAGCGGTAGCTCCAGAACTGGCTTACCGGACTCTGAGGACCACCCTCGCAGAAGAGAAGGGTAGGGTACTTCTTGTTGGCATCGAAATTAGATGGCAACATAATCCATACCAGCATCTGCTTGCCGTCGGTAGTCTTCACCCAGCGCTGCTCACACTTACCCATATTCAACTGGTTCAGAATGTGGTCGTTCTCGCGGGTAATCTGCTCTACCTTGGTACTCTTGGCATTCTTGCCTGGAGTTACGATGTAGATATCTGTAGGATGACTCATGCTAGCCTTGGTAGCGAGAAGCTTGTTGCCGTTGTTGGCAAGTGAGATGCTTCCGTAGTCAGCCCACTCGTTGGTAATCTGCTTCACTTCGCCCTTGAAGTTTGCCTGATAGAGGTTCAGGGTTCCGTGCCATACACCGATGAAGCTGAGGCTCTTGTTGTCCTTGTTCCATACGAAGCCCTCTACGCTGGAGTCGAACTTCTCTGATACATAGTTCTTCTTGCCGGTAGCGAGCTCGTAAACACAGAGGCGGTTGCGGTCGCTCTCGTAGCCATCGCGAGCCATGCTCTGCCAAGCGATGTACTTTCCGTCTGCAGAGAACTGAGGATTTACGTCGTAACCCGGATTGTTCTTCAGATTCTCAGGTGCGTTGACAGCCTGGTTCTTCATGCTCTTGGTTGCATCAATCTTAGGCTCCACATAGCCAGCCTCCTTGCAGAGGTTCTTGGTCTCGCGCGTACCTATATTATATAGGTAGATATCAGAGTCGGTAGAGATGGCATACTGAACGCCCTCTTTCTTGCGGCAGGTGTAGGCGATGGTCTTGGAATCCGGACTCCATGCCAACTGCTCGATGCCACCGAATGGGGCCATAGGGCACTCGAATGGTTCATTCTTCAGAATGTCTTCGCCTGCGTTGATGGTACCGTCTTCAGCCACATCAGCCACAAAAGGATGGAGAATGCTCTCTACGTAGTGGTCCCAGTGGCGATAGTTCATGTCAGTTACGAGACGGCCGGTAGCCAGAGGGAGATCAGAAGGATTCTCCTTGATAGTTCCGTGATAAGGGAGTTCCTTGATGAGGATTACCTTCTTGCCGTCAGGAGAGAAGCGGAAGCCCTGGATGCCCAACTTGTCGTTGGTGAGCTGCTTGCGGTCGGTTCCGTCTGGGTTCATGCTCCAGAGCTGTCCGTCGCGGATGAAGGCAATCTTCTGTCCGCCCTGAATCCAGGCAGCATCTGTTTCGCTCTTTGCATCGGTGGTCAATGCCTTCTGGTTCTTGCCGTTGGCGTCCATGATGAAGAGCATCTGATGGCCCTTGTTTTCCTTTACACTGTAGTAACCTACCTGGTACACCACCTGCTTGCCGTTAGGCGAAGCCTCTGCTGCACCGATTCTTCCCATAGCCCAAAGAGCCTCTGGGGTCATCAGGTGGTTCTCCACCTTGATGTTGTTTTTCTCAATCATAGTCTGTGCATCAGCTGCCGTAGCGCTCATGGTGAGTGCAGCCGCAGCCAGAATCATTGCTTTAATCATATTTCTAATATATTTATTAATTATTTCTCGTTGTCATCTTCCTGATATTCCGTGCAAAGTTACAGAAAATTGATGAAAAAAACAAAATTATTCTTCTTTCATTACAAAAGTATGCATTTTTTTTGTATTTTTGCATCAGAAATGATTTCGTTTCGTTTTAAGAACTGAATCCTTAGGAGTAGATTTCGTTTCGTTTTAAGAGCTGAATCCTTAGGAGTAGATTTCGTTTCGTTTTAAGAGCTGAATTTTCAGGAATATAAGAAAGATATAAATATTTAGTAAATGAATACATTGTTTCTCTTGCAGTTTGCTTGCTGCATTATTGTGTCGATGTTGGGCTTGATATTGGTATTGTCCAGGTTTCAGATACGTTGGTGCAACCGTCGTTATGAGGCGTCTCGCTGGTTCCTTGCTTTTTCCATGTTTGTACTTGCTGGGCATTATGTTTTGCAAATGCTTTATGGTTTCCGTGCTAAAAGCGATGAGATTGGAGCTGTTTTCAATGTTCTCTTCTATTGTCCTCTCACTTTCATCGTTTCCTATGCAGCGTATAATGTCATATCCTCTAGAGGCGGGCGCAGGAATTTTGCCATAGTGGGAGTTGTGAGCTATGCATTGATATTATTATGTTTCTTCGTCGGATACTATGAGATTCCCAAGGGAATGCACATGGGGGGGGTGGCTCTATGTGATGCTCGCATTATATGTATTTTCGATTTTGTATTGCGTTTATACTACAGTCGTAGAGATGCGGTATCATCGAAAAATCATCGAGGATAATACGACAGAAGATTTGCTTCCTTTCGACAGATATTCCTATGCCAGTTATCGTTTGATGGGCATCATGGTATTGGCGATGGCTGCTGCCATCTGCTATCGTCCGCTTCTGTATTGCGTGGCACCGTTGATGCTTTTTGCTCTGATTTCCTTTGTCGTCCATTTCTTGGGTTTCGGTTACATTATCATGCCTACAGAGGTGAGATTGGAGATGGATACTGCTGATGCTCCTTTGGAGATGATGGAAGAGAGTGAAGTGATGGGGCTGGATTCTGAAAAAATAGATAAGATAGAATCTTTGCTTGATAAGTGGTGTGAAAATGGCGGATATAGAGACAGTACGGTGAATATGTCGATGCTATCGGCAAAGTTACGCATTCCTCGCCCCGAATTGAGCTGCTATTTTGAGAATTATCTGAAGAGCAGTTTCAGAATCTGGCTTAGCGATATCCGTTTCAAGGAGGCGCAGCGTATGCTGCTAGAAGAATGCAGCTACAGCAATGATACCATTTCTTCGGAATGCGGCTTCTCATCCCACGCCCATCTCTATAAGATATTCAAGGCTAAGACGGGATATACGCCTGGTAAATGGAGAGACTCTGTATGGAAAAAACGGTAGAATGCTGCGAAAAACAGTTTCATTCCTACCAATGAAACACCTTTTTGATAGGAATGAAACTATTTTCTTGAGCAATGAAACTGTCTGGTTATAAGATTTTGATTATCTTTGCATCATTTAATAATAGTATATAATAATGATTCAGTAAAGTTAATCAGTATGAACAAGAAATTTCCAACTTTAGCCATTGCAGTTGCAGCCTTCTGCTTGGCCTCATGTCACTGCGATGATGATACTTCGACCACATCGAAGTACATCACAGTTGCCACTTCCATCGGGCAGATGACACGCACTACCACTGATGCCAATGGCAATCAGGAGTTTGCGAAGGATGACCAAATCAGCATCTATGCGTGGACAGGCAATGCCACTGCAGTTCCCGCAGATTTCGTGGTAAACAACAGTATCAACACCTACGATGGTGCTAAATGGACAGCTTCACCGCAGATGCTGTGGAAAGACATGGAAACGCCTCACTACTTCCTTGGCATCTATCCTAACCATGCCGTGACAGATTTCACTGCCGATGAGTATGCGCTCGACACAGAGAAGCAGGAAGCGTCAGACTTGTTGGTAGCAGTTAACACCGGCATCGAAGGAGCCGGCATTACGGCAACAGCCAATCCTGTGAGCCTGATGTTCAACCATGTGATGTCAAAACTCATTGTGAACCTCCAGTTCCGCAACCAATGGGCAACCACTCCGACAGTAGCATCCGTTACCGCTACGGCAAAGAAAGCTGCCACAGTAAACTATGTGACTGCCACCGGCACTGTAGTGACTGTCACCGGTGAACAGAGCGACATCGTCCTCCCCGTTACTGCTGCCAACACCTGCTATACCTCGATAATGGTGCCGCAGAGCGATTTCCGAACTATCAACATCGTGATAGATGGAAAGACCTACACCTTTACCCATACCGAAGACATCGCACTTGAGAGCGGAAAATACACCACCGTCAACCTTATCGTTGGTCGCAACGAGATAACCCTCGGTTCGGTATCAATCAACAACTGGCAGGAAGGTACGAACATCAGCGGTGGTGAAGCACAGACAGATAATTAATAAACAACTCATAAAAACATAGACTGAAAATGAACAGAGTATTACAACTTCTCATGGCAGCAACCCTCATGACAGGATTTGCCGCCTGCTCGTCCGATGACGATATGACCAACAACTTTCCTGAAGATGGCGTTGTGCGCTTCAATGTGGGAGTGAACAATCCGCAGACCCGTGCCTCGCATACTGATGGCAGCAAGGTTACAGAGTTTGGTATCTGCATTACCAACAATGCCAATTCAAACTACACATACAACAACGTCAAAGTGACCGGTAGCAATACCACCGCTTGGACACCAGCCACACAGATGCTATGGCAAAACTCCACTCAGGCTGTTGACATTGTGGCTTATTCTCCTTATGTGGCAGGAAAATACAACACATCCACCACGACTCTCCCTGTCAAGGTTGAAGAAACACAAATCAAAGACGGCTACACAAGCGACTTCCTTATCTGCAAGATGCCGGGCTTTAAGCCGAGTACAGGACTGATTGAAGGAGGCAAACTGAATTTGGCTTTCAAGCACGCCCTGAGCCAACTTACCATTACCGTAACGCTCGGATCAGAGTTCAACGCCCCGGATTTGGTAACCACAAATCCTATCACCGATTTGAAAGTCAACGGTACATACATTGAAGGTATATGCGACTTTACCAAGGAATCAGGCTTCGTCACAGCCAAGACTACAGAAGCCAATACCATTGCCGTTGCTCCGTCTGAGTATGGCGATTTTGTAAAAGCTACCTCTCTATCATCCAATGCAAAGGCAACCTACCTGTGTCTGCTGATACCTCAGACCATCGAGAAAGGAATATTCAGCGTAAGCTTTAAGTTGAATGGAATACCTTATACATGGGCATCCAACGAAGCCGTAACTCTCGCAGAGAACACCGCCTACACATTGGCTTTGACAGTTGGCAAGGAGATAGTAGTGGCAGGAGAAATGAAAGCCAACGCATGGGAGACAGGTTCGACTTCTAATGTAGAGACCGAATAACAACCGAACAGATAAAATTTAATGATAACAACAATGAAGACAATTAAATATATGGGCATGGCGCTGATTATGGCTGCACTTGCCTCTTGTAGCAGTGATGATGACTTCGGAACGAACTGGCAGAACGACCCTACTGCTGTGCGCGTGAGTGCTACCGTTGGCGGTGTGTTTACCCGCAGCAACCCGGTGGCAACAAAAGAAACAGACCAGATGAATTTCAACGGAGGTGATGCGATTACTATCTCCACAGAAGGACAGGCATCAGTGAACTACATACTTAAAGATGGCACATGGGGACCAGAAACCTCTGGGCAATTCCTCAAGTGGAGCAGCGAGCTTATGACGTTCACCGCCCGTTATCCAAAAGGAAGCGGAGATTTTATTGTACCAACCAATCAGAATGGTATTGCTGAAATAGCGTCGGCTGACTATATGACTGCGACAACAGTTTATGATAAAATTCCCGATGACAGAAAGGTTAATTTTGCCTTCGATCGTCAGATGGCTCGCGTGGTAATCACTATCGCCGGCTTTAACAATGAGTTTTCTGATAAAGCCTCAGTTTCCGAAATGTATGTAACATCTAAGGAAAGAATTGCCAAAGACGGAAGCGCAGTTACTGCAACATCTGACATTATACCTTACTCGCAGTCCCGCTACGGCAAGAAAGGCAGCATATACTACGCTCTTGTAGCACCGAACACTGCAACCAACTATGAATTCATCAAACTGAGAGTCAAGTATGAAAGCGATGTAAAATCTCTCACAGTAAAGAACCCTGTAGCATTAGAAGCAGGAAAGAGTTACAATTTCAACTTGACCATCGGCAAGAACGGAGTAAGTCTTGGCACGGTTTCGGTTGAAGATTGGGGCAACACAGGCACTATCTCCGGTGGGGAAGCAAGTATAGATTTAATAGATTTATCCAAAGGGAACATCAACATTACTAGCGACGGCTATTATGTCATTACCACGAATGGCGTTACCACCGCAAATACCATCACAATCAACAGCAATGCCACCGTACAGTTGAAGAATGCGGTTATCAGTGCTGACGGCATCGGTATCGATGTCAAGAGCGGCAGTCCGACGATTATCGTGTCCGGCACGGAGAACAGTGTTACTTCCACTACTGCTACTGCCATCAATGTATGCGATGGTGCTACACTCACCATTAAAGGCAAGAACGGAACAAATGATAAGCTGACAGCCAAGGGCGGCTCCATATCTACTTATAATGAAAGTCCCAGTACAGCAGGAGCTGGTATCGGTAGCAGCGATGGCGGCAACATCGTTATTGAAAATGTAAGCATAGATGCTACCGGTGGAACTGGCAATCAAACTGTTACCCCCTATTATTCCGGCGGTGCAGGAATCGGCAGCTCGTCATCAGCACATTGTGGCGACATAACGATCTCAAATGCCGTGATTACAGCTACCGGTGGAAAGGGAGCTCCAGGTATAGGAATGGGAGCCGGTAAGAGCGCTTCAGCCCCTACAATGGGGAATATTAATATCAAATCCTCAACAATCACTGCTACAGGAGGTCTTTATGCTTCTGCTATTGGATTCCCTAATGTAAGTTGTTTTGATATACCAAAGACCCTCATCGGAGGCACAATCAATATAGAAACAGAAGAAAGCAGTGAAACTTTTCTTAGTAGGCTCACGTGTGATTTAGGCTCTATCCAGAACATGACTGAACCTATATATAAAATTGGTAAAGGAAGCCAATCTATATCTTTTTATAAAGGTTTGGATGGTGGAGAATGGCCGGGTGTAGTGCTGAAGGCAAGCGACCAAACACTGACGAGCACAGATGGAATAGGAGCGTTAAAACAGTAGTAAGAATGATATAAAACACTCCCAAGCCTGACGGGGGAGTAGAAGTGTCAGGTTAGTTATAACAATCACTCGCCATGAGAAAGGAGTAGAACATCGGAGAGTAAGACAGTGTGAGTCATATTCGGCAGTTATGCTGAAGGGCGTATCCCGAAAAGCCCTTATAAA
>ERZ1027238.515-NODE-515-length-11868-cov-58.013375_pt1 | contig 11868 bp, 10 predicted proteins | sample MGYA00519477_ERZ1027238 | MGnify/ENA primary metagenome ERZ1027238 (study PRJEB26926, sample SAMN06164638) | human gut metagenome | biome: ENVO:00009003; feature: ENVO:2100002; material: ENVO:00002003 | host: Homo sapiens | place: USA | collected 2012 ...
GTATAAGAGACAGGAACCGATGTTGCCGTCGGCAGCGATGAGCGCATCAATGGTTTCCAGCGCCAGTTCGGCACCGAGATGCATCAGCCCGTCGTAAACATACTCCACATTTGCCGTCTCTGGAATAGGGAAACGCTTCTGCATGATGATGCGGCCGGTATCAATGTCGTGGTCGAGGAAGAAGGTAGTGACACCCGTCTCTTTCTCGCCGTTAATGACTGCCCAGTTGATTGGCGCCGCACCGCGATACTGCGGAAGGAGGGCTGCATGTACGTTAAAAGTACCATATTTCGGCATCGCCCAAACCACCTCAGGCAGCATGCGGAAAGCCACTACCACCTGCAAATCGGCATGATAAGAGCGCAACTGCTCTACAAACTCCGGGTCCTTCATCTTTACAGGCTGCAACACCGGCAACCCGTGCTCCACGGCATACTGCTTCACCTGCGAAGGCTGCAGCGTATCCTGGTGTCTGCCCACCGGTTTATCAGGCTGCGTAACCACAGCCACCACGTTGTAACCGCCCTCTACCAGGCGCTTGAGGGATTCCACCGCAAACTCCGGTGTTCCCATGAAAACAATTCTCAAATCCTTCTTCTCCATAAAACACTAATATTTTAAAATAAAACCAGCAAAGCCGTTGAAATCTTCACTCTTCGGTCTTCACTCTTCACTTAAAACTCCTACTCTGCCGACATATCCGCTACAATCTGCCTGTACATGGAATAGATTCTAGTACGGCTGATGTAACCCTTCAGTACGCCTGCCACATCAATCACTGGCAGCTGGGCGGCATCGGTTTTATCAAATTTCTGCATCACCTCGTCCATACTGTCATGTTCGGTAAGAACGGCAGAAGGCTGCATCATCAGCTGACGCACGGTGAAATGCTGATACAGTTCGGTGCGGAAGATGATGTGGCGAATCTTCGTAATATCTATTACTCCCAACAGCACACCCGCCTGATCCAAAACAGGCAGAAAGTTGTTGTTACTGCGACTTATCTCACTCACCAGCTTGCTCATCGGCAGATCCGGACCTACCGGATGATAATCTTTCTCAATGACATCCTGCATGCCCAGCAGGGTGAGCGCAGCCTTGTCAATATGGTGGGTGAGCAGCTTGCCCTCTCTAGCCAGACGCAGGGCGTAGATGCTGTGACTCTCAAAGATGCTGATGGTGAGCAGCGAAGAGATGCACACTATCATCAGCGGCATGAAGAGCTGGTAGCCGCCCGTGAGTTCGGCGATGAGGAAGATGCCCGTAAGCGGGGCATGCATCACACCCGTAATGAGGCCCGCCATGCCCAAGAGTGTAAAGTTTTGCTCAGGAATGTAGACGCCCACCTGGTTCACATTCCAGAGACGCGCAAAGAGGAAACCGGCAAAACCGCCAATGATGAGCGAAGGGGCAAAGGTACCACCGCATCCGCCACTGCCGTTGGTGGCCGAGGTGGCAAAAACCTTGGTAAAGGTTACCAGAGCGATGTAGAGGATGAGCAGCTGGTTGTGCCCGTAGAAGAGCGAACGGCTCATCACCTGCCCCCAGTCTTCCACATTCTGCCCCTTCAGCAGCACGTTGACTGCCGTATAGCCTTCGCCGTAGAGCGAAGGGAAGAGGAAGATGAGCGAACTCAGAATCAGTCCGCCAAACAGCAGTTTTACGTAGGGATAAGGCGAAAGCTTGGCAAAGAAGCCCTCGCACGCCGACATGGTGCGCATGAAATAAAGGCTCACCAAGCCGCAGAAAATGCCCAGCAAAAGGCAGGCAGGCACGCGGTCGAGCGCCCACGGACTGGTAAGCGTAAAATCGAAAAGACTCTTGGAGCCCATCAGAATGTAGGTAAAGCAAGTAGCTGTTACACAACTGATAAGGATAGGCAGCAAGGAAGCCATGCTCAAGTCTACCATCAGCACCTCAAGCGTAAACACGAGTCCGGCAATAGGCGCCTTAAAGATTCCAGCAATGGCTGCAGAGGCGCCACAGCCCACCAGCAGAATCATGGTTTTCTTGTCCATGCGGAAGATTTGTCCCAGGTTTGAGCCGATGGCCGAACCCGTGAGCACAATAGGAGCCTCGGCTCCCACGGAACCACCGAAACCGATGGTGATACCTGATGCCACCACCGATGACCAGCAGTTGTGGGCCTTGAGCTTGGAATTTTTGGTAGAGATGGCGTAAAGCACACGGGTGATACCGTGGGAAATATTATCTCTGACCACATATTTAATAAAGAGCATGGTGAGGTAAATGCCCACAATCGGGAAGAGCAGGAAGAGCAGGTTGTAGGTGCTCTGGTTGAATCCCGAAGTGAGCAGCAGCTGTATTTCGTGCACGATGCCGTGCAGGAAATATCCTGCCACCGACGCCAGAAGGCCGATGATAAAAGCCAGGATAAGGGTCATCTGGCGGTCAGAAATATGTTTTTTCTGCCAATCCACCATCTTACTGACCCATCCCTCTTTCTGCTCGTTGTAATCTAGAATTTCTTCATCCATCTTTTTTACATTGATTTAGAATTCTGATGTGAAATGGAACTTGATGTGTTCAAAATCCTGCTGCGCCATGCTCAACACGTAGCCCGAATCGGCAAGAAAGACATCGCGCCCCTCAATATCCTTGGCCATGTACTGGTACTTGCGCTTCTTGAAGTTCTCGAGTTCCTTCTCGTCATCTGCCTCTATCCAGCAAGCCTTGTGAAGATGCACGGGCTCCCAGCGGCACTTGGCGTTGTACTCGTTCTCCAGGCGGTACTGGATAACCTCGAACTGCAACTGACCCACGGTACCCACGATGCGGCGGCCGTTGAACTGGTTGACGAAGAGCTGCGCCACACCCTCGTTCATGAGCTGCTCCAATCCCTTCTGGAACTGCTTGCTCTTCATCGGGTCATCATTCTCGATGTACTTGAAAAGGAGTGGAGAGAAGCTTGGCAAACCGCGAAAATGCATCTTCTCTCCCTCCGTCAACGTATCTCCTATCTTGAAAATACCGTTGTCTGGCAAACCTACAATGTCACCCGGATAAGCCTCGTCAATGGTACTCTTGCGCTGTGCCATGAACTGGGTAGGCGAAGAGAAACGCACGTTCTTATCCAAGCGCACGTGGTAATAGGGCTGATTTCTCACAAACTTGCCCGAGCATATCTTACAGAAAGCGATGCAGGAGCGGTGGTTTGGATCAATATTGGCTGTAATCTTGAAGATGAAACCACTGAACTTAGGTTCTTCAGGCTTCACCAGTCGCTCCTCAGCCTGAGTGGGTCTAGGAGATGGAGCAATATGAACAAAACAGTCGAGGAGTTCCTGAACACCAAAATTGTTCAGTGCCGAACCGAAGAACACAGGTGCTACCTCGGCCGAACGGTAGGTTTCTTCCTCAAACTTAGGGTAAACACCATCTACCAGTTCCAGTTCCTCACGCAGCTGTGCAGCCTCACGTTCACCTACCCGTTCGTCGAGTTCTGAACTTTGGATATCTACCTCTACCTTCTCGGTAACTCGCTGTTTGTTAGGGGTAAAGAGGTTCAGCTGATGCTCGTAGATGTTGTAAACGCCCTTGAAACGGGCGCCCTGACCGATAGGCCAGCTCAGCGGGCGAACCTTGATTTTGAGCTCTTCTTCCAACTCGTCGAGCACATCAAACGGGTCGCGTCCCTCACGGTCCATCTTGTTGATGAAGATGATTACCGGGGTATTTCTCATGCGGCACACCTCCATGAGTTTGCGGGTCTGTGCCTCCACACCCTTGGCAGAGTCAACCACGATGATGGCTGAATCTACGGCTGTAAGTGTGCGGTAGGTATCCTCGCAGAAGTCCTGGTGACCTGGAGTATCCAGGATATTCACCTTATAAGGTTCTCCCTCCTGTCCGGCAGGGAGATAATCAAATTCCATTACAGATGTAGATACCGAGATACCACGCTGTTTCTCAATATCCATCCAGTCAGAAGTCGCAGTTTTGCGAATCTTGTTATTTTTTACGGCACCTGCCACCTGAATCTGTCCACCGAAAAGCAGAAACTTCTCGGTCAATGTTGTCTTACCAGCATCCGGGTGAGAGATAATGGCAAATGTTCTTCTTCTTTCTATTTCGTTCATCCTGTTGTAAATATATAATAATGTATATTCTTAAAAAGTAATCACTAATAACTAATCCCTACATGTCGTCATCATCAAACTTGAGTCCCTCGGTTCGGTCTTTGATGTAATAATCGCTGAGCAGACCTATGAAGACGGTAATCTCCTTGATGGCCCTTTCGGTTTCGGGCGTAATTTCCTTCTTCTGCAGGCGCAGCATCATCACACCATAGAGGGCATCGAGGCAGGTTTCAATCTCGTTGAGATCCTTGTCGCCCCGCTGGCGCAGCTCTACGATGAAAGGCAGCACCTTGTAATATTCGGCATTGTAGATAGGAAACTTGGTGCTCTGCAGCAGCATGCCGTGCAGGTCAATGACGTCCTTGAGTATCACCTTATTAATATTAAGGTGTCCTCCCTCGCGCTTTCCCTCCTCGTTCATCATGCGAATCAGGTTGCCAAACCAGTCGAGTTCTTCCTCGCGCTGCTCGGGTGTAAAGTCGAACCGGTCTACATAATTTTTCTTAATGACAGGCAGCGAGCATCCGTAAGCTCGGATGATGTCCTCAATCTGCCACATATATAATAAGTATTCTGCGATACTTTTCTTTCTTAATTCTTGTGCTACAAACATAAACTATGAACTGTTAACTTTTGAACTTTATGCTTTGCCTTCTTCTGATTGAAGGGGTGTTTAAAGACCTGCTTAAGGACTTTTAAAATTCCGGCAGATGATACAGATTGAAAATCGTGCCGAAGAGAGCGATGATGGAGAAGATGATGACCACGCTGCCTATTACCTTATTGATTATGACGATGCCGTTGGTATCAAACTTGTTCCTAATCTTGTCGACGAGCCAGGTGAGTCCGAACCACCACAGCAGGGCTCCGAAGACGATGCTGAGATACCCTACTCCCATTTCTACCGGCATATCCGGTACGACGAAAGCAAACTGCGCGAAGGTGGCCATGAAGAGGAACACGATGAGCGGATTGGAGAGTGTTACGAGGAACGCCGTGATGCCGTTGTGCATCAGGGTACCCTGCTTGTTGCTCGACTTGTGCATGTTCTTCATCGGGTCGCTTTTGAAGCAGTAGATTCCGAACACGAGGAGCATCAGACTGCCGAAAATCTGAAGATAGAACTTGTTCTCGGAGTTGCTCACAAAATCCATCACAAAACTCATGCCCAAGCCTGTAAACAGAGCATATACAATGTCGCTGCATGCGGCACCCACACCTGTTACAAACCCATACCAGCGACCCTTGTTGAGTGTACGCTGGATGCAAAGGATGCCTACCGGCCCCATAGGGGCTGAGGCAAGAACACCGATGACAATTCCTTTGAATATGAAGTCAAGGATGTTTATCTCTATTGGAAATGCTAAATTCATCTTAGTATCGTTACAATTTCTAACAGTCGGCAAAGTTACAAAATTTCGGGCACAAAGCACAATTTTTTCGCCTAAAAGTTCATTTTATATCCGTTTTTTATATTTTCGGGCACGGATTACACGGATTATGCGGATGTTCTGCATGAATATAAACAGGATTTAGGGCAACAGAGAAACTTCGGACAGCAAATCGTCTGGCAGAAAAAAAAGAAAATTAAAATTTTTTATATTTAAAAATAAACGAGATTCAAAAGTTTTCAGTATCTTTGCCGAGAAATAAAATAATTCTAACTAATTTTAAATAATTAACATGACAGATAATACACTTAAACCGTACGTAATAGGCCTTGACCTCGGCGGTACAAATTCAGTTTTCGGCATCGTAGATGCTCGCGGAGAGATCAAAGCAACAACTGCCATCAAGACAGGCGGTTACGAAAAAGTTGAAGACTATGTGAAGGCAGCCGTAGAAGCTCTCCAGCCTATCATTGATACGGTAGGCGGCATTGACAAGATTAAGGCAATGGGTATCGGTGCGCCAAATGCAAACTATTATAATGGAACCATAGAGTTCGCTCCAAATCTTCCATGGGCACACGACGGAGTTGTACCACTGGCTGACATGTTCAGCAAATCACTCGGAGGTCTGCCTGTAGGTATGACCAATGATGCCAACGCCGCAGCGCTCGGTGAGATGACTTACGGTGTGGCAAGAGGTATGAAAAACTTCATCGACATTACACTCGGTACAGGCGTAGGTTCTGGTATCGTTATCAACGGACAGATGGTTTACGGCTGCGACGGATTCGCAGGCGAATTGGGTCACGTTACCATGGTACGTGGCAAAGAGGGCCGTACATGCGGATGCGGCCGTACAGGATGTCTCGAAGCTTACTGCTCTGCCACAGGTGTGGCTCGCACAGCTCGCGAGTTTCTTGAGAAGAGCGATGAGCCTTCATTGCTCCGCGAGATGAACCCTGAGGATATTACATCTTATGATGTGAGCGTTGCTGCAGGCAAGGGCGATAAGCTGGCTCAGCGCGTATACGAGTTTACCGGCAAGATGCTCGGTGAGGCTTGCGCTGATTTCGCAGTCTTCTCTTCACCAGAGGCTTTCGTCTTCTTCGGTGGTCTGACCAAGGCTGGCGACCTCATCATGAAGCCTATTCAGAAGGCTTATGATGAGCACGTGTTCCGCATCTTCAAGGGCAAGGCTAAGTTCCTTGTTTCTACCCTTGATGGCAGTTCTGCTGCCGTACTCGGTGCGAGTGCTGTGGCTTGGGATATGTAAAATTTTTAAAAGATTAAGAAGGTTATTAGTAGACCTTTCCTTCATTGGGAAGGTGTGATTTAAGTTAATACAAACTCGCGAAACTCGTGAGAGGATTGTAGCGAGGGTTAGATGTTAGTAAAAAGCCTGGCACTCGAGAGAGCGTCAGGCTTTGCTTTTTCTTATCATAAACAAAAACCTCAACAACCACCACGCGGTCATGGTGGTCATTAAGGTCATTAAGCTTTTTCCAACCAGTTTCTCACCATCTTCTTGCCGTCTGGCGTCAGCACGCTTTCTGGATGAAACTGGATACCATGAATATCATAGTTCTTATGCTTCAGACCCATGATGCAACCATCATCGCTTACTGCCGTAACATCCAGGCAGTCGGGGAATCCCGAGCGGTCTACCACCCAAGAGTGGTATCTGCCAATCTCTATGCGCTTGTCCAACCCGTCGAAAATAACATCGTTGCCAAACTGGGTGCAAGGGGTAGCTACTCCATGATACACCTCAGAAAGATTGGTAAGCTTGGCGCCAAACGCCTCGCCTATAGCCTGATGACCCAGGCATACGCCCAGCATCGGCTTGCGGCCTGCATACTTGCGGATAACATCCATCAGCAGTCCCGCCTCCGACGGAATGCCCGGACCCGGACTCAGAATGATCTTGTCGAAGCGCTCCAGCTCCGGCAACTGGAACTGGTCGTTACGGTAAACCGTAACATCTGCTCCCAACTCCTTTACCAGATGGGCCAGATTATAGGTAAAGGAATCGTAATTATCTATGATTACTACTTTCATCTTTTGTCAATGTTAAATGTTAAGTGTTAAATGTTAAATTAGAGCTTCTCTGCAATGTGAATCGCCTTGGTCAGCGCACCGAGCTTGTTGTTACACTCTTCCAGCTCATACTCATCATTGCTCTTTGCCACTACTCCACTACCCGCCTGGAACCAGAGTTCGCCGTTTCGGCTAATGAAGGTACGTATCACGATGGCCTGATTCAGGTCGCCGTTCAGACCGATAAAACCGATACAGCCTCCGTAGGCACCGCGGTTGTGAGGCTCCAGCTCTGATATAATCTGCATCGCTCTCACCTTAGGCGCACCGCTCAGCGTGCCGGCAGGGAAGGTATCAATAAACTCCTTGATGTGGTCGGCATGCTCATCCAACTCTCCGCTCACACGGCTCACGAGATGGATAACATGACTGTAGAACTGCATGTCCTTGTAGAAATCTACTTTCACCCCATGACAGTTGCGGCTCAGATCATTGCGCGCCAGGTCTACCAGCATCACGTGCTCAGCATTCTCCTTCGGGTCGTTACGCAGGAATTCGGCAGCCTTGCGGTCCTGCTCCATATCTCCCGTGCGTCGGGTGGTTCCGGCAATCGGGTCGATGAACGCCTTGTTGCCCACGATGCGGTTATGGGTTTCAGGCGAAGAACCGAAGATGCGGAAACCGCCGAAGTCGAAATAGAAGAGGTAAGGCGAAGGGTTGATGCTGCGCAACGCACGGTAGAGTTTGAAATCATCGCCCTCATATTTCTGTACGAAGCGGCGGCTCACCACAATCTGGAATACATCTCCGCGCAGGCAGTGCTGTATGCATCGGCGTATGTTTGCCTTGTGCTCCTCATCGGTGAGCGTAGAGGTGGTTTCGCCCACTGGGTGGAAATCATAAGGTTTCACATTGGCCTTGTTCACCGCCTTGAGCAGTTCGTCGAGCTCTGGAAGTGAAGAGTGAGGATCTTCACTTTCCTGGAGCGCAATGAGCTCCATGGTGTTGTTGAAATGGTCGAAGACGATGATGTCCTTATACATGATGTAATAGATGTCGGGCGCATCATTCTTCTCCATGGTGGTATCCTTGACCGGGATGTTCTCAAAATATCTCACCGCATTGAAGGTGGTGAATCCGTAGAGTCCGCAGAACTCCTTGCTCTCGCCCTCTACATGGAAGGAAGAGATGAAGTCGTTGATACTCTTTGAGATGGCGAGTTTGCAGTCCTCACCCTGACCGGCACCGAAGGCAGGAAGCTGCTCTTTCTCTACTCTTCCGTCGGGATAGGTCTTGATGACCTCACCATGACTCACGGCGATGCTTGCCAGCGGATGCACACCGATGAAGGAACGCGAATTCTCGGAGCCATGATAGTCGGAACTCTCCATCAGAGCCGACTGCGGATAAATATCTCTCAGTCGCATGTAGACTCCCACCGGCGTATAGAGGTCGGCGAGAATCTTGCGGGTAACTGTCTTGTAACTAAACTTTGCCATTTTAAAAATTAAATCTTTGCTATTAGAAGTTTCCGTACTCTCCTGCCATTTCCTTATGGCTCAAATACGTTTCTACATCCTTGTCGCCACGGCCTGATACGGTGAGCACCACCACATCATCCTTCTTGAACTTCATCTTCTTCAGGGCTGCCACGGCGTGCGCACTCTCAATAGCCGGAATGATGCCCTCCATGCGGGTGAGTTCGTAACCGGCGTAGATGGCCTCATCGTCCTTGATGGCGAGCACATGGCTCCTGCCCGATGTGGCAAGGTCGGCGTGCATAGGGCCGATGCCCGGATAGTCGAGACCGGCACTGATGGTGAAGGCTTCCTCTATCTGTCCGTCCTCGGTCTGCATCACGAGGGTGCGTGCTCCGTGGATGATGCCTTCTGTGCCGCAGTGCATGGTGGCAGCGGTATAATCGGTATCTATTCCGTGTCCGGCAGCCTCAGCCAGATATATCTTCACGCGGTCATCATCAATGTAGTGGTAGATGGTTCCGGCAGCGTTGCTACCACCACCCACACAGGCGATGAGGTAATCAGGATAGTTGCGGCCTATCTTCTCCTCAAGCTGCCATTTCAGTTCTTCAGAGATTACGCTCTGCATCTTTGCAACAATGTCTGGATAAGGGTGCGGACCCATGGTAGAACCTACAATATAGAAGGTATCCTGTGGGTGGCAGCACCAGTCGCGTATGGCCTCAGAGCAGGCATCGCTCAAGGTCATATTGCCGGTGCGCACAGGGTTCACCTTGGCTCCCAGCATCTTCATACGCTCTACGTTGGTATGCTGGCGTTCCACATCGGTGGCACCCATGAAAATTTCGCACTTCATGTTCATCAGGGCGCATACCGTAGCTGTAGCCACACCGTGCTGTCCGGCTCCGGTTTCGGCAATGATGCGGGTCTTGCCCATCTTTTTGGCCATGAGAATCTGACCGATGGTGTTGTTAATTTTGTGTGCACCGGTATGGTTCAGGTCCTCGCGCTTCAGATAGAGCTGGCATCCGTACTTCTCGCTCATGCGCTTGGCATAATAAAGAGGTGAAGGACGGCCCACATAATCTTTCAGCAGCGCACGGTATTCCTTCTTGAACTCCTCGCTCTCAATGATTGGCTTGTAAGCCTGCTGCAACTCGGTTACACATTTATATAATATCTCAGGAACATAAGCTCCTCCGAATTTTCCAAAAAATCCTTTTTCGTCAACTTGATACATAATACTTAGTTTATAATTTATTATTTATAGTTTATAGAGCAAGCCTGCTATACGACGAAGCCGCTGTTAAGTATCAACTACTTTTCGAGGCACTCAAAAAGCCCATCTAAAGCCTTATCCGGATCACCGGTTTCATTGAGCAGGGTTACAAACTTGCTGCCGATGATGGCTCCCGCCGCATTATCCTGCGCACTGGTAAGCGTCTGCTTGTTGCTGATGCCGAAACCTATCATGCGTGGGTTGCGCAGATTCATGCTGTTGATGTGGTTGAAATAAGCCAACTTGGCATCGCCGAAACTGCTCTGGGCGCCCGTGATACTTGCCGAACTGACCATGTAGATGAATCCATCGGTATGCTCATCGATGAAACGGATGCGCTCCTCGCTGGTTTCTGGCGTAATCATCATGATGACACGGATGTCATACTTGTCGGCAATGGGTTTCACCACCTTCAGATAATCATCAAAAGGAAGGTCTGGGATGATGGTGCCGCTCACTCCACTCTCTACGCAGCTCTTGAAGAAAGCCTCAATGCCGTAGTGCATGATTGGGTTCAGATAACCCATCAGCACGAGTGGAAGCTGCACTTCATCCTTAATTTCCTTCAGCTGGGCGAAGAGTTTCTTCACCGTCATTCCGTTCTTCAGAGCCACGGTTCCGGCACTCTGGATAACAGGACCATCAGCCAACGGATCACTGAAAGGGATTCCTACCTCAATCATATCTATCCCCTTGCGCTCCATCGCCTTAATTACATCACCGGTACCTTCTAAAGTTGGGCATCCGGCGCAGAAATACAAGCTCAAAAGCTTGCGGTCTTTATTGTTTGCAAATAATGCATTTATCTTATTCATTTTTTTACTTTTTTATTTTTTTACCTTAAAAAGGAATTCCTTGAGTTTCTCTACATCCTTCAGTCCCGGTTCTATCTCAAACCTGGAGTTGAGGTCGATTCCTACGCATCGGGGATGATGGAAAGACAGGATGCGGGAAGCATCTTCCGGACCGATGCCGCCACTCAACAGGAATGGAACATCGCCATCATATTCATCCAGTACCTGCCAGTCAAACTGCTGACCACTTCCGCCCACCGTCTTACATTTGGTGTCGAAAAGGAAATAGTCAACAGCGCCTACATACTCCTTATATTTCTGAATGTCCCCGGCAGTGGAAACACTAATGGCTTTGATTATCTTCATATTCCCCTTTGCTGCACGCAGCTGCTCACACAGTTCCCTGCTCTCGTTTCCATGCATCTGCACCGCATTCAGAGAGAATGAATGAATCTTATCCAACATATTGGAAATGGAATCATTTACGAAGACTCCCACTCGGCACACATTGCGGTCAGCATCAGAGCGAGCCACCACATGACTGGCATACCGTGGAGACTTAGGATAGAAGATAAATCCCATCATATCAACGCCGAGTTGCGCAACCTGCTTTACATTACCAGGTTCACGCATTCCACAAACCTTTACTAACATTTTCTTTATTGTTTATTCTTCATTAAAGCTTTTGCCCTTACAGGGCGCCTTGCTGATTGCCTTTATACCCAGGGCGATGCCCTGGGCTAGGAGCTTCTGCCCTTTACCTTTCCCTTCGGCCGGTGACCGTTG
>ERZ1027238.529-NODE-529-length-11646-cov-28.821845_pt1 | contig 11646 bp, 9 predicted proteins | sample MGYA00519477_ERZ1027238 | MGnify/ENA primary metagenome ERZ1027238 (study PRJEB26926, sample SAMN06164638) | human gut metagenome | biome: ENVO:00009003; feature: ENVO:2100002; material: ENVO:00002003 | host: Homo sapiens | place: USA | collected 2012 ...
AACGCTCATACCGCTTGTTCTCCCATCTTACATGCAGATGAGAGAGTGCTACGATGAAGGCATTGATGAGCATGAATATAAAACATGCAAACTGAAGTAGAAATAATGAATCCATACGCTTCTTATCTTTTGTTTACTTTCTTGTATTTTTGATTACTTGCTGTAGGATTATCAGGATTAGTCATCTGCAAATACCCTGCAGTAACAAGGGATGTGATGTAACGCTCACGGTTCTTTGTCTGATTGGATAAACCAAGGCGTTCCATGATCTCTGCGGTGGTTCGAGGAACTGAACAGAAATTGACTATATCCCTTTGCTTATTAGACAATGACACTTTTTTAGTGTCAGAGTCTTGGACTTGGTTACTTTTTCCCTCGACTTGGTTACTTTTTTGTTCGACTTGGTTACCTAGTTGGTTACTTTTTTCCTCAACTTGGTTACTTTTTCCCTCAACTTGGTTACTTTCTCCTCTCCAAACCGTGATGACAAATTCCTGTGCCTTGTCATTATTCATAAACGTGACATTGATATCTTCGTCCAGTGCACGAGTGATGCCGCTACCAACACCAGTGTATGGCAGCAAGTATATAGCATTGTTAAAAAGGAACATATTGCGAGGCATAGAGGTTCCTGCCTTGATGTCATCAATAGTGAGTCCGTTAGGCAATGCACCCGGACTGTGAATCTCAACACGATTGTCGAAAATGAAAATGCGAACAGGGGCTTTCATGTTCAACGAGCGATGTACAAGGCTGTTTACTGTGAACTCAACCAAACTGGTATAAGGTATTTCCAACTTACCCATGCTGTTGAATTCATCTCCCACCTGCACATTATGCAGATTACGAGTGAAGAAATCCATGATCGTGTCATATTGATGAAGCAGGTTTCCCTCCATATCCGCATCATTCACCTTGTCACGGAATATCTTGCTGCCGACACTGTTGCCTGCAAAACAAATACACTTGGCTGTCATCATTGGCATCCAGCGCTGGGTGTATTTGCCAAACAGAAGCATGGCAGCAACGGTCAGTGTGCCATCGGGACGGATAAATCGCAGATTGCGAAGTATCTTCTCACAGTCATGTCCCTTAGCTATGGCAGAGCAAATCATATCAAGTGATGCTTCATTAAAAGCGTCACCTGTCAAGCCTTTCTTCTCCAAAACTCTTTCAAAACGGTTGCCAAGAAACTGCTTGATGGTCGTTGCATCAAGGTCGTTGACAGTTGCATCCCTAACACCAGCCTCGTCTGGAGCAAAACTACCGCAGTCGGTCATCATTTCTGCAAGTTCAGCATTATCGAACACTTTACGCTTGTCGGCACCATTCTTCACCCATACGATTCCCTTGTTGTCATGATAAGGCTTGTTGAGTCCTTCCTTCACAGTAGCAACAACCAAGTTGCCATCCTCGACCTCAACAGTATCTATCTTTATCAGAATGGATGGCACTACGTTTTCTGAAGCAATGTCACTCAACAAGTTGGTTGTTTCTTGTACCTCAGAATACGACAAGGCATTGGTTTCTCCGGTCTTATCCTTTATACCAACTACCAATTTGCCACCATGTGAATTACTGAACGCCACTAACTCACAGGCAATATCATATTTGTCGAGAATGCGTTCCTTGAACTGCACCCCCGACACCTCGCCAGCCTTTATCTGTTTCAATATATCGTTCATCATTCTTTGATACATTCTTTGTTCAACAAATCGTTTACATCCACTTTCAGCAAATTACATCTTTCTTTGCCGTACATTATTATAAAATAAGTAAATACGCTTGCAAAAGTAGGATGGGGGATTTCTGTTTATCTGTTATTTCAAGAGATGCTATGGGCTTGAGATATCAGTTAGGATAATATTTCCTGTATTTCCTCCTCTCCGATATTCAAAGTCTTTGCTATCATTTCTGCAGTCATGCCCGACTTCGATAATGCCAAGACTGCAGCGCGCAAGGATGCATCCTTCTCTTCGAGTTCTTTTTTCTGCGTCATGATTGTAGCATCCTTTTGCATAATAGTAGCATCCTTTTGCATAATGACTGTATCCCTGTCTTCCAGGGCCTGGAAGAATTCATCCTCTGCATTCATCCTGTTTCTGATGTCAGGATTAGCGGCTGCCGACTGGAGACGATGGAGAATATGTGCCATTTCGGCATCATCCGCATATTTATTTTCATCCAACTCAAGCATTCGCTGGTCGTCAGGATAAATCTGCGACTGGTCGAATACGCTCAGTATCTTCTCCAGTCTGTTGTTCACCCTTCCTTTCAGCAGCGGAATCTGCACAATGATGCTGTCGTGCTGCAGACTCTCTACAAATGGGTCAGGCATCTCCTGATGTACCTCATTTCCTTCATAGTCATATATCTTATGTTTGGCATAGATCACGGGTTCCGTAAACTTGCCCACGCAGTGTCCCAGCAGATAAACCGCTACGGTTGGCAGGGCATACTTGCCCTTGGTTTCCTTGCGCATATTTTCCTTGTTGTTGTACTGCACAGCCAGATATTGGCGGAAGCGCAAGGTCTCCGTCTCCAGCCATGTTTTCTGCAATTCTATCAGAATCAGATTCTTACTTCCGTCATCTTCCAATACGGTTGCAGCAAAGTCAACACGAAACATAGAGATGGCATCACGTGAAATGTTGGGATATTCATGACGACGCATTTCTACGGCAATCACTGTTTTCTGTAAGAGTGCAGAAAGCAGAGTCTTGGCTATTCGCTCGTCTTCCATCATGTACTTGAAGACGGCATCGTAAAGTGGGTTGGCTACATATATCATCATATTCTATCCTCCATGATTAATTAAATATTCTTATGCAAAGATACGCTGAATATTTGTAACCTCCAAATTTTAAGCTGTTTTTTTCTTTGAAGATTACATCCCTCTGTCCTTTTTACAGGAAGAGATCACGCTTTGGCATCTGCGGCATATATTTCTTGCGCAGCTTCTCGAAGAATGCCATGGTGTCGTTGCTGAAGCCATGACCCTTCCAGGTGGAGGTGTTGGTGATGAGAATCCAGCACTGACCGTCGGGATATTTCAGAATCAGCGCAGAGGTGCCGGCAAGGGAACCCGTGCGGATCCAAGGGCGGTTGCTCTTCGGCGTGTAGTTCCAGCCGATGGAGTACTGATGGTCAGGCTGTTCCTGCGTCATAAACTGCACACTCTTCCTGCTCAGGATATCCTTGACATGAGGCATGCCGTCGATGCTCGCAATGAATCTCGACAGCTCGGCTGCCGAACCGCACCAGGCTCCTGCTCCCGAAAGTCGGGGAAGATCGGTATCGCCATAGCACTTCTCTACCATCCTGCCGCTGTTGTTGTACTCATATACCGGAATGCTGCCCTGGTGCATGTAATACTTCGTCTCGTTAGGACGGCGGTCCTTGTAATAGGTGCCCGCAATGTGCATGTCGAAACAGCCGGCTGGCTGGAGCACATACTTCTGGATGAAGTTCTCGTATTTCATTCCGCTCTTCTTCTCCACGATCATCGAGAGAATCATATAGCCCAGATTGCTGTAGCACTTGCCCTCGCCCGGCGTATAACCCAGATGACGCTTCAGGAGAATCCTGAGCAGGGTAGGATGGTCGGGAGGGGTGGTGAGGTGGTTTTGCATCATGATGTAACGGGTGGAGGATACCGGGTCGCCGGCATAGTTGTTGAAACCTGCCTGGTGGCGCAGCAGCTGCTCTACGGTGATGTTGTAGTAGCGCTGGTCCTTGATGCTGTTGTTATAGGTGGTATCGCAGAGGATGCCCTTCTGTCCGAACACCTTGTCGCCCATGTGCAGCTTCTTCATCTCTACGAGCTTCATGATGCCGGCAGCGGTGATGAGCTTGGATACGGATGCAAAGCGCATCAGCATGTTGGGTTCCATGCGGATGCCCCTTTCCTTGTCTGCCCATCCGAATCCACGGGCATAGAGCAGGGAGTCGTTGCGGGTGATGACGAGCTGGGCACCGTTGATTTCCCATCTCTTGAGGTATCTCTCGATGACGGAATCCATCTCCTGGTATGCCTTTCCCTCGGTGAGGGCATTGGTGATGGAATCGTTGATATGTACCGTAGGCAGTGAATCTGCTGATTTCTCCTTGTCGGATGAGGTGCAGCGCGATACGCAGCTGTGGGTGGTCCATCCGATGAGGGCTGTAAACGTGAGCAGTATCACGGCTATACGCTTCTTTCTAAGTCTTCTTGCCATTATTGTCTTACTATTCTGTTTGTTTATGCCATGACTAACCGTAGATCCTGGGTCAGTTTGCCGATGGCAGGGTTTTCCTTTATCATATTCTCAAGTATCTCTCGCTTGGAGAGGATTCGGGTTACTTCATCCGATTCTGCCAGACGGTAGTCGAGGGTTACCTGGCTGTTGTTCAAGCCGATTCTGAAGGTCTGCAGGATTCTTCCCTTGATCTTGACCACGTCGTCGAGCAGCAGCTTGTTGTCGATGACTACCTCGATATGCGGAAAGTCGGTGATGGTAGGTACGATCGGTTTCATGCGATTGGCAAGTCCGATGAAGTCCTTGATGCCTTGCATTCTCAGACACATGCTGATCCACTGGCCTTCTACCTGTTCCTGGGTGAAAGGCTGGTCGTGGTTGGCGGCAGCTCCGGTTGATGCCGGTGTTTCTTCCTTGAGCTGGTCGATAGGATTGTAGATGCGCTGACTGTTCTGCTCCGTCTTCTCCAGGTTGGCGAAGCTCATGCCGATGCCTTTCAGCTTTACCTGAGCCGGCGACTTGAGAATGGTCTTTGCCTTCGGCGATGCTGCTGATGCAGCCTCCTCTGAGCCGTTTCTCTCTGTTGATATAGGCGCAGCAGTAGCTGCAGCGACAGGCTGTGCTCCTGTAATGGGAGCCTTGCTGCCGCTCTCTTGCCCGGCACCTGCACCCTGAGAGGCAGGCTTAAGCTGGGCAACGATTTTCTGAAACAGGGATTTTAGTCTGTGGGGCGTACGCCCCGCACTAGGCACATCCTGGTCTTCCGGCTGGGTAATCTGACCAATCTGTATCAGGGTCAGCTCTACGAGCAGTCGCTTGTTGGAACTCTGTCGGTACTGCACATCGCAGTTGTTCATCAGCTGGAGTGCCTTATATAAGAAAGGTGTTGGAGCCTTCTTTGCCTGCTCCACGTATTTTGCCTTCTGCTCTTCGCTGGTTTCCAGCAGCGGCAGGGTCTGGGTATCCTTCGCCATCATCACGTTGCGTACGTGCTGGGCGAGTCCCTGAATCATGTTTCCGCCGTCGAATCCCTTGCCCAGGATATTGTCGAGCAGCAGCATCATCTGGCTCACCTTGTTCTCCAGGGCGAGGTCCACGAGCTTGAAGTAGTTGTCGCTGTCGAGCACGTTCAGGTCTTCTATCACCTTCTGGTAGGTGATGTCGCCCTGGCAGAAGCTGGCAGCCTGGTCGAAGATGGAGAGGGCATCTCGCATACCTCCGTCTGCCTTCTCGGCGATGACGGCAAGCGCCTGCTCCTCATATTGGATGCCTTCCTTCTCAGCCACCATCTTGAGGTGGGCGATGGTATTGGGCACGGTCATACGCTCGAAGTCGTAGATCTGGCATCTACTCAGGATGGTAGGCAGGATCTTGTGCTTCTCGGTGGTGGCGAGGATGAAGATCACGTGCGATGGCGGCTCCTCCAGGGTCTTGAGAAAGGCATTGAAGGCGGCGGCACTGAGCATGTGGACCTCATCGATGATGAACACCTTGTATTTGCCTACCTGAGGCGGGATGCGGGTCTGCTCCATCAGGGTCTTGATCTGATCGACACCATTGTTACTGGCGGCATCCAGTTCGAAGATGTTGTAGGAGCGCTGCTCATTGAAAGCCTGGCAGCTCTCGCAGGTATTGCATGCCTCGCCGTCCTCGCGAGGGTGCTCGCAGTTGATTGCCTTGGCAAAGATGCGGGCACAGGTGGTCTTTCCCACACCTCTCGGACCGCAGAAAAGATAAGCGTGGGCAAGCTTGCCACTCTTCACTGCATTCTTCAATGTGGTAGTCAACGCACTCTGTCCAACCACCGAATCAAAGGTCATCGGACGGTATTTTCTAGCCGAAACTATGTATTCTTCCATTCTTTTTTGCTTGAATATACGTTCACTTACATTATTTTTTCTTAATTGTGATGCAAAGATAACAAAAAAATATTATCTTTGCAAACAAATTCGGAAATTAATGAGTCAAAAGTTAAGTATTATATGGAATTATCTCGCTCACTATAAATATCTTATAGTGATAATTGCGGGTGTTTTGATAGTGGGTGTCATTGACGACAACAGCGTCCGCCAGCATATCAAGTATCAGATTGAGATAGCCACGCTGCGTTCTGAGATAGAAAAGTACAGAACGGAGTATGACCGGGATCTCCGCATCCTGAAGGAAATGCGCAAGGGACCGGAAGTCTTCGGCAAGATAGCACGCGAACGCTACTTCATGAAGGCTGACAATGAGGACATCTTCGTGCTGAGCACGGATCTGCCCGGTTCGGTGGAAATAGATGAAGACGAGGAGGACAAGGATTCCATCCGGTAACGCTATCTATATAGCGCTTTCTATATATAATAAGGTGTGAACGAACAGAAAAAGAAAGTAAGAAAGATGAAACAGTTGAATAAAATACAGAGTGCTTTGTTTTTGTTGGGCGGCGTGCTGATGGTTGTCGGTGCGTGCAGCTTTGTGCTGAAACAGATTTATCCTTCGCTGGTGGAAACCACGAGCTGGGTGTTCCTTCTGGGCACCGTGCTCTTCAGCGTGATCCAGTCGATGCAGACCTACGAGGGCAAGTCGACTGTCATCCATCGTCTGAAGCGTATCCAGAATGTAGCCAACATCCTCTTTATCTTTGCCGGCATCTCGATGGTGGATACGGTCTATACCTTTACCGAGAAATGGCTGGGCAATCCGCAGCTCTTTTACTCCATCTTCTATGGCAAGTGGATCGTGGTGATGCTGGTGGCATCTATCCTGGAACTCTACACCACCTTCCGCATTTCGCACGAAATGAAGGGGGAAGAATGCAAATAAAACATAAATACTTGTAATATTCAATTAAATTGCATCAATTTATTTCGGTACTTCAAGAAATGATTGTACTTTTGTTCACTGAATGTGAATTATAAAGCTTATGAATAAGATATTTTACGCACTTATCACCTTGGTGGCGCTTACCTCATGCGCCAGTAGCTACGATATTTCGGGTACTTCCAACGTGAGTACCCTGGATGGTCGTATGCTCTACCTTCAAATCTTAAAGAATAACGAATTCAGCAAGATCGACTCCTGTGATGTGGTACATGGACAGTTCCATTTCCAGGGAACGGTAGATTCTGCAAGAATGGCAAATGTCTTCATGGACGATGAGCCTGTTCTGCCGCTGGTGCTGGAGGCGGGAAGCATTACCGTGAAACTCGACGATGTACAGCAAGTAGTAAGTGGAACGCCACTCAACGATAAGCTCTTCGGATTCTTCAAGAAATACCAGCAGCTGCAGAGCCAGCAGCGGGAACTGGTGCATAAGCACGACCAGGCCATCATGAATGGAAGCGATATGCAGGCGGTGACTGCCCAACTGAATGCTGAGGCGATGAAACTCTCCGAGCAGGAGGACAAGCTGGTGACTACCTTCATTACCGACAACTTCGAGAATGTCTTGGGACCAGGCGTATTCTTCCTCGTAACCATGGGCAACCAGTATCCGATGCTTTCGCCATGGATAGAGGATATCATGAGCAAGGCTACAGAGCACTTCAAGAGCGATCCATACGTGAAGGACTACTACCAGAAAGCACAGGAAAACCAAGCTATCATGAACGGTACCCACGAAGCGCAGATGGATCCAAGCATGCAGGCTGGACAGATGGAGGCTCCGCAGACCGATCCGAATGCGGCTCCTGCACCAACGCCTAACGAACTGGCGAAGCCAAGCATTCCTGAAGCAAAAGAGTAAATTCAAAGTTTAGAAAAAAGAAATACTATGTCTAAAGTGTTAATAAAAGGCGGAACTATTGTCAATGAAGGTCGCTCATTCCTGGGTGATCTTCTAGTCGATGGTGAAGTGATTTCAGATATATTTGAAGGCATGGCTCCCCGTGGCATCTACGATGAAGTAGTGGATGCTACGGGGTGTTTCGTTTTGCCGGGTGTAATAGATGACCATGTTCATTTCCGTGAGCCGGGACTGACCCGCAAGGCGGATATCGAGAGTGAGAGCCGCGCGGCTGCCTATGGCGGCGTGACTTCCTATATGGAAATGCCGAATACTGTGCCGCAGACTACCGAACTGCAGGCGTGGAATGACAAGAGAAAGCTGGGCGCAGAGAAGAGTCATGTGAACTACAGCTTCTTCTATGGTGCCACCAATGACAACGTGGATTCCTTTGCCCAGCTGGATATGCACCATGTGCCAGGCATCAAGCTCTTCATGGGTTCCAGCACCGGTAATATGCTGGTGGATAAGATGGAATCGCTGAAGCGCGTCTTCAAGACGGCTAAGGACCTGAACCTGCCGGTGATGACGCACTGCGAGGATACCGGAATCATCAACCGCAACATGGCAGAGGCCAAGGCTAAGTACGGAGAGGATCCTGCCGTGGAGCATCATCCGGAAATCCGCAGCGAAGAGGCATGCTATGAGAGCAGCAAACTCGCAGTGGAATTAGCCCGCGAGTTTGGTACCCGTCTGCATATCGCCCATGTTACGACAGCCCGGGAGCTGGAGCTCTTCGCCCATCAGAACGGAAAGGCGAATGAGCATTCCGGAGATGGCGTCCCTCTTCCTCAGATTACCGGAGAGGCGGTGATAGCCCATCTCGTCTTCTCGGATGCCGACTATGCTACGAAGAAGGCACTCATCAAGTGCAATCCTGCCATCAAGACCCTGGCAGACCGTAATGCCTTGCGCAAGGCGCTCAACGACGGAACCATTGCCACTATCGGTACCGACCATGCTCCACACGAGTGGAAGGACAAGCAGGGGGGATGTGCCAAGGCGGCTTCGGGTATGCCGATGGTGCAGTTCTCGCTCGTTTCCATGCTGGAACTGGTAGATGAAGGCGTGCTTACCATCGAACGGATGGTTGAGCTGATGGCACATCAGCCGGCTCAGCTCTTCCGGGTAGCCCAGCGTGGTTTCCTGCGCAAGGGGTATCAGGCAGACATCGTCATCGTGAAGCCTCACTCTCCATGGACCGTTACTAAGGATGTCATCCAGAGCAAGTGCAAGTGGAGTCCGATGGAGGGACATGAATATCAGTGGCAGGTGGAGCAGACCTTCTGCAATGGTCACCTTGTCTATAACAAGGGTGCCTTTGATGCAGCCTACCGTGGCGAGGAGATGACTTATGACAAAAGATAGAATCGTAAGGCAATACAGAATATCAGAACTGGTGCCTTATATCAACTGGCTCTATTTCTACCATGCCTGGGGATTGAGCGGAAAGCCACGTAGCGACAAGGAGAAGATGCAGCAGGAAGCACTGGATATGCTTGCCTCCTGGGAGAACAGGTTTCACAGCCATGCCATCTTCCAGCTCTTCGATGCCAACAGCGATGGGGATGATATCCTGTTTCTGGATCAGCAGCTCCGTTTTCCGATGCTCCGCCAGCAGCATCCATCTGCTCCGGGCGCACCGAATCTCTGTCTGGCTGATTTCATCCGCCCATTGTCTCTGGGCAAGAAAGACCAGATCGGGGTGTTCTGTTCTACGGTAGATGGAGGAATCATGGATGCCTACCGGCACGATGATTATCTCAACATGATGGCACAGACCCTGAGCGACCGACTGGCAGAGGCTACTGCCGAGAAACTGCACGAAAAGGTAAGAAAGGCTTACTGGGGCTATGCACCGGAAGAACATCTTACCATCGAACAGCAGCTTAGGGAGGAGTATCAGGGCATCCGACCAGCCATCGGCTATCCTTCGCTGCCGGATACGAGTGCAAATTTCCTCATCGACCAGCTCCTCGATATGAAGCAAGTGGGCATCCGACTCACGGAAAGCGGAATGATGACACCCCATGCCAGTGTGTCGGGACTGATGTTCGCTCATCCCATGGCTAGATATTTCGAACTGGGTAAGATTGGGGATGACCAGCTGAAGGATTATGCCCGCCGCAGGGGCGTTCCCGTGGAACTGATGAAAAGGTTCCTGCAGTCGAGCCTGCTGAAATAGAAGGTGAGAAGATGATGTTAGTAATCAGAAGTTAGAGAAGATAAAAAAGATAGTTTTTAACAATGATAGCTAGATTATTGATTCCCGTGATTGTGCTCACGGTATTGCCCTATCTCTGGATAGACCGGAAATACCTGCATATTCCTAAGGGAAAACGAAAGATACTATATTGGTTGCCTGCTGCCATCGTGATAGGATACACTGCCTATCTCACCCTGGAGCCTGACTTCCTGCCTGCCAATCCGGTGTTCATAGACATCTGGTTTGGCATGATGGCACTGTTGGCTGTTCCGCAGTTTGTCTTTGCCTTCACCAGTTTTGTGGGATGGGAATGTATGAAGCTCTCCCGCCGCTTCAAGGCAAAAAAAGGGGATGGCAGGTTTAGAGGCAGTGTGCATCGGGCACGCAACTGGGGAAAACTGGTAGGAATCTTCCTTGCCGTATGGGCTTTCTTCAGTTTCATCTATGGCTTTACGATGGGGGTACGACAGTTTCAGGTGAAGCATCTCACGGTCTATGTGCCCGATCTGCCAGAAGCGTTTGAGGGTTACCGCATCGTGCATTTCAGCGATATCCATGTAGGTTCCTATTATGGATGGCGCAGACACATGCCTCAGCGGGATGTAGATAGCATCAATGCCCAGCATCCCGACCTGATCTGCTTTACGGGTGATCTGCAGAATGTGAGACCGGAGGAACTGGTTCCTTTCAAGAAGACATTGAGTGGTCTGAAGGCGAAGGATGGCGTGGTGAGCGTATTGGGCAATCACGATTACACCTATTATATGAATGTGGATGACGAGGCTGAAATCCGCAGGATAGAAGAAAAGATGCAGCAGACGGAACGGGAGATGGGATGGCATCTGCTGATGAATGAGCACTTTGTGCTGCATCGCGGCAAAGATTCCATCTATGTAGCCGGTACCGAAAACTTCAAGAAGCCTTCGCGGGCAGAGGTGGCACAGGCTCTCTATGGTATTCGGAAAGGACAGTTTGTGCTGATGCTTCAGCATATTCCGGAGATGTGGAAAGACATGACGCCTTCGCGTATCAACGAGATATATGGTTCGAAGGACAGCGTGCTGGTGGCTCCACAGCTTACCCTGAGCGGACATACCCATGGCGGACAGGTTTCTGTTCTCGGCTTGCGCCCGTCTATGTTCTCGGCTTTCGATTACGGACTCTATGAGCGCGAGGGATGCCAGCTCTATACCACAGCTGGATTGGGAGGAACCATTCCAATCCGCATCGGGGCAACTCCTGAAATAGTAGTCATCACATTGAAACGAAAATAAGATGATCAAATTACGATCTTCCAATAATTCATGAAATTGCGATTATGAAATACTTATATCGATTATATCAGCTTTTGATATGTTTGCCGATTCTTGTTCTGGCGAGCATTCTGACCAGTCTTACTACCTGTCTCTTATACACATCTGACGCTGCCGACG
>ERZ1027238.540-NODE-540-length-11509-cov-52.741488_pt1 | contig 11509 bp, 10 predicted proteins | sample MGYA00519477_ERZ1027238 | MGnify/ENA primary metagenome ERZ1027238 (study PRJEB26926, sample SAMN06164638) | human gut metagenome | biome: ENVO:00009003; feature: ENVO:2100002; material: ENVO:00002003 | host: Homo sapiens | place: USA | collected 2012 ...
GACAATCGGTCAAGCGAAGGCAAAACCATATTGGTTTGCTCTTTGCTTGACCGATTACAATTTTGGCTTGTGATGGAATCTTTACAGGTGTGGCGTGAGCCAAAAAAGCCTTTAAGGGGATTTATTCCTTCCCTTAAGGAAAAATATTTTTTCCCTTAAGGATATTTTTATTTTTCCTTAAGGGAAAATTTTAAATCTCGTTATGCCCCGTTTTTCTAGCATTTCAGGCGAATATGTATTTCCTGGAATATTGTTTACATAGATATGTCTTTTATCTCTGTTGCCTCCAAAAGAGAGTTAGTCTTCATCTCATATTACAAAGCTATGACAATTTGAGGGAGATAATTGTTAATTAACGAAATATAAGGAAGAACTTTAATATTTCTCTATTTGTTTTTGTACTTTTGCAGCCAAAAAAAGATTTGATATAATGACGGAAAATGCAGGAGGGATGCTCCTCTAAGATTCAGATAGTTCAATTAGGTATGAAAAAGGAAGTGATGTTATTATGGATAATTTCTAGTTGTGGTGTACTTCATATCTCAGCTCAGGAAACCAATGCTATAGAATGGCAGGTAGATACCTGTTCTGTAGAGAATCAGAAAGTAGTGAAAAACGAGAAACTTACTGATAGTGAAAAGCGGGATTTCACGTATTCAAAGTTCTATCAGATGACTTTTGTGGGAGCACCTCTGATAGTAACTGGTATGATTGTCAAGGGAGAGGATACGCACTTTAGAAGTCTGCGCAACGACTATATGCAACAATTTCATCGCCCCTTCGATAATTATACGCAATTCCTGCCGGCTGCCGTGATGCTTGGTATGAAGGTGGCTGGTGTGGAGAGCCGGAGCTCCTGGGGCAGGATGCTGGCTTCTGATGCTTTCTCTGCGGCAATCATGGGAGCAGTGGTCAATACGATGAAAATTACCACCCATGTGATGCGACCTGATGGAAGCAACGACCATTCTTTCCCGTCTGGTCATACAGCTACAGCTTTTATGACCGCCACAATGCTTACCAAGGAATATGGTTATCTGAGTCCATGGATTGGGATAGGATCTTATACCATAGCATCAGGTACGGGCTTGATGCGTATGGCGAACAACAAGCATTGGCTGAGTGATGTCTTGACGGGTGCAGGCATCGGAATCCTTTCAGTCGAGTTTGGCTATTATATTGCCGATCTCCTGTTTAAGGATAATGGTGTCAGACATTTCTCGCAAAATGAAATCTTTTCCATACACGATAAGCCTTCGTTCCTGGGGCTGTATCTTGGCGTAAACATTCCTTTGAGCCACTATGATATATCTGAGGATCAGGTATTCAGAACATCGTCGGGAAGTTCGGCTGGTGTAGAAGGTGCTCTTTTTCTGAATCCTTATCTTGGAATTGGTGGCAGATTTACGGTTTCCAATACGCATATCATTACGAGCGATAAGTATGGTTCTGTTTCTCGACAGGTTGCATTGGAAGAAAAGAAAACGGGCGATGAGGTCGCAGAACATGAAACTTTTGATGCCATTATGGCGATGGCTGGTCCTTATTTTTCTTATCCCATCACATCCCGATGGAATATCGGAAGTAAACTGCTGGCTGGCTATATAGCTTATCCTTCTTTTTCCCTGTCTGGTGGCACCGTTATTCCTAAGAATTGTGGTGTCTGTTTCGGAAGCGGAATCTCCTTTTCTTATAAGGCGAAGGAAAATTATGGCATCCGTTTCTTCCTGGATTATAACCTCCAGCCGTCTCATAGTAAAAATAGTGGGGAATGGATGAACACCCTTGCCGTGGGAACAACTTTCGGAGTGAATTTCTAGATTGGGATGAATGTTCATTTCCTGATTATTAGATTATTAGGTTTAAGGATTATTACTTTATCAGTTATGTGGAAGTATTATGCATTGCTTTCAGCATTCTTTGCCGCATTAACGGCAATCTTCGCCAAAGTGGGGGTGAAAGACATTAATTCAGACTTGGCAACAGCCATTCGTACCACCGTTATCCTTGTGATAACCTGGGGTATTGTATTCGTAGGAAATCATCAGATGGAGGTGAAGTCTATTCCGAGCCATACGTGGATATTCCTTTTTCTATCAGGATGCGCCACGGGACTGTCCTGGCTTTTTTATTTCAAGGCAATTCAGTTGGGCGATGTTTCTCGTGTGGCTCCTATCGATAAGTTGAGTGTGGTCATTACTATCTGTCTTTCATTCCTGTTCTTGAAGGAGCCGGTAAGTCTGAAGACCATTCTTGGAGCCTGTCTCATTACGGCTGGCAGTATCGTGATGCTTTATAAATAATCTTGTTTTTGACTCTTTCTATCGCCTGGAGCATATGCTCTAGGCGGTTTTTATCTCTACTTCGTTCTCTCATATACTAAGATTTTATCACGTTCTACTGATTCCTGTGCAAAAGGAAGTAAGGTTCCTTCTGATACCAAATCAACTTTTCTACCTAAGAGTTCTTCCAAATCACTCCACATGCCGAAGAATTTTAAACCAATAGGTTTGCTCTTGTCCAAAGAAACCATAATATCGACATCGCTATCCTTCGTTTCTTCCCCTCTGGAGAAAGAACCGAACAGCCAGGCTTTCAGTACGGGTTGGGTGCTGAAATAATGGCGTAAAGCTTCTATGATGGCTCGTTTACCCATAATATAATGATGTTGTTTCTTGGTGCAAAGATACACTTTTTATTCGAAAGGGCAAGCTTTTTCTAGTTTTTTTATTACTTTTGCATAGGTTTTTCGAAAATAATCTATGTTTTGCTTAGTTTTTTGCTTGGCTCAACTGTATAGATAATAAGTAACAGAAAAAAGAAAGACAGATGTATATGAAAAAATGGATTATGATTTGTGCCTGTGTGGCTGTTTTTCAAACCGCATTAGCTCAGCGTATCACCCGACAATATAATAATGTGTCGTTCTCTGCGGCGTTGAAGGATTTGAATGCCCGCCAGCATAAGTACACCATCAACTTTGTGTATGATGAACTGGAGGATTTCAGGGTGACCAAGAGCATCAGAAACCAGAGTGTTCCCGATGCCATCATGCAGCTGATAGGATTCTATCCCATCAAGATGACGCAGGTGGAGGATAATATCATGGTGGAGTGTACGCAGAAGACTCCCACCAAGATGATAGGTCGCATCATCGACAATAAGAATCGCCCTATAGATTTCGCCAATGTGGCCCTGCTGAATGTTCGTGACTCTTCATTGATTAATGGCGGCGTGACGAATGAGAACGGCCAGTTCGTGATTCCCTGTGGAGCCACAAAGGCGATAGTAAGAGTAAGTTGCGTGGGCTATATTACGGCAAGCAATACCTTTAATATAGGTAAGATAGGGACAATAACTCTGAAGGAGGCAACAATGAACCTGCAGAAAATTGTAGTGAAAGGACATCGACAGCCTTTCAGAATGACTTCTGAAGGATTGGTGGCTCAGGTAGAAGGTACATCCTTGGAGAAAATGGGCTCGGCAGAAGATGTATTGAAACATCTTCCGAGAGTGATGCAGAAGAATGGAGAAATAGAAGTCTTGGGCAAAGGTAAACCTTTGATTTATATCGATAACAAGAAAATCAAGGGAACCGTTGATCTCGACAGATTGAGTTCTTCTGACATCAAACATGTAGAGGTGATAACCGAGCCGGGTGCTGAATACGATGCAACCTATCAGGCCGTCATCAGAATCAAGACGACAAGAAAGAAGGGAGAAGGACTGGGATTGACTTATCGGCAAGTCTATCAGCGCAATCATCAGAACAATCATCGTGAAGTCCTCGATTTGAACTATCGCTATCGGGGATTGGATATCTTCTCCAATTTGTATGGCGGTTTGTCTCAGGGCTATCAGGATCAGCATAATGATAACAGACTCTACGGCAAGACGCTCATGAATATCAACGAAGACTTGATAATCAAAAACAAGAGTTACTATACCAGTGGAAGTCTTGGTTTTAATTATGTTTTCAATGATAGGCATTCCGTGGGTGCCACTTACGAGGTGAACATCAATCCTTATAGTCGGGGTGGATGGAATTCGCTGATGGATGTCTGGAAGAATGGCTCCAAGACAGAAAGCTATACAAATGATATGTATTGCCGTTTCAAAAGCCGACCTACGCAAGATATTACGGCTTATTATGCCGGACTGATAGGAAAGGTGAGCATAGAATGGAATGGGGAAATATATCTTCGTAAAACAGGACAGACTCAATATTCTGAAGAAACAGGAATGGAGGGCGGAGATTCTCGTACGATAGAATCTGATTTCACGGCTGATAGTTGGATGTATGCATCTAAGCTGGTACTGAGCTTTCCGGTATGGAAAGGTACTCTGAAGGTTGGTAATGAGTTTACCGAAAGTTGCCGTGCCAATCTTTATACTATAGATGAACAGGGAACTGACTTGCCAGGCAAGACGGACGACCAGGTGAAGGAAAGTAATCTTGCAGCCTTTGTTTCTTATGGATTGAGACTAAACAAGGTAGAACTGAATGCTGGCCTCAGATACGAACATGTTTCTTCCAATTACTATAATACTGGTGGTGATTATTGGAGCGAGGAAAATAAGGATTATTTCGTGCCCAATCAGAGTCGTAAGTACGACCATTTCTTTCCGAATGTGTCCTTGACCTTTCCTATCGGGAATGTGAAAATGAATATGGTTTATAAGGTGACGGTGAGTCGTCCTTCCTATAGTCAGTTAAGTAGTAATGTGCAATATAATAGTCGCTATTATTATCAGGGTGGAAACCCATTGCTCAAGTCAACCTTCGAACATGGCATAGGAATTAATCTGGGATATAAATGGTTCCAGTTTTTTGCCAACTGGCGTTATCTTGTAGATCCTTGCTATCAGGTGATAGAACCGTATCATGACAAAGAGTTAATCAGTATGTACACCTTTCGTAATTTGAATCATACTCAGGTTTGTTACGTGGGACTGACGGCATCGCCGACGATAGGATGGTGGCATCCTACGTTGGACGCTGGTATTAGAAAGCAGTTCCTGACGATTGGTGGTAAGGCGTACAGCAAACCGATATTCATCGGCTCTTTCAATAATGCGTTTTCGTTACCATGCGGTTGGACGCTTAATCTTGATATGAGTTGGAACACGCAGGGCCATTCTGCGCTTCCGCTTTATATGGCACAAGGAGGAGTGGACGTCTCTTTGCGTAGAAGTTTTCTTCACGACCGCCTGAACGTCATTTTGGCGGGCAATGACCTTTTTGCGACGATGCGCAATTCCACAAGATTGGTATATGGTACCAGCGATATCTATACCAGAAAATATACCGATACCCGAATGATCATGTGCTCATTCTGCTATAAGTTTAATGTTAGTAGAAGCAAGTATAAGGGTACGGGTGCCGGTAATACAGAAAAGAACAGATTGTAAAATAAAAAAACAGAAAGTATATGAAGCGTTGTTTATGGATGATATTCATGGTGGTTGGCATCTGGATGCTAACTGGCTGTAGTAGTGATGATGATAAGTTGGACAGCCTTCCTTGGAATGACAAGGAACTGTTCAACCAGTCATTTGTTTTAAATCAGGACGGGTATTGCATCTTAGATGGAAAGGCTCCTGTCTGTGATATAGATAGGAATGTTCTGAATTCTTGGCTTGTAAGTTATGGCTGGCAACCTGTCGGCATCTATCAGGTGAAGGAAAACGGTAAACTTGCGAAAACTGATTATCGTGAAGGCATCAAGGATTATAGTCCGAAGGTCTATGAATTCTTATCTGAGAATCAGTTGATGACTTATTATCGTGATCAAGATACACGTACATTCTGTTTCAAGAAGCAGGATTGGTCGTATGATGATGCGACGGGTATTGTCATCAAAACAAATAAGGCAGGTAAGGTAGATGATTATATGCAAATCCTGGATGTGAAGTTTCATGAAGATGAAGCTTACCTGTATGTGATGGAGAAGATTGGTTCGGTGACAGTAGCTGACAATCAGGAAAAAGCTGTTTATGGCTTGGTGGTATATCAGCGTTTATCTTCATTAGAACTGATTGATGTGCAGAATACTTATACTCTTGATAAGAGTGATGAAGAAGACAAGCCAAATGAAACTGAAAAAGTACCGGATGATTGCCGTTATTATATTCGGTGTGTATATGCCAATTCTAAGGATGCCCATGGAATGGGTGATGGACATAGTAAATTTCAGTCATTCAGACTATTGAGTTTTGATTTGACCGATTATCAGAACAATAACTCATCAGCTAACCCTTATTATCATTATTATGATTCCATTGTATGGTCTTGTAAGGGAATGCCAGATAGGGAAGTGAGTCTCAGAAATGATTACAATTGGAGTGTTGTGTCAATTAACCTTACCACTTATCTTTTTCAGATCAACCGTAATATTTCTATGACGGAGGAAGATAGAACATTGATTGTTGCTGATGGCTATAAGGGTGGACGTGTGGTTTATTCTTCCGGCATCTATCTCAATATCTATAATACTGGTTTCATGGGTTACGATTTCGGCTCTTCTGATTTGCTGAATCCATCTAATGAAGACTATGATTTGTATTGCATCTTCGACCGGAGCAAGCGGTTCCGGATAGTCTCTCCTCGTTATTCTCCTGATTTTCCAGAAAAGCCATATTCTGAGTTGAAATACATTGTATCAGGGGTGCTGTTGGATTCTGAGGAACCGGAAAGCATGAAGAAGCATGAGGCTGTGCTGTCTGAGGAGAAAAGAATGTTGGTTGATCTGATGGATATGTATTATGGTCAGTATGGCAAGGGTGTTGTGGTAGATGATTCGAACAGAGAGAAGTACCGCAATCGTTTCAAGGCTTTGCCATCCGATGCAGACCTTGTGATGTATTGGAAGGGCTATACGCCTGCGCAATGGAACTCTGATTATGAGGGATGTTTAGTTGCTTTAATCTTGAAAAAGAATAAGGAAAATCCCTTGAAGAGTTACTATTGTATCCATGCAGAGCCGATTAAATAGATTTCTCTCTCAATAAACAATGAATATATGACAATCGGTCAAGCGAAGGCAAAACAATGTTGGTTTGCTCTTTGCTTGACCGATGTTTTTTATTACCTTTGCATAGGTTTTTCGAAAAAAGTAGAAGATTTCTTCATTTTAGGGGTAATTGATTTCAGGAAAGCTTGTATATAAGAGTAGAAACAAGAAGAAAATGACGTGATGACAGAAGAAAATGAACAGCGGATGGAACGGCTGTTCCACGACCATTACGAGCAGATGTATCGCTTCGCCTTTGCCTTGCTCCATGATAATGAGGAGGCGAGGGATGTGGTGAGTGATGTGTTCTCCAGATTGTGGGATAAACAGCTGGTTCCAGACCGGGCTTACCTGATGCGGAGCGTGAAGAATGCCTGCATCAATCTTATAGCCAGAAAGAAGAGAGATGAACGACTGAAACGGCTTCTCCCTCTCTCGGAAGAGAAATTGATGGAGGAAGAACCTTCTCGTCTGGAAGAGCGATGGCAGGCTGCGGTGGATTGCATCGACCATGACCTGACCGACCAAACTGCTTCCGTCATCCGATTGTGCTATCGGGAAGGAATGTCGTATAAGGATACGGCGGAGGAGCTGGGCATCAGCGTTTCGGCAGTGAACAAGCATATCGTAAAAGGTTTGCGAACGCTCAGAGAAAAGTTGAAAGGAAAATAATAACCCTAAAATGAAGAAAGGAAAAGAAAATGAAACATGAATTATCTGACATAGATCCTCAGAAGATGGATTCTCAGAAATGGGATTTGCTCCTCGATCTCCTGGAGCATCCCGAAAAGTACTCCGAAACCCAGAAGGATGAACTTCTGGGCGATGAGGAAGTGAATGAACTCTATCAGCAGCTGGTAGAGACCCGACAGTCTCTGGATTTCGCCAAGTCGAAGGAAAAGATGAAGATGCCTTCGATTGATGCAGAATGGGAGAAGCTGAAAGAAGAGATGAAACTGAAAGAAGAAAAGCAGCAGAAAGAAGAGATGAGTCAGAATGCAGAAACCCAGCAAACTGCCAAGCTGTTTCCTCTCTGGAGCCCGATGAGAAAGGTGGCTGCCGTTGCAGCCGTCCTTGTCGTCTCTGGCATCACCTTTGCTGCCATTCATCTGGTAACCCGTTCTCATCAGGCATCAGATAAGCACAATACCGAACTCGTGGCATCCCGAAAGGATTCTATCCAGCAGGTTTCTGCTCCTCAGAAATCCAACATAGAAGAAAAGACAGATTCTGCAAGTCTTGCCCAGCTCCCATTGGTTTACGAAAACGCTGAGCTTCAGAATATCCTGACTCCCATTGCCGGGCATTTCCATCTCCAGGTAACTTATCAGAACGAGTCGGCTCGCCATATCCGTCTCTTCCTGCAACTGGAGAAGAACATGAGTCTGGATGATATCATCGAACTGTTGAATCATTTCGAGAAAGTGAATATTCGTCATGAAGGTCAAACTTTAATCGTGGAATAAGATGAAAAGATTAAGATATATCATGCTGCTGGCAGGTCTGATGAGCCTTTCTCTTCAGACCATCTATGCCCAACGCATCACCCGCAGCTTCCGCAACACTTCTATGTCAGAAGCGCTCACCATCCTTGCCAAGAGCACCAAGGATTATCGTATCAACTTTATGTATGATGAACTGGAGGATTTCACGGTTACCACAAGTATCGTGAAGCGAACTGCTCCGGATGCCATCCGCCAGATCATGGGCTTCTATCCGATGAAGATGACGATAGATGGCGAAAACATCTTTGTGGAGTGTACGCAGAAGACTCCCACCAAGATGATAGGTCGCATTGTGGATGCGCATCATCGCCCTGTAGATTTCGCCAATGTTGCCCTGCTGAATGTTCGTGATTCTTCATTGATAAATGGCGGCGTGACGAATGAGAACGGCCAGTTCGTGATTCCCTGCGGAGCCAGAAAGGCGATAGTAAGAGTAAGTTGCGTGGGCTATCATACCGCTGTTGATACTTATAATACTGGTAAGATAGGTTCAATTACTTTGAAGGAGGCAACGATGAACCTGCAGAAGGTGATGGTAAAGGCGGTTCGCCCCAAGACAAAACTGACTCGCGAGGGATTCCAGACCCAGGTGCAGGGTACGATACTGAGTGATGCGGGTATGGTTGCCGACTTGTTGAAGCAGGTTCCAAGAGTGCGTGTGGATAAGGATGGAAACTGTTCGGTGTTTGGAAAAGGCACACCGGAGATTTATGTCAATGGCAGAAAGCTGACCGACAAAAATGAATTGCAAACCATATCTTCCAAGGATGTGAAGAACGTGACGGTTATCACGACTCCTGGTGCGCAGTATGATGCCCAGGTCAATTCGGTGATTCGTATTACTACGGTCAAGAAGCAAGGTTATGGATGGAGTGGTAATTTCCAGGCAAAATATGGTTTTGCCATGAAGAATGCCTGGCAAGAGCAGGCTAATCTCAATTACCGTGTGGGTGGACTGGATGTATTCGGTGGATTGATGTGGTCAGATTCGTATTTCTATGATAAGTTGGGATTGGATGAATATATCAATGGAAATCAGCATCAGATATATCAAAAATCAGTAGGGCGCATTGATTCTAGAGATTATGGACCTGATGCTAATCTGGGTTTCAATTATGAATTCAACGAAAATCATACCATCGGTCTGAAATATAAGTTTGGTTCTGGCTATACCATGTATTTTACTGATCAGAATAACTATTCCATCTTTCAGGATGGAGTTCACCAGGGAGATGTAAATTATCTCAACGATGAGTCTGATTCCAAGCAGACTCCTATTCATCAGGCTGACTTTTATTATGATGGTAAGATAGGCAAGTGGAGTATAGATCTGAATGCATCTGCTATGTGGCGGACGAAAGACCAGATACAGAAAGCCACAGAAACCAGTTCTGAGTTGGGTGACCAGATAGTATGTTCTGATAGCCATACCAAAGGAAAGTTGCTTGCTGGTAAATTGGTTGTTTCTTATCCTTTGACCGACCAGTTGAACATAGACTTTGGTTCGGAATACACAAATTCTGATAGTCATACCAACAACAAGAACGAGGGTGGTGTGGCTGCATCCAATGATTCCAGAATCAAGGAACAGAACATTGCCACCTTTGCTGAGGCTGCATGGTCGTTGGGAGATTATTCCCTGAATGCCGGTGTGAGATATGAGCATGTAAAATCAGACTATTATGCCGAGGGAGTGCTCAACCCAGATATGAGCAGAAAGTATGATAATGTATTTCCTAATGTATCCTTGGGATATGTCAAGGGCAAGTGGAATTCTTCGTTGAGTTTTACAGCGAAGACCTATCGACCAAGTTACTTCCGTCTTTCCGGTTATACCCGATATACGAGTCGTCATTCCTATGAAAGCGGTAATCCGAACTTGCGACCAACGGATGCCTATCATCTGGAATGGGATGCGCAATATTCCTGGCTGAGTTTCTCTGCTGAATATATCTACAACAAGAATGCCTCGGTATATATGATGAAGCCATTCCAGGGCAATAAGGATATAGCCCTGTCATATTACGAGAATGTAGATAAGATTCAGAACCTGAAGTTCTATCTTGAGGCTACACCGGTGATAGGCTTATGGCATCTTGACTATACGGTAGGTCTGCTCAATCAGTTCTTTGATGCCAGCAAATACGTCAGCGACTATAATGCCAACCGTCCTTCTCTCTATCTGGATTTGGAGAATACCTGGGTATTGCCACATCATTGGAAGGCTCGATTGGAATACTCTTACCAGTCGCGTAATTATAGCGAATTGGGTGTCAACTATGCATGGAATTCCCTGGATGCGTCTATTTCCAAGTCGTTCCTGAATAACCGACTGGTTGTGAGACTGGAAGCAGAGGATTTGCTTCATGGTCAGAACGAGAGTTGGAAATATAATAATTCGTATGCGCACTTCACCAGAACCGGTATAGATAATACCCGCATGTTCTTGGTCAATGTAACTTATAACTTCAATGCCACCAAGAGCAAGTATAAGGGTACGGGTGCTGGTAATGCAGAAAAGAGCAGATTATAGCTCATTTTTAAAACACGGACAAATTGAATTTGTCCGGACAATTTGTCCGGTTGGTTCTAAGTGGTTGATATTTAGAATATTATAAGCCGTCGGACAAAAGAGCCGGACAAATTCAATTTGTCCGTGTTTTTTTTTTCAGTGATTTTGGAGTCAAAATCATGCTTTTTTAGCTTTTCTCCCTATAGTTTTCTTCTCGTAACCCTATGCTTTTCTCCCCGTAACTCTATGACTTTTGGATGTTAACTCTATGAGTTAGGTTTTTTAAGAGATGATGTATGACAAAAAACGGGAATACATTCAGGCTAGGAGGGATGAAGAACTGGATGGAATCGGTAATTTGATGCAGTTATACAAAATTAACGGAAGAGATGTAATGGGTAACTACTCAGCACCCATAGAAGTACCCCTATGGGCATGAGTAATCGTCTTACTGTTGTACTACAGCAAGAATTGCATTG
>ERZ1027238.550-NODE-550-length-11384-cov-8.995675_pt1 | contig 11384 bp, 10 predicted proteins | sample MGYA00519477_ERZ1027238 | MGnify/ENA primary metagenome ERZ1027238 (study PRJEB26926, sample SAMN06164638) | human gut metagenome | biome: ENVO:00009003; feature: ENVO:2100002; material: ENVO:00002003 | host: Homo sapiens | place: USA | collected 2012 ...
ATCTACACAAGGCTATTCGTCGGCAGCGTCAGATGTGTATAAGAGACAGACGTAAATTAGTACATGTGTCCCTCATTTGTTCTAATTCCTCATCAGAATACACATCTTTAACGGTCTTACCAACTCTTATCTTATGGATTCTTCTTGCAGGACTTTTCACAATATAATTCTCATCCTCAAGCCATGCAAAAAAGCTTGAAATGATTCTTCTGATATTATCAAGCGTCACTTTTCCGGCATTACTTTCATTTTCGTAATCCGAAATATACGCTCTGATATCATTAGTTTCAACTTGTCTTACAGATTTATCTATTTTTACAATCATCTTAGATAGAGTAGTTCTGTAATATTTCAATGATCTTTCTGAGCAGCCTTCTACTTGTTTAGCCGATAAAAATAGCTTTAAAAGTTCGTCATTGGATTGTTGTGAATCGCCTCTGTTTTCAGCAAACATTGTAAAGCTTAATTCCAAAACTTCATGTAATTTTGCAAGTTGCTCATTATTTAAAATGCCTAACATTCCCTGTTCGATAGTATTTATCAATTCCTTTTTCATAATAAAATCTCCTTAAAGTATTTTTTTGAAAAGGAATACAGGTAATATTAGGCATTCTATTTTATCTGAAGTATTTGTCTATAATATCTTCACGTGCAGCATTTAGTTCTTCGAGTCTTTCTTGTGCTTCAAATTTCAATTTGTCGCATTGGTTGATACTTGAAATATATAAATCTAATGTTGTGTCGTTAGGCATGTAGATCATGATACTGTTCAATTTTTCCTGCGTAAGCTTCGGGTTAGCATTTTTATTTATATATTCCGACAAATCTATGTTGTTTATATAGCTTTCAACATATTTCTGCAATTTATAATTCTTAAACCTAAGAATATGCACATGATTATTTACCCATGATTTTCCAGTAATACTAAAAGCTATTGGCATATTACGAGACACCAAATTTGCACCATCCTCGGAGATCAATAGCAATGTTTCATCAAAAATATACTCAGCTACATAATCGACAATTCCAGATGCTCCATAATATGGAATATCTCCCTTGTTTCTCAGATGCTCCGTTATTGGTTTTCTTTCGTTGTCCAGATTTTCACATAGTGTGCTTAATTTTACGCTGTTTTTTCCATGTGTTGTTGCCGGATTATCTCCAAACATTTCGACAAATTTGGATTTAACCTTCGCAGACTGCTCGCTAATAATCGCTTGCTCATCAGCAATTCTCTTATCAATAGCCTCAATTTCATCAACAAGTTTCTGCTGTTCAGAAACAGAAGGCACTTGGATGATTAAATTAGCAATTCTCTGCGTAGATGCCCTGTTACTACGAGAAAACCTTTCAAATTCGCCTTCCACTTGAAGTGCTAACGCCATATATTTAGGCAATATATCATCTGTTTTTATACGCAAAACACCACAGTGGTCAGTCGGATAGAACGGTTTATCAGCAGGCATAATATTTACCATCCAATCACCATCAATCCCCCATAGAATAGAAGGTACAGAAAAATCAGTGATATTCTGCTTATCAATTCTTCCAAACTCCTCAAAAACATTTGCACTATATATAGGAATACTACCATTTTCAACCACCTCATCGGAAAGAACACGATTTCCAATGCTTAAATCAAAGAAATTCTTATCAGCTAATCTATAATTTGTAAGCCCTGGAATATCCTTGAGTACTCTTGTCGGAGTGGTCTTAATAGACTTATTAAATGTTGTCCCAGAAAAATCAAGCATATCCTGTAATCTCAAACGATAGTAGTAGTCGCTAAGATCTTCGACATCAAACTCATCTTCGTCAGAGAATGCATTTCTAATAAGCCCTGCGATAGAATTATTGTCACTACGGTCAGATGAATTATATAAGCATCCTCCAGCCTTTATTATCTGAATTCCTTCTTGTCCTTTTCTGTTACTCCATTTATATCCAAGAAACTTTTCTTGCTCTTTATTTTCATCTGGCGCAGAAATTATCAGTGTATCCTGATTATACACCAATGAGTAATAAAATAATTTTTCTTGTTCAATAGAAAATACATATTCATAAAACTTCTGATTAAACCATTTCTTCTGTTCTGCATCAGATAGCTTTAGGAAAGTTTTTTGCTTGCTTTTTTTAACGTATTCTGTTGAGGTTACAAACTCATCATAGTGTTGGCCGAAATAATTATCATCTTTCCAATGAGTATAATCTTTACTCTTGGATAAAAGTTTATCGTAGGTATCCTTCTTTACACCTATTTTCTTAAGATATCCTCTTAAGATAGACTCATCTTCCCAACCATCTATATCCGCTTTAGAAAGTATAGCTTCAACACTATCTAAAACCATGTCTGTGCGTTTGGGCGGTTCATTGAATTTTTGCAAGAATAGAATAACTGTATTGGTTCCAGTAGCTCCAAAAGTTTTGCTTCCTAAGGTTGCAATGGCAATAATATTAAAATTCTTAAGAAGAGATTCACGTGCTGAGATAAAACTTTCATTCTCCTTATTTAAGATACTGCTTGGTAGAACTACAGCAGCAACACCATTTGGTTTTAATAACTGTGATATTCTTTCTACAAATAATGTTTCTATCTCTGAACCATCATTTGAAATTTTTTCTAAAATATCCAGCTGATTATTTGATAACTTCAAGTGAGGCTTGAAGGCCTTTACCGAATACGGAGGATTAGCCACGAGAATATCAAATGATTTTGGAATTATCTCTTTATCAGGATAATTTTCAAGTCCATCACCAAAGATTATATTTCCGTCTCCTGCACCATGCATGAACATAGAAATTTTAGAAACTCTTGCTAATCTATAGTCTTTTTCAATACCGAATATTTTTTTCTCTACCCATTGATTAGATGAGTTTTCACTATTATTTATGGCATTAGCACAGACCTCTACCGCTTCAAATCCCTCCGTTAAGAAATGACCAGCTCCACAGGCGTAATCGATAACTTTAGGATATTCAATGCCATCAGCTTTTGTCATTATTTTTTCTAAAGGAAGACTATCCCAAATAAAGCGTGTAATAGGCGTAGGTGTGAAAAATTGGCCTTCATTCTGCTTAAAGCCTTTATTAAGCAATTGTTCAAACAAATCACCGAGCATCTGCACATCTGCAGAGCCAATTATTCTATAATTTTGAAAGAGCTGCACCATCTCAACTAAAATTTTTCCATTTTGATAGAAAAGTTCTTCATTATGAACATCTTTAAAAGCGAAGTCATTATTTGTATAAAATTTGAGAATACGAAGTGTGTTTCGGAGTTCTTCAATCATTTTTACTCGTTTCTGCTTCGTATATTGTTTCACAAGATTTTCTGCATAGTCATCAGACACATAGAAAATCTCTTCACGCATAAATTTCTCCATACCTTCCTTATGAAGTCTTTGGAGTCTATCCTGTAGTGATTCATATGTATCCGTACCAACTTTATATTGAAATTCAACTATATCATTATCCGTTTTTTGTATTTCATCTACTAATTTGCAAATGAACAAAGCTATAAGACGGTTGAATGCATTTTCTTTGTCTGAAACATTATTATGACGTAGAATCTCTTCAAAGCGATTTACTATCTTGTCATTTTCAGAGAAATCTTTTAGGTCCTTTTTCCTTAGAGGTTTTACACCAATATCATAAGCAACCGAATCATCTCTAAAAATGATATCTCCACTAAATCTCTGTTCATATGTTTCTTTCCACGCATCATAAAGTTCTGAAGCCGTGTGTGCATCCTTATAAAGAAGAATGGTAGCATCTTTCCTCGCAAGATTTAAAATATTCTCATCATCTGAACAATCGATGCTATCTGTTGTATATTCAATGTCATTGCTACTATTAATATTTGATGCATATAATACTAACCAACGACAACCTCGCTCCTGCTGCCAATAAGAAATCAACTGTCCACCATCTGAAAGAATGTTTTTCATTTCTTTGTTATATTCGACACCAAATGTTTTACATTCAACAATGAACAGCATTTTTCCATTTTGATTAGATACACAAATATCTGCTCGTCCACTTTTTTGTTCATGACCAAGTGTCCAAGTACGCTCAAGCTCAATATTTTCAGGTCTATACCCCTTATCAAGAAGTCGGTTAACGCATTCTAACACAACAAAGTTTTCTGGCTCAGAGAAATTTGTTGTAGTTGCTACATTAACTTTAAATCCTTTATCTTCGGGATAAATTATTTTTTCATTTCTAAAATCCACTATGATAGAGCAATCAGAAATCGGATAGTTTTTTTCGTATTTATCTTTAGAAGTATCACTAAAACCTACTGACTTTAGCATATTCTTCAAATTAGACTTTGTTATCATTATAGAGTTCCTCCAACTTTATAATTCAGCCATGCTTCTTCCACATCTACGTAAGGAAGGTTGTTCTTTTCGCAGTAGGCTTTAATATTTTTCATAGCTTTAATATTAGGTCTGGCTTTTCCTGCTTCCCATCGGTTAACAGTTGAAAATGCTACACCAACAATCTCAGCGAACTCTGTTTGTGTTAACAGTGCACGTTCCCTAAGTTTTTTTATTTCTTCCGGAAAATTCATGTCTACTTTCTCCTTGATTTTGTGTGCATCAATATAGCGTTATTATAACAAACAAATATGAATTTTTCTACCCTCCGGTCATAGGCTCGGAGAATTTTTTATTTTCTACCGGAATTACCATCACTAAATTCCCTTAGGAAGTTAGAAAGGATAAATCAAAAAGTTTCGTCAAAATCTCCCTTATATCTCCAATGGTAAGTGTAAGGAAAATAAATTTGAAATTCTTTCGGTCAAACGGCACTCTCACCTCCATTGAGTAGTAAGAAATGAAATTTTGAAAATCGGTACTTAAGCGGGAGCTTATGTCCTTTCACTAATGAAGCCAAAACAGAAGGAGGAATTAAAAACTATGAATGTAGAAAATGTACCAACGTACCTGAAGAAGCATGCATCATGGTGCAATTTCAGATACGAGGAACGTAAAGGGAATATGACAAAGGTTATCTTCAACTTCATCGGTGAAGTACATATCCCAAGCAATGTAAAAAAGGCATAGCCGATTATTACGACTATGCCGATATTTTACTGGATTACAAATCCCTTATTGAGTTGCCCTTTCAGAATACCGCTTCCTGTGTTCTTTCATTATATGTTCCCTATAAACTTTCTCTTACAGGATTCTCTTAATCCATCCTTCCGGAGCTTCAATACGTCCCATCTGGATTCCGGTCAGAGTATCATAAAGTTTCTTTGTTACAGGTCCCATTTCTTCCATTCCACTTGGAATTAAGATTTCTTTGCCGTGGTCAACAATCTTTCCGATTGGAGAAATAACTGCTGCTGTTCCGCAAAGTCCTGCCTCTGCGAAGTCTTTTACTTCATCGAAGTATACTTCTCTGTGTTCTACTTTCATTCCAAGATAATGTTCTGCAACATATACCAGTGAACGACGTGTAATGGATGGCAGAATAGAATCTGACTTCGGTGTAACCAGTTTATTATCCTTGGTAACGAAGATGAAGTTTGCTCCACCTGTCTCTTCTACCTTGGTTCTAGTCTTAGGATCCAGGTACATATTCTCATCAAATCCGTCTGCATGTGCAGTTACGATTGCGTGAAGACTCATTGCGTAGTTCAGACCAGCTTTGATATTACCGGTTCCGCAAGGTGCTGCACGGTCATAATCACTGACACGGATGGTAATTGGCTTTGCGCCACCCTTGAAATATGGTCCTACCGGTGTACAGAACATACGGAACTGATATTCATCCGCTGGTTTTACACCGATTACAGGATTTGTTCCCATCATGTATGGTCTGATGTAAAGTGTTGCACCGGAACCATATGGTGGAACATATGCTGCATTTGCTTCTACTACCTTCTGTACTGCATCTACAAAACGCTCTTCCGGGAATACCGGCATTTCCAGTCTGCGTGCTGAATCTGCAAGACGGCTTGCATTTAAGTCAGGTCGGAAAGTAACGATATGTCCATCCTCTGTTGTATATGCTTTCAATCCTTCAAATACGGTCTGTGCATACTGGAATACACCCGCGCATTCATTCAATACAATATTTGCATCATCGGTTAAAGTTCCCTCATCCCATGCTCCGCTTTTGAAATTTGATACATATCTCTTATCGGTCTTTACATAACCGAATCCAAGATTAGACCAGTCTAAGTCCTTCTTTTCCATAATAACATCCTCCATTCATTTGTCGCAAATAGATGTTATAACCTGATGTTATAGCTTTCTATTGTTCTATGTTTTTTCATTATTTTAGTCCTATAAAAGCTATTTGTCTAGTATTTTTTTCTAGGAATACATAATTTTCTCACTGCCAAACATTTTCGCCAGTACCATTGATAAAATACCGGTATAAATAAGGTTGCTGACAAGACATGCCACAATATTGATTCCGCTGTAGGAGAAATCAAAAATTCCGGTCATACCCTGCACACTGTTATAGAAAGGAATCAGATACCAGTAAAATTCCTTCGGTGCTCCGCTTCCAAGCATGGATGTAACGGAAATTACCATTACCACAACCATCAGCGGCATAATCATAGAACCGGCTTCCTTTACTGTCTTTGCAAATGCTGAAATTACAGCTAATGCTCCAACCAGTACCAATACTGTGGTAAGAATCACCAGCAATAAAAGGATATAATCGGTGACGCTGTATACGCTGGCATCCATTGCATTGGATTCTGTTCCCATTAATTTTGGAAGGGATAACATGGTACCCACAAAACTGGAAATTCCACTTAAAAGTCCGATAATACCAAGGCTGATGATTTTTCCCATGGCAAGCTGTCCACGTTTCATCGGTGTTACCAATAAGGTAGCAATAGTTCCTCTCTCCTTTTCCCCTGCTATGGATTCCGGTGCAATTGCCATACATCCTGAGAAAAGGAATATCATAAGCAGCATTGGAAGCATCATGGAGAAAATCTGTCCGGTGCTGTCTTCCTTGCTGGCAAGGTCATATTCTTCGTCACCGCTGTTGACATCGAACTTATTTGCCATAGAAGCTTCATATCCATCTAATACAGAAGCCATAATCTGATAACATGCCGTGGATTCGGTATCTGCGGAATTATAATATAAGGCTACCTGCGGAGCCGGTGTGGTAGCAGTCATGCTGTCATATGCCAGTACATCTGCTTCAAAATTTTCCGGAAATACCATCAGCATTTCCGCATCTTTATCGGTTACCGCCTGCTTCATATCCTCTTCGCTGACACCATCCCGGTCTAAATATTCCACATTGATATCACTGCCTTTTATCATGGCTGAAACCGTGGATGGCATATTTTCTGCATAAATACGATAGGTATAATCCTCATCTGCTTCAAATCTGGAGGTCAGTCCGCTGCCCATGAAGCTGTACATGATATAAATCATTAAGCCCGGCATCAAAATCGTAGTAAATACCATTCTCTTATCCCCGAAGAAACGGGCAAGTTCTTTCTTTATAATTGTCATAAGATTGTTTCTCATTCTGCTTCACCTACCGTTTCTTCATAGATTTCAAAGAATCTGTCTTCTAATGATTTGCCATTTTTCACTGCCTCTAATGTATCGCAGATAATCATTTCTCCCTTGATGATAATTCCGACTCTGTCACAGATTTTCTCAATCAGGCTGAAAATGTGGGTAGAAACGATGATGCTCTTTCCTTCTTTCTTAAGCTCTAACAGGAAATCCGTTACTACTTTGGCTGTCAGAACATCAAGTCCGTTGGTCGGTTCATCAAAGATAATGATTTCCGGGTCATGGACTAAGGAAATAACCAAAGAAACCTTCTGTTTCATACCGGTAGACATATCCTTTACCTTCACTTCTGCAAACTGTGTGATTCCGAAGCGGTCAAAAAGTCTCTTCTTTCTTTCATCCCGGGCAGCCGGCTCTACTCCGTATAAATCCGAAAAGAAATTATATAAATAATTTGGTGTAAAAAAGCCCTCTAATTTCAGTTCACTGGTCAGAAAGCCAATCTTACTGCGGACTTCTTCCGGTGCATTAACAATACTGCTGCCATCTAAAACAGCATCTCCGGAATCCGGTTTAATCAGTGTTGCCAGCATACGAAGTGTGGTTGTCTTTCCGGCTCCGTTTGGTCCAAGCAGTCCAAACACCTCTCCCCGATAAGAAGTAAATGATAAATCATGCACTGCAATTCGCTTCTTCTCATTGGTTTTCTCAATCTTTTGTTGTTTCTGGGATAATGTAAAGGTCTTATTGAGACCCTTTACCTTCATAATCTCCTCCATAACTTCTCCTTTCAGTTATCGTCTTGATTGTACCATTGTATTATTACACTTGTGCATCTGTGCGTCAAGCACTATTTTTTCAACGGTTAGTGCTTTCCTTTTACTTTCCGGTATTTCCAGATAAAGGAAGCAAAAAGCACTGAACAGATTTGATTCTCCATTCAATGCTTCTTATGTTCTTCTTAAAAATTCTCAAAATTATGCTGCAGATAATCCTCTAAATCCTGATAGTCATCCGGTGCTTTCATTTCACCATCAAACTGATATTCATAACGTCTTAGGAATTCATCCGGCCCACTGGTTCTGCCTGCTGCATGAATAATCAAAAGCCAGTACGTTACAAATGCAAGTATACCAACTACAGCTGTTACAATACCTGCAACTGCCATTCCATGGTTCTGTTTTTGTTTCACCAGATGTATAATTCCAAAAACAATTGCCAGAATTGCAGTTATAATATTGATTCCGGTGCAAAATAATACCAGTGAAATCAGCCCCAACACCATGGATGCAACTGCGAAACCTTTTCCCGGCTCCTCTTTCCGGTTATCTGCCGGACGCTGATTGTAATTCGGCGGGTACGGATTCCCATACTGCGGATTCTGGTTCTGATTCGGCGGGTACGGATTCCCATACTGCGGATTCTGGTTCTGATTCGGCGGGTATGGATTCCCATACTGCGGATTCTGATTTTGATTCAACGGATATGGATTCCTGTTATCTGGATACATTCTGCTTCACCAATTCCTTTTTAATAATAGTAGCTATATGCCAAAGAACTTAATGATACTGCACCAACGATGTACAGGATAAGTATCAGTACCAGAAGTGCAATGGTAATAATACTGCAGACAATACCTGCTGTTGCCATTGGTGAATGCTCGTTTTTCTTATTATAAAGAATACCAAGGATTAATCCTACAATTGCACAAGGAAGTCCTACAATCCAGAAACAGATTGTCGGGATGGATATAATTCCCAGTACCATGGATGCAATTGCCATTCCTTTTCCGGATGAAGCCGGCTGGTTGTAACCATACTGTGTCTGGTCGAAGCTTCCATATGCCTGCTGCTGTGGCTGCTGATAAGTTCCATATCCCTGCTGGGACTGGTCATAACCATAGTTCTGCTGTGCATACTGCTGATTCTGGTTATAAGCCTGCTGGTCATAATTCTGCTGTGGCTGTTCATATGCCTGCTGTGGCTGGCTATATGTCTGCTGTGGCTGACTATATGTCTGCTGTGGCTGACTATATGTCTGCTGTGGCTGGCTATATGTCTGCTCATTCGTTCCATTTTCAGTGTTGAAATTTTCTTCACTCATTATAATACATCCTCCATTAGTATAAAATATTTTCTCCCATTTATTGTAGCAAATGCCTACCTCCATTACAAGAAAAATAAGTGAAATCATAAAATTTTTATAAACTTTTTCTCATATATTTTATCATAAACTTTGCAAATCCGGAAAAAATGGTTATAATGAAGCATATTTATACTCATTACTTGCTTTTTTGTAAGTAAAAGTCTATAATTCATCTGACAAGACACCTGTATTTACAGATGTAAAAGAAAGGAATATCACATATGAGTACATTAAATTTGACATTGTTGACTGATCTTTATGAGATGACAATGATGCAGGGATACTTTAAAACCGGCAACCGTGATGTGGCTGTTTTTGACGCTTTTTACCGCACCAATCCATGTGATGGCGGTTATGCAGTCTGCGCGGGATTAGACCAGATGATTGACTATATCAAGAATCTTCATTTTGACGAAGAGGATATTTCCTATTTAAGAAGTTTATCCATCTTTGATGAAGACTTTTTAACTTATTTAAGTAACTTTAAATTCTCCGGTGATATCTATGCAATTCCGGAAGGAACTCTGATTTTTCCAAGAGAGCCTCTTGTAAAAGTGGTTGCTCCGATTATGGAAGCCCAGTTAATTGAAACTGCAGTCTTAAATATCATCAACCACCAGAGCCTGATTGCCACCAAGGCTGCCCGCGTATGCTACGCTGCCCAGGGCGATGGCGTCATGGAATTCGGTTTAAGACGCGCCCAGGGTCCTGATTCCGGAACCTACGGAGCCAGAGCTGCTGTTATCGGCGGCTGTAAAGGTACTTCCAACGTCCTTGCCGGTCAGATGTTTGACGTCCCGGTACTTGGAACCCACGCCCATAGCTGGATTATGAGTTTCCCGGATGAATATACCGCCTTTAAGAAATATGCAGAGCTTTATCCATCAGCCTGCATCCTTCTTGTTGATACCTATGATACTTTAAAATCCGGTATGCCAAATGCCATCAAGGTATTTAAAGAAATGAGAGATGCCGGCATTCCGCTTACCTACTACGGAATCCGTATGGACAGTGGCGACCTTGCTTATCTTTCCAAGAAAGTCCGCAAAATGTTAGATGATGCTGGATTCCCGGACGCAGTTATCTCCGCTTCCAATGATCTGGATGAGTATCTGATTGAAAGCTTAAAGATTCAGGGGGCTACCATTACTTCCTGGGGTGTTGGAACCAACTTAATTACTTCCAAAGACAATCCTGCTTTCGGTGGTGTATACAAGCTGGCTGCTATCCAGAATGAAGCCGGTGAATTCATTCCAAAGATTAAGCTTTCCGAAAATGTGGAAAAAGTTACAAATCCTGGCAATAAAAATGTTTATCGTATTTATGATAAAGAAACCGGTAAGATTAAGGCTGACCTTATCTGTCTGGTGGGCGAAGTCTTTGATGAATCCAAGGACATGAAGCTCTTTGACCCGAACGCCCCATGGAAGAAAACAACTCTTCCTGGTGGAAGCTATACACTGCGTGAACTTCTTGTTCCGGTTTTCCAGAAGGGCGAATGTGTTTACGAATCTCCAAGTGTTATGGATATTCAGCGTTACTGCACCAGAGAAAAAGATACCATCTGGGATGAGACAAAACGTTTCGTAAATCCACAGGAAATCTACGTTGATTTATCCGACAAATTATATGAAATGAAAACTGCTCTCTTAAATAAAGAGCATATGTAACTCGCAACTACGAGAAACACGCTTTGCGAGTTTCTCGAGTTATCGCGGTGCTCGCCAA
>ERZ1027238.555-NODE-555-length-11352-cov-27.513145_pt1 | contig 11352 bp, 10 predicted proteins | sample MGYA00519477_ERZ1027238 | MGnify/ENA primary metagenome ERZ1027238 (study PRJEB26926, sample SAMN06164638) | human gut metagenome | biome: ENVO:00009003; feature: ENVO:2100002; material: ENVO:00002003 | host: Homo sapiens | place: USA | collected 2012 ...
GATCTACACAAGGCTATTCGTCGGCAGCGTCAGATGTGTATAAGAGACAGCCCGTGGCATCTGTCATTGTTTCACCTGTGGCAAGGGTGGTAATGCCATCAACTTCCTCATGGAACTGGAACAGATGACCTATCCCGATGCCTTGCGCTGGCTTGCCAAAAAATATCATATCGAAATCAAGGAACGCGAACTGACCAACGAGGAAAAGCAGCGGGAGAGCGAAAGGGAATCTATGTTCATCGTCAACGAGTGGGCTGCCAAGTATTTCCAGGATATCCTTCAGAATGATGTGGACGGTCGTGCCATCGGTATGCAGTATTTCAGAAGCCGCGGTTTCAGAGATGACATCATCCGGAAATTCCAGCTCGGCTTTTCGCTCAACAGTCGTACTGCTCTCGGCGAGGCGGCAGTGAAACAGGGTTATAATCCGAAGTATCTGGTCAAGACGGGTGTGCTCATCGCCTCTGATAATGAACCGGGAAAGTATTTCGACCGATTCTCAGGCCGTGCCATCTTCCCATGGTTTAGTGTGAGTGGCAAGGTGGTGGCTTTCGGCGGACGTGTGCTCGATAGCCGTACCAAGGGTGTGAGCCAGAAATATGTCAACTCGCCCGACAGTGAAATTTATCACAAGGAACGAGAACTCTACGGACTTTTCCAGGCGAAGAAGGCGATTGCCAAGGAAGATTGCGTGTTTATGGTGGAGGGCTATACTGACGTGATTTCCATGCACCAGTGTGGCATTGAAAACGTGGTGGCCAATTCGGGTACGGCACTCAGCATCTATCAGATCCGACTCTTGCATCGCTTTACCAATAATATCGTATTGCTCTATGATGGTGATCAGGCGGGTGTGCATGCTGCCCTGAGAGGAACCGACATGCTGCTGGAGGAGGAGATGAACGTCAAGGTGCTTTTCCTGCCTGATGGAAACGACCCTGACAGTTTTGCACGCAATCATACTGCCGAGCAGTTCAGACAATATATCGCAGACCATCAGACAGACTTTATCCAGTTTAAGACCGACGTGATGCTCAAAGGCGTTACCGATCCCGTGAAGCGAAGTGAGGCCATCAATTCCATCGTGGAGAGCATCTCGAAGATCAAAAATCAGATTACCCGAGCGGCTTATATCACCGACTGTTCTCATCGTCTGGGAGTCAACGAGGCGGTTATCATCAATGCCCTCAATTCCTTTATCCGCAACGGAATGAGCGAGCAGGTGAAGGAGGAACGCCGGGCAGCAGGACTACTCAGAGATGCTGGCTATCCGGTGAAGCAGCAGGCATTGCGACAGGCGGCTGTCACTCCGCTCGACAAACTGATGGAGGTGGAAGACCTGCTTATCAAACTGGTAATCCATCATGGCGATGAAATCATCAAGGTGCAGGATGCTGACGGCAATGATGTGGAACTGCCAGCCGCCCAGTATATCTATCTGGACATGGAGGGCGATGACTTCAAGTTCCACCATTCCATCTACAATCAGATTATGGCTGAGGCTATGGAGCATATTGAGGAGGAAGGATTCAGATGTGAAACCTATTTCGCTGCTCATCCCAACCCGGAAATCAGTAGGATAGCTGGTATTCCGACGGGTGAGCAGGAGATAACGACGGCAAGTCTGCAGATGAAGATGAACGAGGAGAAACTGCGCCAGCAGATATTCAAAGACATGCTTTCCTTCCGTACCCACTATATTGCGCAGCGTATTATCGAGGTACAGCAGGAATTTAAGCAGAATCCTGGCAACAGGGAACTTCTGGAGGAATTCGTGAAACTGAAGAAGATGAACATGCTCGTGGCGTCACAGTCGAATAATGTCTTCAACTAAAATATAATATAAGGAGGTAAGAATATGCTGTATATCCATTGGTTTCTGCTGGTAGTATATCTGGCGATAACGATAAGTGGAATCGTGGCTGTTCTCATGGACAACAAGCAACCGGAGAAAGCCATGGCATGGATTCTTGTGCTCTGTTTCATGCCGGTAGTCGGCATCATCTTCTATCTTTTCTTCGGCAAGAATACCCGTAAGGAAAAGGTAATCAGCAAGCGCAGTATGGACTTGCTCACCAAGCGCAGCATGCTCGAATTTGCCGAGCAGGAAGACCTGCATATCCCTCGCCGCAACAGACCGCTGATGAAACTGTTTACCAACCAGAACTGGGCGCTCCCTTTCAAGGATAATGAGGTGGATATTCTCATGGACGGCTATGAGTTTGCATTCTCACTCCTGAATGCCATCGGACAGGCGAAGGACCATATTCATCTGGATACTTATATCATCGAAGACGATGCTTTAGGAAATCTGGTGGCTGATGCGCTGATAGACAAGGTGCGTGAGGGCGTGGAGGTACGACTGATATACGACGATGTGGGGTGCTGGAAGGTGAAAAACCGCTTCTTCGAAAGGATGATTAAGGCAGGAGTGCGTGTACAGGCTTTCATGCCAGTTAGGTTTCCAGCCTTTACGGGTAAGGTGAACTATCGCAACCATCGCAAACTCTGTGTCATCGATGGAAAGATGGGATTTATTGGGGGCATGAATATTGCCATGAGATATGTGAAGGGAACGGCAAAGCAGCCTTGGAGAGATACGCATCTCCGTATCTGTGGTGGTGCTGTCTATGCCATCCAGCGAGCATTCCTTGTGGACTGGTATTTCGTGTGTCGGGAACTCATCAACGACCGCCGCTATTATCCGTCTGTAGATAAGAGTATTTCCAATAATTGTCTTACGCAGATTGTGACGAGCAGTCCTGTTTCACCTTGGCCTGACATCATGCAGGGCTATGTACGCATCATTCTGCAGGCTCACAGATATGTGTATATGGAGAGTCCTTATTTCTTGCCTACGGAGCCCGTGCTCTTTGCCATGCGAACCGCTGCTTTGGCGGGAGTAGATGTCAGACTCATGGTGCCTCGCCGGGGCGATGCTAAACTGGTGGAATGGGCTTCGCGTTCTTATCTGATGGAGGTGATAGAGGCTGGTGTGAAAGTTTATCTTTATGAGGATGGATTCAACCATAGCAAACTCCTGGTAAGCGATGACAATCTGAGTTCCTGCGGCAGTACCAATATCGATTTCCGCAGTTTTGAGAATAATTTCGAGGCTAATGCTTTCTTCTTTGGTGAGGGGATGGCTTTGCGTATCAAGCGGATATTCCTGGCAGATCAGGAACGTTCCATGTTGGTAGATGATGTGGCTTATTTCATCAAGCGCCCGTTCTTCCAGCGATTGTTTGAATCGCTTGTGAGACTGCTCTCTCCATTGTTGTAGAGCGATTTCTTGATGATGTGTCGTAGAGTAATTTTTGCTGAAGATTTCGTATAACTTTTTTTGATTTAGAAACTTAAAACTATAGAATATGGATGCAACTTATATGGAATTGACTATTCGTCTTATGCTGGCGCTCTTGTTGGGTGGAGCGATAGGTATCGAACGTGAATATCGTGCCAAGGAAGCTGGTTTCCGTACTCATTTCCTTGTAGCTTTGGGTAGTGCTCTTTTCTGTCTCGTGTCCCAGTTTGGCTTTGGAGTAGATTTGAAGGATTCCTCTCGAGTGGCAGCGCAGGTAGTTTCGGGCATCGGTTTTTTAGGTGCCGGTACGATTATCTTTCAGAAGAATGTGGTGCGCGGTTTGACTACGGCAGCTGGTCTTTGGGTCACGGCAGCTATCGGCTTAGCTTGCGGTACGGGCATGTATTTGGCAGCGGTGCTTACCACGGCTATGGTACTGTTGGGTCTGGAGGTCTTGAACTATTGGATTCCTCAGTTGGGATTATCCACCATCGAGTTGTCCTTTTCAGCTCCATCCCGTGAGAGTGTGAAGGAATTTATCACGCGCATCAAGCAGGACGGGATGGAAGTACATTCTTATGAGTTGAAGGAACGTCGCTTGTCGAAGGAAGAATTTCTGGAAGCAAGCATAGAAATCAGAGCGAAACGCGACTTTCATACATTGGAGATACTGGATTATATGAATGATTTTTCGGATGTCACGATTTCTACGATTAAGTAGGAGATGGTGTGTCAATAAGTCCACTCTGTATGCTCGAATTTGAAAAATCTTGCCAGATAATCGTAGTGTTCGCCTTCAGCAATCAGTTCGCCATGTAATCCACAACTCTCTGCGATGGATTTGAGCAGTGGGAAATCAACATAGAGCCAGTCGAAAGAGTCTCCCTTTACGTCTTTGTAAACCATCTGATAATCCACTTCGCCATAGTAGGCTGCATTGAGATTGATGTCGAAACTTCCGTCCTCGTTCTCGTAGATGTATTTGATGTCAGAAGAATCGATAAGAATCTGTCCGCCTTTATTGAGCAAAGCCTTGAGACGGTTGAAGAGGGCAGGGAGGTTTTCTATTTTCCCGGCAATTCCAGTACCGTTCATCAGGAGAAGAATGGTATCGAACCCAGTTTCCAGATGTTCATCGAAAAGATTGATGCATTCCGCATCCATCACTCCTCTCAGTTCCATCGCTTCGCAGCTCAGAGGAGAAATATCAATGGCTTTTACCTCCAAGCCTTTCTCCTGCAAGGCGAGCGTATGGCAGCCGCTGCCGGCTCCGATATCCAGTACACGCCCTTTTGTGAGTTGCAAGGCCTTCTGCTCCAGCATCGGCATCTCCTCAACTTTTCTAAAGAGATGTTTCACCGGCATTTCGTCCTCTTCGAACATAGAAGAGAGCACACGTAATCTTCCTGCTCTTCCCGATTTCTGATAATCAAGGATAGCGGCACCCATCGGGTCTTTGTCTTTTGATAATATCTTTGTATTCATTTATTTTGCAATTTATGTATCGAGTAACCATTTCCATACAGGTATTACTTCGATATTCAATCCTTTTAGTTCTATATTTTCTTCTAATTCATATGTAAGAATGATAAGTCTTTTGCAATCAAGTACTTTTGATAGTTTGATAAGTGCAGTTGATTCTCTTTCCCAAGTTTCATCAGACTTTTTGGGGTTGTAGCTTACCTGTATGGCAGTTGCGGCATCTGGTATGTAAAAATCTACTTCCACGTTCTTGTTGTAAAAGAACACTTGCTCTTCCAGTCCATATCTTCGAAGTAGCTCCATCGCAACCATATTCTCCAATAATGATGTGTCAACATCCAGGGCAAGGATACTGATGATGCCGTTGTCCACAAAATAGTATTTGGGATTGGTCTCACGTTGAGTGAGATTGTCGGCAATATTCTTGATGGGATAAACCAAGAATGCATCTTTAGAGTACTCAAGATAGTTAATGAGTGTAGGTTTGCTTAGTTTTGCACCTGTAGATGCTATTATATTTGTGAGACGTGTAAAAGAAATCGGTTGCTTTACACTTTCTGCCAATTTTCTGAATAGAACTCGAAGAGAAAATTGATTTTCAATTTTGTTACGAGAAGCAATGTCTCCTAGGTAAATCTTTTGATATACACTATTGATATAATCTCTTTTTGATGCTAATCTTGCTCCTTCCGGGAAACCTCCAAATCGAAAATAATTAGTGAAATATCGTTGTACTTCAGCTCTTCCAAAGGTGGTTGCGAGAGTATTTGAATCATAAGAAACTTCATTGGCTTGGAGAAATTCGGAAAAACTATATGGCATGATGTGTTTGGTGATATAGCGTCCTCCTAAAGTTGTTGCTACATCACTGCCAAGCATCTTTGCATTGCTGCCTGTAATATAGACTCTGTATTTGTTGTCTGCCAATCGGCGTGCGAATTTTTCCCAACCATTGATGTTTTGTATTTCATCAAGAAATAGAATAGGACGTTCTTTTGACATCATACCATGAACTTCAAGGATAAGATTAAGTTCTTGTGCAGTCATCCCCATCAGACGTTCATCCTCAAAATTGATGTAGAGCATGGAGTCCCAGGTGATTCCCCGTTTCAGGTTTTGTTGAATCTGCTGATAGAGCATGAAAGATTTGCCAGCTCGTCTGACGCCAATCAGAACATAGTTGGCAAAATCTTCCATCTGGAAGTTTCTTGGAACGACATGTTGTAATTCTACTTCTTTTCTGTTCTCCAAGAGTATTTCTCTGATTACTTCTTTTTGTATCATAACTCAATATTGTTTAATTGACTTTGCAAAAATACAATTATTTTGTTAAATCGACTAAACAATATGTATAATTTAACATAAAGAGTCTCTTTATATCATAGATGATATCATTTTTTAAAGATACCAGATAATTATCTGCTGCTTCTTAATATTTCTCCTACCTTTTGCTTTTCGCTTTCAAAATTGAATTGCTGATAGATGATAGTGGCATTCTGCAAATCTATGATATGAGGAGCCATCAGTCTGAGGGCTTTCATCTTGCTGTCACCAAAAGTGAATATATTCATCATGCTGACGGCTTGGGCACAAGAATAGTAACAGCCGAGGCTAGCCACTTCTATCAGGTCGAACTTGTTGTCATCAAAGCTTGCTTTCTTCACCTTATTATATAGTTTGGAGAAGGAAGCATCATCGAGGCTGTAGCCGTAATCCATTCTGCCATCGGGATCACATCTTCCATCGTAGATGGGTGGGGTAGGGTGTTGTGGCTGCTGTACATTCGATGTCTGGCTGTTGGGTTCTATGATTTTTGTATCGTACTGCACAACCTTTCCGTTTCTGTCGAAGAAGACCGTGATGTACTTGGAATCTCCAAACAGATAATTATATTTGTCATATTCCCATTTGTCCCCATACATGTCGAAACTGGTGAGCTTAGGTTCTCCGAGAATGGCAATCACTTCCTGCTTGGTCATTCCCCGCTCCACGTTTCTTTTTCCTTTAGCCGAAGCCGAGAGGCATGCGGCAAACATCAATATGGTTGTGGCGATAAGCGCCATCCAATCATTTCTTTTCATAAGCGATACTGTTTTTATAAGTTATTATATTGTTTTATGGTTGCAAAAGTACAGCTTTCTTTTGAAATAAAAAGAGAAGGATTCCCTAAAGTAGAAGGGGGAATCCCTATTTCCGATTTTGGTTATTTGTTTCACTTTTCGGGAATGGCTGTGATTATAAAAAGAGATTATTATTTACTGCTAAAGCCTAATATGACTGAATAAACGCACCGAGATGACTGGGTAAGTAACGAAAGGCGTTTAATCAGATTCAATGAACTAATATATTAAGTATACGAAGCCTGTTTCTAGAAGATTCCGACTGCAGTCAGCAGCTCTGCTGAGCCTAGTCAGCAGGTCTGCTGACTGCAGTCGGAAGGTCTGCTGAGCCTAGTGACAATACTCTTTAGTTGTACGACAATACCCCCTTTAGTTGTACGACTATACACCTTTTAGTTGTACGACTATACACTCTTTAGTTGTACGACTATATACCTTTTAGTTGTACAACTATACATCTTTTGGTTGTACAACTATACACCTTTTGGTTGTACGACTATATACCTTTTGGTTGTACAACTGTATACCACCTTTAGAGTCGAACCATGAAGCGAATAAGTTTACGGCAAGACTTCTGCTCCATCATTTCCTCAGCAAGGAGAATATGGAATGGTTGGCTCAATATGCCGAGTTTGGCTTGGTGAATGAGCAGAAGTTGGCTCTAGTCTTCGTGAGAGAAGTGGGTGCGATAGATAATGCTACTTATCGCCAGCTGGATTCTTCGATTACTCATGCCCGTGCACGCTTGGAGATTCATAAGCTTTGCGACCTTGGATTTATCGAGAAGAAAGGGCAAGGTCGTAACACTTATTATATAAGAACCTCCAAGGTGGTATCCTTAGGAGAAAGGTTACGACCTCAAGGAGAAAAGATACCACCTCAGCATGGTTCATTAGGCGAAAGGTTACTACCTCAGGACGAAAGGTTACTACCTCAGCATGGTACATTAGGCGAAAGGTTACCACCTCAAGACGAAAGGTTACTACCTCAGCATGGTACATTAGGCGAAAGGTACCAAGGTGAAGATGAAAGGTACCAAGGTAAGCTTGGTACCTTTGAAGAGGAATGTGTGTTAAAACCTCGTGAAGAGTTGGTACGAGAACTTCCTAATGAATTGCAAGAAAGAGTTAATAATATCGGTAACCGAGCTTCTCGTGAGACAGTATGCCAACTCTTAATAGATTTATGTGCATTTAAGCCATATAGTTATGAGGAACTAGCTTCTATTTTGCAACGGTCGCCTAAGGCATTAAAGGATAAATATCTGAAACCTTTGAGATTAGCAAACAAGCTCTTCTATTGGATTCCGGAGATGATTAATCATCCTCTTCAAAAGTATGTTGCTGACCCTTCGATGGCGAGAAGTAATACAAAGAAAAAATAAAGAAAAGTCCGTGTGGTATTTATGTACCCATGGACTTTTTGGTTCTTATTTGTACTGATGTTGGTCATTTTGTTACAGAATCTTAACTGTACGTTAAAAAAAATAATTAGTTTTGTTAGGTAATCTGTAATGTATATATTTGCCCCCGAATGGTTTAGTAATAGTGCTTACCATAATTTTTTAATAGATAAAGTTATGAATACAGTTAATACTAGATTGTATGTTTGTGGAGATTGTGCGAACAAAATAAAAGATGCAGGTCTTCCTAAAGGTGCTTATAGGTGTCCTCTTATAGTTGATGTTATTAATACTGATATTGTTTGGGATACCACTGATGCTACTGATTGCGTTAAAGATGGGCGATATCGTAGTAAATATTGTTAGTGATATGGCTGCTTTTTATGGTTGAAAAGTAAAATACAATTGTTGCAGATTCTTATCAAAAAACTCTTGTCGTCGTAATGGAGTCACGCTTCAAGAGATAGATAAAGTACTCCTAACAAAAATAATAATGATGTTTAATAAAGAAATAATGAAAAGAGTTTGGGGTAAAGCACTGCCTCTTTTGAATGATGATCCTAATCGTGTCCGTAAAGATAAATGTGGGGCGTGGATAGTGTTTGATGAATATGGAAATAGGAATAGCCAATTTGGTTGGGAAATAGACCATATTATTCCGATTTCTAAAGGAGGTACAGATGAAATAGAAAACCTTCAGCCCCTACAATGGGAAAATAATGTTGCTAAAGGTGATGAGTGTGCTAATATTTGTAAAGTAACGGCAGAGAATGAACATAATCGGATTGCTCCATTTTGGGATATTTTGCTAGAATAAATAATTTTGCATCCAAGAAGCAGGAGAGTGTGAAAATTTGCTCTTCTGCTTCTTGTATGTTGCTCGTTTCATCTTGTTTGTCTTATAAACCTCCAAATTCTTGTTTGCAATTATTGCATTCGAAATTGTCTTTAAATAAGCCAAGTTTTACATCATGGCTACGACAAATTGGGCATTCTGCTTCTTTGGTATCAAAGAACTTTTGTCTTTCTTCTTTCATTATGTCGTCTAACCAATAACACAAGATGCCATAAGAGGTGTTTGAGGGCTCAACTCCTACTTTTGGTGCTATTTCATATGATTGGTAAGCCATGTGTTTATACAATTCTATGAGTTTGTAAAAATCTTTAAAAGTTCCATCATAACCTTGTTTTAGATGAGTGTTACAAAACTCATGTAGGTTAAGAGGTGAACAATGAAGCAATGCTGTCATTTCACGTAATGAGATAGCACGTTCCTTTAATGTCTGTGTGTCTGATAAATCTGGAAATACTATTTTTGCAATTTCTAATTCATCTTTGTTGGTTGTTTCTTTTGATTGGGAACTCGCATTTTGGTTGTAGTATTCTTGAAGCCATAAAACCATAAGAGCAGAAAAAGTGTTTTCTTGTGATATATTATACTTGTTAGCTTCTTCTATTTTCCCCCTTTTTGCTGTTTCAATCATTTGAGGCACAAGCTCAATTGGTTGTTGTGAGACGTTGCTAATATAAATATTTTTTATCTCAGAGAATTTGCAATTCTGACGTTTGCAGAAACGTTCAAGAGTAGAGACTTTTTCCTTGATATCTTTTTCTGATAGAGATTCGATATTAATGTTTAGTAGCTTTTCGATTTCCGCAGTTTTTGTGGGAAAATCTCTTTTATATCTTTCTCCGTATGACAAAAGTGGTGTTGTTTGATTTGTTTGCTCAGAAACAAAACTGCTATTGTCATTTGCACTTTTGTGGAGAACAATAGCAATGATACCTAATATTATAGCTAAGATAAACCAAATCATAAGCCTAATAGTTTAAAAATGTAATAATATAAGTTATTGTACTATCTCCCTTTATATGCATTTAAAAAAGCTGTACCAATAATGTGGTACAGCTTTTTAGATGCGTTTGAGAGAATCTCAAATTCCTTTATGACTTGAAACTCTCCAAGTCTTCTGCCTTGAAGTTCTGGATGTATGCTGAATGACCGAGAACTTCCTCCTCTGCCATGCGAACATATACGTTGGCACTTTTGGCAAACATCTCTGGTGCCTTGGTTGCATCATCGAGGATGAGAAGTGACATTACGATGTCGCCAGTCATATTGTAGAGACGGCGAGCCAGGAAGTCGTGAACTGCCTGATCGTTAGCTTCCTTCACCTTGTTGATGGCTGCCTCGTAAAGATCTACAAGCTTAGCTACACGCTCCTTCAATGCCTTCAAGTCATCTGATACCTCGTTCTCCAACATCTCCTTGATGATGCTGAGATAAGTACCGTTGGTGATGTAGCGGATGGCTGCAACAACCTGAAGCTGGGTAGTTCCCTCGTAGATAGAGAAGATGCGGGCGTCACGGAACAGACGCTGGCACTTGTACTCCATGATGAAACCAGAACCACCGTGGATGCTGATAGCATCGTATGCATTCTGGTTAGCATACTCTGAGTTCATACCCTTAGCCAATGGAGTAAATGCATCAGCCAAGCGGGTGTATTTCTTCATCTCCTGACGCTCCTCTGGAGTGAGCTTAGTGTCGCGGGCGATGTCTTCCAAAGCCTTGTAGATATCTACGTAGCGAGCGCAGCAGTAGAGGAGTGAACGGCCTGCATCCAACTTAGCCTTCATTCTTGAAAGCATGTCGTAAACGGCTGGGAAGTTGATAATCTTCTCACCAAACTGAGCACGCTCCTTGGCATAAGCCAAACCCTCGTTGTAAGCCTCCTGCTCAACACCTACACTCTGAGCAGCAATACCCAGACGGGCACCATTCATCAGAGCCATCACGTACTTAATCAAACCGAGACGAGTGTTACCGCAAAGCTCAGCCTTGGCATTCTTGTAAACCAACTCGCAGGTAGGAGAACCGTGGATACCCAACTTGTGCTCGATGTGGCGAACAGTTACGCCACCATCACGCTTGTCGTAGATGAACATAGAAAGACCACGACCATCCTTGGTGCCTTCCTCTGAACGGGCCAGAACCAGGTGGATGTCTGAGTCACCATTGGTGATGAAACGCTTCACACCGT
>ERZ1027238.565-NODE-565-length-11139-cov-24.562252_pt1 | contig 11139 bp, 10 predicted proteins | sample MGYA00519477_ERZ1027238 | MGnify/ENA primary metagenome ERZ1027238 (study PRJEB26926, sample SAMN06164638) | human gut metagenome | biome: ENVO:00009003; feature: ENVO:2100002; material: ENVO:00002003 | host: Homo sapiens | place: USA | collected 2012 ...
CGTATGTCTTTCTGAGTCGCCCAAGACGATTCGGAAAATCTCTTTTTGCCTCTACCCTTCAAGCTTATTTTGAGGGAAGGAAAGAACTTTTCGAAGGATTAGCCATTGCAGATTATGAGAAGGAATGGATCAAGCATCCTGTGCTTCATTTTGATCTGAGCGGTGCCAAACACATGAGCGTGGAGCAATTGGAAAGATATTTGGCTGATATGCTTGAAGAGCAGGAAACTCGCTGGGGATACAAGACACATCAGGTGGATGCAAATCTCCGTTTGAAAGATCTAGTGAAGAAGGCATACGAGCAGACAGGCGAAAAGGTGGTGGTCATTATAGATGAATATGACGCCCCATTGCTGGATGTGGTGCATGAGAAAGATAATCTTAGTCAGTTGCGTCGCATCATGCAGAATTTCTATAGTCCTCTTAAGATGCTCGACCCTTACTTAGAGTTCACCTTCATCACGGGTATCACGAAGTTCTCGCAACTTAGCATTTTCAGCGAACTTAACAACCTTGACAATATCAGTATGTTCGACCAGTACTCAGCTATCTGTGGTATCAGTAAGACGGAACTTATTACGCAGATGAAACCTGATATTGAGGCATTGGGCGATGATCTTGGCATGACGTATGAGGAATGTCTGACAGAGTTGACACGATTCTATGATGGTTATCATTTCAGCAAGAAATCTGAGGATGTCTTCAATCCATTCAGCTTGGTAAAAGCATTGAATGCACGCGACATTGCTCCATATTGGTTTGGTTCTGGTACGCCAACTTATCTCATTAAAACATTGCAGAAGTATCATGTCAATGTAATGGATATTGAGAAAAAGTCATGTGATGTAGATGACTTTGATGTTTCACCAGAAATGATGACTTCTGCACTTCCGCTGCTTTATCAGAGTGGTTATCTCACCATCAAGAAGTATAACCCTATATTGCACCGCTATACTTTGGAGTATCCTAACAGGGAGGTTAAGATTGGTATGCTCAAGAGTCTTTCACCCAACTATCTTTCCCCTATATCTCTGGATAACAACAGTCTGGTAGGTGATTTTTTGGAAAAGCTTTATGATGCAGATGTAGAAGGAGCAATGGTTCGCCTAAAGGCGTATCTTGCCAGCATTTCCAATCGCCTGAGCAATAAGAACGAACGTGATTTTCAGACGGTATTCTATCTTATCTTCAACCTGATGGGTGCCCACATGAAAGTAGAAGAGGATAGTGCAATTGGCAGAGCAGATGCTGTGGTGTATATGCCTGATGCCGTATATGTTTTCGAGCTAAAGTATGATGGCTCTGCAGAGGAAGCTATCAGGCAGATAGATGAAAAGGGATATCTGATTCCTTATTCCGCCGATGGCAAGCGCTTGTTTAAAATAGGCGTAAATTTCGATAGCAATCAGCGAACGATTAGTGATTGGATTATCAAGGAAGAATAAATCGAGACCAGGATTACCGGGATTATGCGAATTATTTCTCGGATTTTGTATTTTCGTTATATTTGAACTGGCATTCAAACAGTTACAATCATGGCATAAGGCTTATACTGGCCCTGCCATCCAGATGCGTATCTACGACCGCAGTATAGAATTGTGGAATTATGGATTGTTGCCAAAAGAGTTGACTCCTGCAGCTTTGTTGCAGAAGCATTCTTCTTATCCTCGTAACCATAATATTGCCAATGTTTTTTACAAAGCAGGCTTTGTGGAGTCATGGGGACGTGGCTTCAAGAAGATTGCCGAGGAGTTTGAACGTGCCAGCTTGCCATTGCCAACAATAGAAGAAAATGGAGGTGGCGTGATGGCGATAATTCAACGAAAGACGGTAGATGACGTTATCGCAGCGCGTGACGGGAATGTCGGTAATATGTCGGTAACAAATGTCGGTAATGTGTCGGTAAGGAAACTGTCTGGTCGTCAGCGAAATATCATTTCTATGATTGAGGAAAATCCTTTTGTAACAGCTAAGGAAATGTCGGTAACAATGTCGGTAACGAAACGTACCATAGAACGTAATTTGTCTGTGTTGCAAAAAGCGGGAATAATAAGGCATGAAGGAAGAGTGAATGCCGGTGTTTGGGTGATACTTGAACAAGGAAATATGAATTCTTAATAGTGTTAAATATGAAGCAGAATAATAATGAACAAATCGTCTTCGATATGTTCGAAGAGGTTGCAACCGAAAGCATCGCTGAGGCTCGGAATGCATACACCTATGAAGAAATTGATGGGTGCTATCTGGAGGCGAAGGAGATTGCTAAGGCTACAAAAGAAGTTTTAAAAACTTTTATTGGTTGATTTTTTTATATTAATAGTAGCAATGAAGACAAATGCTGATATGGAAAATGTTGATTGTAAATCTACGCTAAAACAAGATACGGAGGGGGGCTTTATACATAGCCCATTCCGAAAACTGTTATGGCGAACTGCAAACGATGAAACAGCATAGCGAAGGTGTTGCTCGACTGATGAAGTCGTTCGCTTTATCTGGTGAATATGTTGATGTGTATACATATTGTGGTTTGTTACATGATGTCGGAAAATATAGTAAAGGATTTCAGCAATATATTAGAGCAGAAGGAGAAAAAGAACCTCATGCAAAATGGGGAGCTTATATGGCAAGAATGGACAAGTTAGTCAATGTAGCTTTTCCTGTTTTTGGGCATCATGCAGGATTGCCCAATAGAGATGCTATGTTCGAAACTTTCAACCAATGTGGAAAAGAAGAGAGTAAATGGCTTGATGTGCTGTGTGCGTTAAAAAATGATGGTCTATGTATTCCTCCTTGTGATAATTCTTCTTTTAATAGAATAAAGGAAAATACAACTAAAGAACTGTTTGTACGAATGCTATATAGTTCTCTTGTTGATGCAGATAGTCTTGATACTGAGCGACATTTTGAAAAAGAACAATATGATGCACGCCCGCAGTTATCCCTTGACGTAGATGTGCTTTTAGATGCATTAAATCATAAGTTGGGTTCTTTTTCTCTTGAATCTTCACTAAACAAGCTCAGAACAGAGGTGAGATTGTATGCACAGAGTCTTGCAGCGCAACCTCAAGGATGCTTCTCTATGACGTTGCCTACTGGTATGGGAAAGACATTGTGCAGTTTGAATTGGGCTCTACATCATGCAAAAGTTCATTCAAATATTAAGCGCATTGTCATAGTCCTGCCTTTTCTTAGCATCATTGATCAAACTGCAAAGGAATTGAAATCAATTTTCAAGGACCATGATGTTATATTAGAGCATCACTCAAATGTTATCTATGAAGGAAAAGAAAGTGAAGAAGAAGAGTTTTATTGCAAAGCCCCAAAACAATTAGCGGCAGAAAACTGGGATTATCCTATTGTCGTTACAACGACAGTGCAGTTTTTTGAGTCTCTCTTTTCGAACCAGCGATCGAAATGTAGGAAATTGCATAATCTGCAGGATTCAATTGTCATTTTTGACGAGATACAAACATTACCAGTTCATCTGGCAGAATGTACAATGAAGATACTGAACGATATGTTGCATCTGTGCCGTTGTAGTATTTTGTTTTGTACTGCTACGCAACCGAACTTTCAAACCCGTGCTGACTTTAAAGGTATTGACCGTATAGTGCCATTGGTTGAGAATCCTACGGCCATATTTGCTGCCACGAAAAGAGTTGAATATTATCCGATTGCTGACTACGAAGTCCAATCAATGGATAGTATAGCACAAAAAGTTTGTGAAGAAAAAGAGTCTGTTCTCATTGTATGCAATACCAAGAAGAAAGCTAAGGCTCTGTTTGATAGTATAAAAGAAAAAGGCAATATGCAGGTCCTTCACCTATCAACAAACATGTGCCAGAAGCATAGAATGGCTGTTATTGATAAGGTCAAAAGTAAACTTAAAAATGGTGAGAAATTGATACTGTGTTCTACCCAACTAATAGAGGCAGGCGTAGATATGGATTTCCCTATAGTATTTCGTGAACTTGCGCCATTGGAATCTATTATCCAATCGGCAGGAAGATGCAATAGAGAGGGTAAGCTTAAAAAAGGCAAAGTATTTTTGTTTCAGTTAGAGGAAAAAGGACAGCCTTCTGCAGAGTATAAAACTTTCACTCAATTTGCTCAGTTATGTTATCACAATAATGAAAATCGACTAACTGATGCAGATTTCTATGCTGAATACTATACGGATATAGTTAAGCTATATGCACCTGAGGACACCATAACTCCTAAACGAGAAAAATTGATGTTTCAAGATGTAGCAGATAAATATCAAATTATTGATAGTAGTGCGACCTCGTTGTTCGTGTATAGATATAACGAGAAAAGTTTGCAATTGTATAAAGAGATTACTAGTAAAGAATATCTTTCTCGAAAAGATTATCAGCAAATAGCACAATACTGTGTGCAAGTGTATAACAAGTTTGAACGTGACAATTCCGATAAGATAGCAGAAACTACAAATGGAATAAAAGTTTGGAGTGGTGCTTATTCGGAAGAATTTGGATTAAGTAACGAAGAAGAAATATTTTGCATATGATAGATAGTAATATTGTAAAAGTAAGGGTAAAAGGCGCCTATGCCTGTTTTACACAACCTGCGCTTAAAGTGGAGCGCATGACATATCCATGTATGACTCCGTCTGCAGCAAGAGGCATATTGGAATGCATCCTTTGGAAACCAGAGTTTCAATGGGTTGTTAAAAGTATCAAGATATTGAAGCCGATATCATTCTCTTCAATTAAGAGAAATGAAATCAGTTCCATACAAAGTGGTACGCCTATTGACATACTTGATATGAACAAACGTTGCCAGAGAAATAGCATCGTTTTGCGAGATGTTGAGTACATTATAGAGGCTGTTATTTATATGTCAGAAGATAATATTCAAAAGGTCAAAAACAGAGATAAAAAAGAAGGAAGAACAGCTTGTGAACCAATAGTAAAATATCGTGAGATGTTTAACCGACGTTTGAAAAAGGGTCAATGTTGGCATCAGCCTTATTTGGGTACTCGTGAGTTTTCTTGTGATTTCTTCCCTGTTACACAAGAGGATGAGGATAAAGCGATAGAGCTTAACCTGACATATCCTATAGGTAGTCTTTTGTTTGATATTTGGTACGATAAGGAACATAATGCAACTCCAATCTATATGACAAATGCTGTCGTAAAGAATAGCACGCTTGTGTGTCCTGATGAGCTGAATGAAAAGATGCTTTCGACATCTCATATACGTGCAAAGCAAGAAGACTCAGTTAATCGCATATTGTATGATTTTAATAGAAAGGAGGAATTATGTTCGCAGAATTAGTAGAATTAGGAAAAAGGGAAACGAAACTACATCCTGCATTGGCTCCTTGCCAATGTGATTATGACATTGTTATTGATAGTTGTGGTAATTTTCTCAAGCTAATCCAATGTGATTGTCAATTGGTTACGGAATACATTCCAAGTACAGCCAAAAAAGGTAAAGTTCGCCTATTGTTGGACAGGGCAGAAGAAACCCTATATGGTTGTGATGGGTATCCTGAATCAGAAATTAGTCAAACTTTATTAGAAAAGAACAAAAAAGAACTTTCAGAAGAATACATGGAAAAGCTTTCCAAAGTGTATAAAGAAAAAGTAGAAAGTGAGAAAAAGAAGAAACTTTCTGATAAAAACGAGAAGTATCTCAAATACATAATTAATTTACAACAATATAAGGATATAAAGGAATTAGAACCGGTATTTTCCTTCTATAATAAGCCGCAAGAGGTAGCAAAGGCTTTAGAAGCATACGAACAATTACCCAAAAAAGAACAAGGTGGAAACATGACTTTTATGGTTGGTTCTGTTCGTCTTGTCTCTCTAGAGATTGTGCAAGGAGCTATTAAGAAAAAATTTGAAATGGGTATAAAACTCTCTGACCAAAAGTGTGCTATTTGTGGAAAGAGCGATTCTCCTATTCTTGATGTACCACATGGTGGTGTCAATCTTCCAGGTTCAGACAAGAAATGCACTCTAGTGTCATATAATGCTAATGCTTTTGAGTCATATAGTTTAAAAGGTAATCTGAATTCTGGTATTTGTACTAATTGTGCAAGAAATTACGTTGAGGCATTAAAAGTCCTTACTGCGTTTGAATGGAAGAAAATAGAAAAAGGCAATAAGGTTAAGAAGATAAAGGTATATCAACATGCAATAGAGTTGAGTGATGATACTTTGATTGCTTTTTGGACAAAGAAGCCTGATGATAATATCGACCCATGGTCTGATATTTGCCAGCCTACAGTTGAAAGAATAAAAAAAATGTTTTCCTCTGTAGCTATTGGTGATTCTCATAGAGCAGAAACGGAAGTAGACAACTATTTCTATTGTTGTACTTTGTCCTCTGCTGCAGCTCGAATTGCTGTAAGAGATTGGCTGGCTGTTAGTGTTTCTCAATATCAGAACAACCTAAAACAATGGTTTGAAGATATTGCAACGATAAAAAATGGTGAGGTGTACTATCCAGGCATAAATACCATTCTTTATAATTGTATTAAGAAGAAAGCTAAGCCTACACAGAACGACTTCAAGGCAAGAGCTCGTGTTGGAACCATATTATGGCATGCTGCTCTAACAAATACATCTTTGCCGTTGATGATACTTCAAAGTGTATTAAGTCAAATAGAGCATGACAAGGCTAAATATGGTTGCTTTAGTGAGGAGAAATCAACTGTTATTCGATTAGTTTTAAATAGAAACAATAAAAACAAGTATAATATGAAGAATGAATTAGATGAACAAAATGCCAGTAAGGCATATCTGTGTGGACGTTTGTTTGCCTTAATCTGCAAATTGCAGTTTAAGGCGCAAGGTGAAGTAAATAGTTCGATTAAGGATAGATTTTTTGCATCTGCATCAAATACACCTGCGCGAATTATGGGCATTCTCTTGACAAAATATGTACCAGTTTATGAGAAGAAAACCAAAGGAGCATACAGTAAATCCATTACTGAGATTGCTGCTCGAATTGTTCACTTCCCAAATAAGTTTTCAATAATGGAACGTGGAGAGTTTGCTTTGGGATATTATTACCAATATAACACAAATTCAAACAAAATGAACAATGATAGTAATAATTTTAACAATTAATTAATATGGAAGCAATAAAGAATCGTTATGAGTTCGTTTTCCTCTTTGACGTTAGAGATGGAAATCCAAATGGTGACCCTGATTTCGACAACATGCCTCGTACAGACGAAGAGACTGATCAGGGGTTGGTGTCAGATGTGTGCATCAAGCGCAAAGTACGTAATTATATTCACTTGCTCAAGGGGCTTAAGACTCCATATGATATTTTCATCAGAGAGGGCAATATTTTGAATCCTCTGATTCAAGAGAAGAGAGATGAGGCAGACAAGACTAATAATGAAGAAAAGAAGGCTGTCAAATCTGGTAGACAGGCAATGTGTGCACAATACTTTGATATTCGTACTTTTGGTGCAGTTATGAGTACTGGTGAAGAGAAAGCCGAAGAGGAAGATACTGAAGAGAAAGGAAAGAAGAAAAAAGCAAATAGTAAGAAGAAGATAAAGGGACTTGGTGTTGTGCGCGGTCCTGTTCAGTTTACTTTTGCTCGTTCTATTAATCCTATTTTCTCAAAATCAAATTCACTTACTCGTTGTTGTATTACAAAGGAGAGTGATGAGAGTAAGAATAATACTTTTGGTAATAAATATACTGTAAGTTATGGACTTTATCGTATGCATGGTTTTATCTCAGCTTCAGATGCTGCAAAGACAGGCTTCTCAGAGGAAGACAAAGAACTCTTGTTCCAGGCACTTATTAATGCTTTTGAGAATGATCATTCTGCAGCAAGAGGAGAGATGAACCCTAGAGCTTTGATTGTCTTCAAACACGATTCTCCTTTAGGTAATGCTAGAGCTGGTCAATTATTTGACCTTATTCAAGTGAAACTAAAAGAGGAAGTAGAGTTCCCGCGTGCATTTGGCGATTATGACGTTACTGTTCCTACCCAAGAGGAGTTGGATGAGAAATATCCTGGTGTATCAGTTGAAGAATTGATTTAGTATCATTATGTATACTGAAGACGAAATGCTCATGTTGTCGGGGATACAGCACTTTATGTTCTGCCCTCGACAATGGGCTTTGATTCATATCGAGCAACAATGGGCAGAAAATAAACTGACGACAGAAGGGCTGATTCTACACAAGAACGTAGATAATCCCTTCTATCGTCAGAAAAATGGTGATGTTATCACACTTCGCTCCCTCCATATTGCCTCTAAAGAATTAGGATTGTATGGTATAACTGATGCAGTAGAACTTGTTCCAACTGATTCTTCAGAAGATGCTATAACTCATAATCGCTACAAGGGATATTGGAAACCATACCCTGTGGAGTATAAAAGAGGTCATCATAAGCCTGATGAAAGAGATGAAGTACAATTGGCTGCCCAGGCAATGTGTCTCGAAGAAATGTATGGTATCCATATTCCATACGGTGCATTATATTATGATGAAGTAAAACATAGAGAAACAATTTCTATTTCTGAGTCATTAAGAAGTACGACTATTCAATGTGCCCGTCAGATGCATGAGGTATTTAAAAGCGGTATATTGCCGAAAGCTAACAAACAGCACCATTGCAAGAATTGTTCTCTGGTAAATCTCTGTATGCCAGAAATGAGTGATTGTACTCTAGTATCAACCTATTTAAACAAAAATCTATATGAGGATATTACTTAATACATTATACGTGACCACACCTGAAGCCTATCTAAGTAAAGATGGGTTGAATGTTGTGGTATCTGTGAAGCAAAACGAGATATTCCGTATTCCTATCCATAATATAGAGCAAATTATTACTTTTGGTTATATGGGGGCAAGTCCAGGATTGATGAAACTGTGTGCAGATAATAATGTTTCTCTAACCTTCCTTTCACCACAAGGAAGATATATCAGCCGTTCGCAAGGTCCGACTAGGGGAAACGTTTTGCTGAGAAAAGCACAATATAAGAATTCTGATGAACCTAACTATGCTCTTCATCTCAGTAAACTTTTCATAGGAGGAAAAATCCAAAACTATCGTAATATCTTGCGTCGCTTTATTAGAGACAATGGAGATGATGAGGCTATAGAACGTGTTTGCGAGGAACTGCTTCGGTGCAAAAGAAGAGTTTTGAATGCTGAATCTATAGATAGTGTGAGAGGAATAGAAGGAGAAGCTGCCACTGCTTATTTTGGTGTATTCTCACGCCTTCTTCTAAATCAGAAAGAAGATTTTGTATTTGAAGGTCGCAATCGTCGTCCACCAAAAGATGCGATTAATGCGATGTTATCTTTCGTATATACTCTTATATGTAATGATATGACATCGGCTTTGGAGACTGTTGGCTTAGACCCATACGTAGGGTTTATGCATACTTTAAGACCTGGGCGTGCATCTTTATCTTTGGATATGATGGAGGAGTTGCGAGCATATTTGGGTGATAGATTAGTTCTATCTTTAATCAACAGAAAACAGATTACCATCAAAGATTTCGTCAAGCAGGGTGACGAAGGTATCGTCATGACAGACTCGGGGCGTAAGATTATATTGTCTGCTTGGCAAAACAGAAAGAAGGAGCAGATTATTCATCCTTATTTAAATGAAAAGGTAAGTATTGGTCTTCTTTCTTATGTTCAAGCAATGTTGTTGGCGAGATTCATTCGTAAGGATATTGATGATTATCCAGTATTTTTAATCAAGTAGTGTATGTTTGTATTGATTACTTATGATGTAAACATTACCTCGGCTCATGGTGCGAAACGTTTACGCAATGTAGCAAGGGCGTGTTTGAATTACGGAAAGAGAGTTCAAAACTCTGTTTTTGAGTGTATCTTGACGGAATCTCAGTTTTTCGTATTAAGGGACCAGTTAAAAGGGATTATTGATACTGAACAAGATAGTATTAGGTTCTATATTCTTGGGAAAAATTGGAAACGTAAAGTTGAGACTTTGGGTAAGGATATGGGGCTTGACTTTACTGGTGAGCTTATCATTTAATGTATGAGGGTGCGAACCTATAGTATTGCAAAATACCCTATAGTTTCGCACCTTCTTAAAATCAGTGACTTACAAATATTATGCCTTTTATAATATTTTACGTGTAATTATTTTGCCATCTTTCGCAAAATAATTATCTTTGCATCATGATATTCAGCTATTTGCTGAATATGCAGTCACACCCTTCGTGGGTGTGTGGATTGAAACTGCAAAGAAACAGACGCATCAACAGAACGTGTGGTCACACCCTTCGTGGGTGTGTGGATTGAAACCAAATCTCTTGCCAACTCATCCGAGTTGAAGAATGTCACACCCTTCGTGGGTGTGTGGATTGAAACAGGAAGTTAAGGATACTATGCCTGTTAATCTCCGTCACACCCTTCGTGGGTGTGTGGATTGAAACTGGTCAATTGAGCATTGTTGCTTTGCGTAATGCTGTCACACCCTTCGTGGGTGTGTGGATTGAAACACGATATCTCTGTACTCTAAGACTTAGGTTTACTGTCACACCCTTCGTGGGTGTGTGGATTGAAACAGAAGATACCCAGCGATGAACTCATCGAGAACAAGTCACACCCTTCGTGGGTGTGTGGATTGAAACTTGCAAGGAGATAGGCATCTGTATGATAAGAACGTCACACCCTTCGTGGGTGTGTGGATTGAAACTGAAACTTAACAGAATCAAGCCTATCTTGCATAGTCACACCCTTCGTGGGTGTGTGGATTGAAACGGTCTGTACAAGAATCAGAGAGACCAGTACGATGCGTCACACCCTTCGTGGGTGTGTGGAATGAAACAGAAAACAGATTTTATTTTCTGAGCCCACTTGAAAAAGTCATTTTTACGAAAACGTGCCATTGATTGTCAATAAGTTACAATGACAAAAAATATGATTCGGGACTTCTTTAAGTGGACTCAGTTTAGTATTATACAGCAATCTCTAGTTATAAGTGTTCAGAATGTGTCTCCTCCTGCCACAGCATTTGACTCCTTCGGTCACCGCATTCGACTCCTCCAGCCACCGCATTCGACTCCTCCAGCCACCGCATTCGACTCCTCCAGCCACCGCATTCGACTCCTCCAGCCACCGCATTCGACTCCTCCAGCCACCGCATTCG
>ERZ1027238.568-NODE-568-length-11115-cov-55.421971_pt1 | contig 11115 bp, 14 predicted proteins | sample MGYA00519477_ERZ1027238 | MGnify/ENA primary metagenome ERZ1027238 (study PRJEB26926, sample SAMN06164638) | human gut metagenome | biome: ENVO:00009003; feature: ENVO:2100002; material: ENVO:00002003 | host: Homo sapiens | place: USA | collected 2012 ...
GAACGGCAACGGCTGGGCTGTGATAGAGAAGGAAGGTAGCGAAATCAACAACGATTCCTTCATCGATCCCAACGATACCGTGGAGGATTAAGTATCTTGGTTACGACCACTAAGTATCATAGTTACGAGTGCTAAGTATCATACTTACGGGTGGTATCTTAGTCTCCCACAGATCTCACAGATTTACACAGATACTCTCGTTGCAAGCAACAGTTATCACCAAATCTCAATGGAAGAACTCCGAAGGAATCGAAATCTGTGAAAATCTGTGTTATCTGTGGGAAAATTAAACATTCAACATTATAACAACGTTTATGGATTTACGAAGTTACACCAAGCAGGAGTTAGCCCTGCTCTATTTCCCCGATTCGTCACCCGTGGTGGCAAGTGCTCATCTGATGCGTTGGATTTGTCGCAATCCCGACCTTCTGAAGAAGCTTCATGAAAGCGGATACGACAAGAACAGCAAGGAATTCACACCTATGCAAATTTCCTATATTATCTATTTTCTCGGCGAGCCATAGGCTTCCAAGTATGAGAAAGTATGAGAAACTATGAGAAAGTGTGAGCAAGTATAAGAAAGTATGAAGTGGCGTTTTCAGATTTCGTATCTTTGCATTGTCATTCAAAGAGGATGATGCTCCTGCCCCATCGGGGTAGAAGGATACTATCACTAAATTAACCACTTTATGATTCAGTACGTGTTAAAAAAGAACATCAATGAGAAGATGCCGAACGCCTATGGCAAGTTCTTCGCCTATCCGGTCATCACTCAGACCTACGACATCGACCAGCTCGTAGATCACATGGCAAGTCACAACACCCCATTTTCGCGAGGAGCGATTAAGGGTATGATTACCGACATGGTAGCGTGCATCCGAGAGTTAGTGCTCCAGGGCATCGCAGTGAAGATTGCCGACCTCGCCATCCTCTCCATTGGTATCAAGAACAAGGCGGGAGCTGCTTCCGAGAAGGAGTTCACCATTGCCAAGAACATCGAGGGCTTGAAGATGCGAGCTCGTGGCACGGGCGATTTCAGTTGCCTGAACCTCAGCCTCGACGGAACGCTGAAGAAGGCAACGGCCATTTCGGCAGACAGCACCACTACGGATACCAACCCGGATACCGGGAAGGATACCGGAAAGGATACCCCTGGTGGCGACAACACCGACCAGGGCGGTAGCGGAACCACTGGAGGCTCAGATGTAGGCATGTAGTCCTAGCCTCCTGGCATCTGAAACAAGAGAAAGCGCATCGGCAGGATGCAGTCCGGAGTAATCCGAGGGCCCCATCAGGAATGAGTTCATCACTCACCATTCAACATTGTCAAATCATCGCCCTGAACGGATACTTGCTCATCCTGCCCGCTTCCTTCTTGATCTCCCACAGATCTCACAGATTTACACAGATAATTCTTCGTTGCAAGCAACGGTCTTATACTCATCAGGTCTCACTGCAAAAACTCCGAAGGAGTCAATAATCTGTGAAAATCTGTGTAATCTGTGGGAAAATTAAACATTAATCACTAATCACTAACAACAATGAAAAAGGAAACAATCCAGAAAGTCATCAACTTCGTCATCACCATCCTCACTGCCGTCCTCAGCTCCTTCTGTGTGCAGAGCTGCAAGTGATATTTTAGTTCTCCCGCAGATCTCACGGATATACACAGATAATCTTGTTGCAAGCAACAGTTATCACCAAACCTCCATGGAAAAACTCCGAAGGAGTCAAAAATCTGTGAAAATCTGTGTAATCTGTGGGAGACAATCATTAACCCTTTAAAATCCATAGAATCCAATGAAGAATCAAAGAAAAATCGATTTGATCGTGGTACATTGCAGTGCCACACGTATTAACCAGGACTTCCCAGTAGAAGCCTTAGAAGCCTGCCACAAGGCCCGTGGTTTCCACTCCATCGGTTACCACTATTACATTACGAAGGATGGCGTGGTCTATCCCTGCCGTCCAGAAAGCGAGGAGGGCGCTCACGCCCGCCACTACAACGCCCATAGCATCGGAATCTGCTACGAGGGTGGTCTCGACGAGAAAGGCAAGCCTGCCGACACTCGCACTCCAGCCCAGAAAGCATCTCTGGAAGACCTCCTCTACAGTCTCGTTCTCGACTATCCCGATGCCGAGATCCTAGGTCATCGCGACCTCCCCTGGGTTCGCAAGAGCTGTCCTTGCTTCGATGTCAAGGAATGGCTGAAGGAAATCGACTTCCATCTCTAGAAAGCCCGGACAGTTCCCAGGAATTCGTGTTATTCGAGTTATTCGTGTTCAAAATCATCCCAGCTTGTAGCAATACAGGTTGGGATTTTTTCTTTGTTTTTTCACATCATTTCCCCAACGCTTTCTTTACTGCCTTTACGCCAGCATCGCCTAAGACTTGCTTTTTACGGTAGCCTTCGACAGCATCTTCACCTTGCGTATTACCCTTCGATACAGAGGTATGTGCAAACAGATAGCAAGACCTGACTCCAAGAAAAAGTCTCTGCTTACATAGGCCATCCCTGTTTCGAAATCTGACCACAAAGCATCATAATCACAAACTGTTTCATAGGTCTGATAGGTATCGTAGTCATGTGTTTGCAGCCACTTACGAAATGAGCCATAAGAACTTTTAATCCCATGAAAAAGATCAAAGCCATTACCAATTATGTATAGAACAGAATCTGTCAAATATAAATGTTTTTATCCATACATCCTTTACTTCCTTAACTCCTTGTTAGAAATCCCTAAGTTTTTTTGCATTAGAATTATAACACGCCTTTTAACAAAGGCTTGAAAGATACGCCTCTTCGCCTTTCTGTATGAGAAGACTTCAAATCTAATTGACTCAAATGACTATCAAAATAAGCGGCTAAAGACTTTATGTCTTCATAATCTAACTGACGATAATCATCAGCTGTCATGCAAATTCTTAATTTCTTACAAAGTCGTTGATTCTTTGAAGCTAAGAAGAAAGACTTAACAATCTCATGAAGCTTATCTTGATATGAAAAATCTGCAGGAAGACCAGAAATACTACTTGCTCCAAATACAGTAATATTAAGGGTTTCATCCTTGACATTTATTACTGCCAGTTTTTTCCATAATGATGAAAGAAAATCTGTATAAGCAATTCTACTCATAGAGGAATTTCCATTTGGTCTCATTCGACTGAAAGCTGTCAGAATATAATTTTGCCCTTGATGCTCTAAATGCATAACTGTACCACTACTATAAACTAACTTTTTACCCTTTAATTTTGGATTCTTAGAGGATTTTACATTATTAGCATCCAATGTTTCATATATTTTTTTGTCTAATTCTTGTATGGAATCACCAAAAAAACTAACAATAAATTGTCCATTCAATGATGATTTCTTCACTAATTTCTTATCGTAAATATCTGTATCAAAAGTATCTGGAAACTGAATTTATTTGCTACCTTCTTGTTTAAAAAAGTCGCAACATTTTATTTCAATAGTAACCTCCATGCTTCGACATTTCCAAAGGTATCCTAACCTCTTCCAATTATATACAAATACTATGATAACCAATCCAAATATCTCATATTTCAAATTACCCTTACAGAAATCTACAATCGGTTGAGAATATTCCTTAGGAAGCAAATATTCCAAAGCTTGCAAAAATGTGACAGATAATCCGATGAAAGAAAATATAGCCTTTGTAACTATCCATAAATGCCCTCTGGAAAACTGAGCTTTAATAGAATTTAGAATGTATTTCATCATCACAAGTTATAATGCTTATAAATAGAATCTTCTAGATACATGCTATGCTTTTCTTCATCTTTATGCATATCATAATATAATGACCATACCAAAATTGCAGCATTAATTATATCTGGTGAATTTGATATGTGCAAAGCAAATTTATTTCTTAGACATATAGGACAATTATCTAAGTCTATAGACCTATTCCCGTTTTTATTAACAACAATAATAGGCTTTTCTTGATGGAGCGCACTATCAATTTCATAATCATACATACCACCTAAATATTTAGAGTTTGAATCGACCATCACAAGAACCACAGACGCAGTTTTTATTGCACTATTAGCTTTAATTTTATTGTTAGAATCATCACTATAGTCTATCGTATAAAAATAATTGCAACTACCTTCCGCATTACATGAAGACTTAATCTCTGAAAAAGTCAACATATCAGCAGAATGGTCGAAGATTACATATATTCTTTTCTTTTCATCCATCGCTTACTCCTCCATTTTAAACCATTCTTCATTAATGATACAGTTGTCACTATTTGGAGCAGGACTGGCTTTTGTTACTTTCACCATCAAAGGCATTGGAACACAATTACCAAAAATTAAGGCCTCTCCAGGGATAGCCTGCTTAATCTTCGTAATGTAATCATCGGAAAAATAAGGCAAAACTGAATAGATGTATTTCATATCTACCTCATTTTGAATTCGATGCACGATGTAATTGCCACATTGGGAGAGTACTGTCTGAGAAAGTTCCGATGGCCTCTGAGAAGAAATTATAAGATATAGCGAATATTTACGCCCCTCTCGCGCTATTTTCTCAAAAATATTCTCACGCATAATATAATTAGCATCCTTACGGATATAACGATGTGCCTCATCGAGTATCAAATGTATCGGGCGTTCACGACGGTCATGTCCCATTTTTTGCTTTCGATAGTCGAATATCATGCGAGACAACACACTTGTCAACAGCTCTAGCACATCTGTACCAACTTCACTAAGATCGATAGTGATAAGTTGCTTTGTTCTTTCTTGTAAATCGGATATTCCAAATACTTTATCAAGATAATCGCTAGAACTTTGATATATTTCCTTCTGATCTCGCATGAACAGACAATCTTGGTTCTCCAAGAAGTAGTCTAAACGACTTAACAACGTAGAAATGAAATCACGAATATGGAGATTACCTCTTGCTTCTTCCTCCATAAGCACTATCTCTGTTGCTATTTTGAGAAACTTATAATCAAAATATTGCCCAGTTTTCAACTTCTCTTCATTGACAACAATAGCCTTTTCTTCATCGATTTGCTTGAAGCTATGTCTCTTCTCCTCATCATATAAGTCTATTTCCATATTATTGTCAAGCTTTGCATACTGCGGTTTTCCACCATCGCTAATGAAATAGTGAAGTGCATTAGCCAAGGCGTCATTGTTATTACCATAAGATACATAACAGAGTTTGCTACAGATATCCAGATAATTCTTTAAGTCCTCGAATACCTCAGAAGCGGCGTCTTGCATTACCAGTGTACAGGTTTCTTGCATCTTGGCAATAGCTCCTTTTGCTGCTGTCATTTTGGAAGTATCATTTTCTATTCTTGTAACGATGATGAACAACATCTGATACAATTTCCACTTTACATAGTTGGCGAATCGCTCTGCATCATCTTCGCTGTTAAAAATCTTATAGAACTTAAAACACTCTTGCAAAACCTTGTCCCAAAATGGTTTTTGTGTCCTTTCTGAAGCCATCAAGAACGACAGCCATTCATCAAGGTTCATCAAATAATAAGGAAGATATAAAGGCATCATGCCATTTTCATTGTTATCTTCGATATTGGGCTTATAACAAATTTTGTCTATCTTAGCAGAGTGACCACTGTTATCACCAAAAGCAATGGGATATTCACCATTGGCATCAAATATAATAGTCTTAGCTCCATTTGCATGATTTTCAGTCTTTCGATAAACTTCATGCAAGATATGGGCTATTGTATTTGATTTTCCACTTCCGCTATTGCCTAGTACAGCCGTATGGATGTTAAACAATTTGTTGATATCAAGATTGATATTATAGTTGATTAAGCTCTTGCTTTGCCCGATACTAATGCTAGTATGAATACCATTCCGTGGCTTACAATCAGACAGAGAAAGAACCTTGTCTAAATCATCATATGTTACAATCTCAACATCACTATATAGAGAGGGAAAAATACCTACTCCCATTTTGAAGTCCATCCCAGTTAATGTTCCAATTGGTTTGATAATAACTTCACGAGAACTGTCAAGGTCGTAATTGGAATAAGAACTTTTCTCAGTATTTATCCAATCCGTAACTGCCGTTACTTCACAAAGAATTGAATCTCCAGAAGAATTGGCTGTTTTCAGATAGCTGCCGATATTACCAAAGTAATATACCTTGCCATCTATATTTACTGTAGAATTCCTCGTAGAATGAAATAGTCTCACTCTAAACTTGTCATATTCTACAGATATGATTTTCCCTATCTTCATTTTGTGTCTTTGGTTAAATTGTTCAATTGGTTGACGAAACGCACTAAGTTGTCTTCCTTCTTGAATGCATCCAGATTCGGTAGGAGTTCATTCACAATATAATCGAAATGATTTATTGTATGCTTAGAACCTTCAACCTTATTTTCTTCATCATCTACATCCCAAACTTTGCCTGAAAAAGTAAATATTCTATTGTCGTCAACAAAAAAGATGGGCTTCTTTTCCCTGTCTTCGTCTTTTGGCTTGCTACTGAAAATCACTATATTGATTGTTGAATTCGTGGCAAGTGCTCTATAAATGATGTCATTTACATGACGATCATTAAAACCATACCCTATAACAAACAACACGGAATGAGGTTCCAATAACTTGTTTTGAAACTCACGGAACAAATCCACGTATGGTGCTCCTAAACTCTTATCCTGCTTTGTGGGTGTCGGATATATCAAACAAGCTTTATCTGAAGTCAAATCACTTGATGGAAATTCTTCTATTTCAAAATAATTGCCTGGTAGTGGAGTTGATTCACGCCAATTGATTGAACCATGTATTTTATATAGGTATACCAAGTTTTCTATTGGTTCATACTTATCTATACTTGTATCCATTCGCTTTGACCATGTATAATTGAATAGTGCAGGATTGAAAAATCTACGTAAGCCACCGCTGAATCCATTGATATAATGAATATTCAGAGAATCAAGAGCTGTCTCATTAAACAAATCATTGTTTGTTGTAAAAACTCGTATACGAGACAAATCCTTATTTCGCATTGCTAGTTTCTGATAAAAAGTAGTATAATATCCAAGAACTTTTTGACATTCCTTAGCCGCAAAGTCAACATTAATACTATTAAAAATGTGCTTCTCTACCTTTGTTATAAGTCTATCATATAGTTCTTTAAAGGAATTTATTACAGCTTCATCCTTAGCATCTTCCTCTTGGATTCCATTATAATAGTTTCGGGCAGAATACATCACTTTTAGTATTTTCTCTAAATTCTCGCCCTCTTTTGCTACTATACTTTTAAACTCCTTTTCTTCATTTTCTTCATCCTTAGAGAACTCCAAATGCTTATAAAGCTTTCTCATGGTATCTATAGCTCCATTACTTGTACCGGCACCAAAAAGAAAGTTGACATTCTTCAAATTGAAAAATTCGCGCAACTTAGTCTTTATAAATTCAATTTTCTTATCTGTTGAATCCATATCAGGCTGCCCTGCAAACAGGTTTGTCAATCCTTGAGTTGCAATAATATTATCTTGTTTCATACACGCTCCTTCACTTTTTTCAATATAGTAACATAGAAGCATAGTCCTCATGCTCCATCTTTATGCGGGTAAGGAATTCTACTCTACTTACTAAATGATAATTTAACTAAATGCATTTCCTATTTAAGAGAATTACTCTTCAGCTCTTTACTGATTACCTTTCCCATCACCTTCTCTATATCGAAGAAAGTCATGGGGTCGTTGTAATCAATCTCCGAAATGGTGTTATCCATATCGTTAACAGCATAGCCTATCCATTTTATAGATTCTTCAAGGTCTTTCATATCGATTCGGGAATAGATTTCCTCGAAACGGTCGAGAAAGAAGGATACCACAGTGGGATGCTTCTTTAAGTACTGATGAAAGGTCTTGCAGACCTGGGCTTGACCTTTGTAGTTGAGCTTACGAATGTCTTCAAACATCAGCATAGCGCAGGAATAGGACTTGACGGAAGAAACCTTCTTTCCCATCTTCTTGCGTATCTCCTTTGCCTCCGGTATCGTATCATCGTAAATGTCTTGAAACTCTTCTGGGAGCATCGAGAGGATTCGCACTAAAACTTCTTTATCTGGCATAATAGTATTTTTTCTAAAATCAACCCGTCCTTCTTTACCATTAAAGAAGGCTCCACCTCTCATCTCGGTCTTCTCCCCTCAGGGAAGAAGAGGAAAACCGCCCTCCGGTGCTCAGAACCGCTACGCTATAAGGTTGGCGGGGCATCAAAGCCCTCGCCATATTGTGCGGGATGGGACCGCCTTCCTATTATCTTGCTAAAGGTGCTGGGTACTACCCCTATTTTAAAACAACATTAGCTTGCAATAAGTCACAAAGAGAGCGTAACGTTTTTAATGTATAAGGACGAATCGTCAAGTCATCACAGATTAACTTCTTATCCTTATCCAAGAAAAACATACCACAATGATCATTAAGACCTGCTTTAACAGGATATATTCTTAATCTATCATGTAAGTTTGCTAAATAACTTGGAGTAAAAAGAGCATAACCCACATAATGGCTTTCTGTCTTTTTAAAAACATACTTACCTTTTTTATTCAAATGCTTTTGGTCTATAAAAGACAGCCTGGACAATGAGACATAAGACTCTACTTCACCATTCGTAAAACGTCGAAGATTAAATGCCGCAAAATTCAACTGATGGGTATTTTCATCATAAAAGGCTGGAGAAGACAACAATCGAGCAATCTCCTCCAAATCTTTCAATACTGGTTTCTCAAATGTTATATCACATTCCATTAGGCTATGTTCTTTAAGACTTCCAAAAATTTAGGGAGTTCCGAAAGTGGGAGGATGCCCTCTTTCTCTATCTCTCCATAATTGACATCATACACTATCCTATCACTAAGAATAGATAAACAGGCGTCTCCTTTGGAGGTCTTCCATTGCATTAATATATAGCCATTGGTATTTGGGAATATTGCTAATCCTTGAAGTAACGATTCGCTACAACATGCAACAACCTTCTGAGAATAATCACATGCTTCTGATGATATGGAAGGGGAACCCGCATAATCCCAATTTGCCGGCAAATCTCGAAGTTCAAGAATTCGCTTCTCAAGTCGTTGTCTTAACGAAAGACTTGGTTTCTTTTTCAAGTGTTGCTTCAATAATCGTAAAGCTTCTGCCATAGCATCAGTCACACTGATGTTATTCTGCTCTGCTATCGTTGCATAGCCTTGATATAATGTATTATCGAGTACCAATGTTGCCATAATCGAAATATTCTAAATTATTGGCTGCAAATATAAGGGTTTTCTGTGAAACTACCAAATTTTTGGAGGAGTTTTTGATCCTTGCTCTAATCTCCCACAGATTTGGCTTTACTTCCCACTGGTCAGTGGGTCCGGTGGACAAATCTCCCTTCGGTCGCCGATTTTCAATTCACGGATTTGCACAGATACTCTCGTTGCAGCAACGGTTCTCACTAAGCTTCGCAGCAATAGATATTTCTCTGCACGCGAATTACGCATTTTTTTTCGGAACACGAATTGCACGAATTACACGAATATGTTGCTTAGTCTCTAAAGATTCGAGAGATTCAAGAGATTCGTGTTCAAAAATCAACACTCAATATTATTTCTTAGTCGCTCACGGATCTCACGGATCTCACGGATTTCAAACAACTTCCATCCTCTCTTTGCCTTGATATGAACAGAAAACTTCAAAAAGTTGAGCATTTATAATATAGAAATGATACCAAGTAATAAGCTTAGCACTCCCAAAATAGCACCAAGCCATCCCAAGCGCACACTTAACTTCGAGATTTTATCTCCTGCAACAAGCATGTCATTAGCCATCTTGATATGAACTAATGTAGCATTAGCTCGTCTGCCCTGAAAGACATTTTCCACTCGCTCCTTTATCACCTTTATATTATTTATAGCATTGTCTGTATTAAATGCACATGCCTGTAGCGTATGGTTATCACCAAGAGCTTTGTGATAAGAAACATTGTTATGAGAATACAATAAAGCACGATAATAGACAACCTCCCCTAAGATATCTATACATCTTGCATCAAAACTTTCAAACTTTTCCTTGTACAAGACATCACGATAATCTGGTGAATCCAAGATACTCATAAGATAGGATGCATCAAATTCCAATTGTTCAGTAAAGTCTCGAAATCGTTTTTCATATTGGCGCAAATAAAATATTAAAGGTTTGTTGTCTGGAGAAGAAATCTGAGAGTCGCTTTCCTTCGTACATACATAAGCATCAAGAATGGAATCACAGTCATCCGTATGATTCTTATGTTCATGATAAAATCCTTTGACATAATGATATATGGGGTTTGTCAAAGCCTTAATTAGCAATTCTGTATCAGCAACAGACACGTCAAATGAATAGAGGATAAAGCCATTATCGTTAGAACCCTTATGCATCAAAGAAAATTCCACATCAATTCCATGCAAGGAGAGAATTACGATAATGTTTTCTTGTGAATCTAACTTCAATGACAAATGGCACTGGCATCCTACTTCATCAGAAATATCTTCTTTTTCTAAAAAGGAATTCTCTGACAAGGGAACTGGCGCCACATGATATATGGATGGAATCCAAAAAACGCAATACCCATTCATCATTTATACTCCTAAAGCATAAAAACGTTGTCCATCTAGTCGTTCCAAGCGAGTTGGCTCACGATAGAATTTTTCCTGCTCCTTGCCAAGCTTGGTTATTTGCCAAGTAGAGTTTACTTGTTCCAACTTATCTTTTGTAATGCCTTTCTTGATAAAGCCCATACGACAGAATTGATTGAAGAATTTTTCTCCAATCTCGCCGATCAATTCTCTTTTGCCACCATGTTGTTTCTTTGCAATAAACAATATGGCTTCTTTTCTATCGTTAATCATAAGTCCTATCTCCTATTATTTTATATCTTTTCGGCTGCAAATATACGACTTTCTTCCGAAAATACCAAGGAATTAAGAGAAAAAATGCATTTGTTAACCTATACTTGACTTATGGCTAAACATTACAACACACAGAATGATTCTGCTTCCTTACCGGTTCTGCGGCGATAGTCATCACGCATTCGCTTTTCCATTTGTGCTGATTTTTCTACCTCTC
>ERZ1027238.580-NODE-580-length-10887-cov-7.416359_pt1 | contig 10887 bp, 10 predicted proteins | sample MGYA00519477_ERZ1027238 | MGnify/ENA primary metagenome ERZ1027238 (study PRJEB26926, sample SAMN06164638) | human gut metagenome | biome: ENVO:00009003; feature: ENVO:2100002; material: ENVO:00002003 | host: Homo sapiens | place: USA | collected 2012 ...
GCTATAACATGAACGATGTGATCGGCATCTCCGGCCTTGAGTCCGTGTACGAGGATGAGCTGCGCGGCAAGGATGGTGTGGAGACCATCACCCGTAATTCGGACGGCGTGATCGTGGACACCAAGATCACCACCGTGCCGGAGCCGGGGCATACCGTGCAGTTGACCATCAACAGCGACTTTCAGCGGGCGGTGGACAAGGCCCTTGCCAATAACATCGATATGATCAACCGGGTGTACAACACCGGCGATATGAAAGCCGCTGCTTGTGCTGCGGTGGTGCTGAATGTGAAGGACGGCAGCGTGCTGGCGGCCTCCAACTACCCCAGCTTTGACCAGAACCTGTACGCCACCAACTATTCGGAGTACAGCGCCGACCCCAGCCTGCCCCTGTTCAACCGGGCGCTGCAGGGCCTGTACACCCCCGGCTCCACCTTTAAACCCGCGGTGGCAGTGGCGGCGCTGGACAGCGGCCTCATCAACCAGTACTCCACCGTCAACTGCACCGGCGTGTATACCTATTATAAGGATTACCACCCCCGCTGCACCCGCCACGGCCACAGCGGCAACATTGATGTGGTCACCGCTATCAAGTGGAGCTGCAACATCTTCTTCTACGATGTGGGACGCCGTCTGACCAGTGACGTCTACGATGCCTACGCCTACAAGCTGGGTCTTGGTCAGCGCACCGGCGTGGAGGTAAACGAGGCTCTGGGACGCCTGACCAAAAAAACGGATAAAAACTACATCTCCTCGCTGGATATTCAGGCTGCTATCGGGCAGGGCAACACGGTGGTAAGCCCCATCCAGCTGGCTACCTACGCCGCCACGCTGGCCAACAACGGCGTGCGCTACCGCACCCATTTTGTCAAGGCCATTCTGGATACCAACACCGGCGAGGTGCTCAGCGAGACCCAGCCGGAGGTGATGGATGTCATCGAGGGCAACGGCAACACCTTTGCGCTGGTGCGGCAGGGAATGACACTGGTGCCCAGCACCATCAGCGGCAAGATCTCCAGCTATCCCATTGCCATCGCCTGCAAGACCGGTACCCCCCAGCGCAGCGAGACCTACGCTTCGGGCAAGCACTACCTGAACGCCATGATGATCGCCTATCTCCCGGCAGACGACCCGGAGATCGCCATCGGCATTACGGTGGAGTACGGCGGCTACGGTGCCCGTACCGGTGATCTGGTGGTGGATATCGCCAACGCCTATTTTGCCATGAAGGACGGCACGCTGGAGGTTGACCCCTATGTAGACCCGCGTACCGTGGTGCAGGAGGACGCCGCAGCGGCAGATACCGCCGCCCAGACCGCCCCGGATGCTGCGAATGATGCACAGACCGATGCAGCCGCCGCAGAACCGCAGCAGACGACCGCGCCCGTAGGGGTGACAGAGGAAGAAAACAACGATGCAATGCTTGCGCAGTAAAGCGCAGCTGCGTGCAAAGTGCTGAACTTGAACGAAAATTTGAATATTGTGTCCAAAAACCTGTTGTAAATGAGTTGCGTTTGTGATATCATGTATAACAAAGGAAATTTATCAAGCGTTTTATATACAAATGTTTCAATAGAGGAGAGATCTACAGATGACGATTGCCCTGATCGCGCATGACTCCAAAAAGGAGCTGATGGTTCAGTTCTGCACGGCGTACTGCCGTATTCTGAGCCAGCATAAATTGGTGGCGACCGGCACTACCGGCAAACTGATTTCCGAGGCCACCGGCCTGCAGGTACAGCGTTTTCTGGCCGGTGTGCAGGGCGGCGACCAGCAGATCGCGTCCCGCATTGCCTGCAACGAGATCGACCTGCTGCTGTTCTTCCGCGACCCCATCAATGCCAAGCCCAGCGAGCCGAATGAGATGACCCTGCTGCGCCTGTGCGATGTGCACAACATCCCCATGGCCACCAACATCGCCACCGCCGAGGTGCTGATCCACGGTTTGGAGCGCGGAGATCTGGACTGGCGCGATATCGTGCACCCGCAGAACTAAAGTATGCAAAAAAGAAGCGCTGCATCGTATAGATGCGGCGCTTCTTTTTTGTGTGGAAAACGGTTGGATCAGACCGTTCCGTTCACCTTAAAATCCTGTGCCATCTCCTGCACATCGGCGGCGGTAAACTCGCCCAAGGGCAGCAGCAGACGGGCAAGGGTGTCCTGCGGCAGCGCTGCCAGTGCGGCACTCTCGTCCAGTGCGGCGTCCACAGCAGGGCAGACGGCGTGCACGCCATCGCTGCCCAGCTCCACCCGGGCGTGGTGGCCGGTGGCAATATACTGGATGCCCAGCTTGTCGGCAGCGGTCAGCAGGGCGGCAAACCGGGCGTCGTTGCCGCTGCCCAGTACCTCGGCGGGTTGGTCTGCCAGTGCTTCTGCCTTCAGCACGATGCACTCAATGCCAAGAGCCTCGGCAGCCTGCCGTGCGGCTGCGGCCCACGCGCCTTGGTCAGCGGCCAGCTGCACCACAGCCCCGGCCACGCCGAAGCCCTGCTGCTGCAAAATGCGCACCACAACGCCGCAATCTACGGAGCCGTCCATGCTGACAAGAACCTTGTCCTGTGTTTCGTAGGTGTCGAACCCGTTGCCGGGCAAAAATGCGTCGCTCATGTTCCTTGCCTCCCGCCATGTGCTTTGCTTTGTGCTACGGCCAGCTGGTCGCAGCGTTCGTTTTCCGGGTGGCCTGCATGGCCCTTTACCCAGACGTAGGTGATCTTGTGCCGTGCTTCCTGCTCCAGCGCCTGTGCCCATAAGTCCGGGTTCAGGGCAGGGGAGCCGTCGGCTTTTTTCCAGCCCCGGCGCTTCCAGCCCTTGGCCCAGCCTTTTTCCAGCCCGTTGATGACATACTGGCTGTCGGAGCACAGCCGCACCTCGCAGGGCTCCTTGAGCTGGCGCAGCGCCTCGATAAAGGCCGTCAGCTCCATGCGGTTGTTGGTGGTGCTGGCGTCGCCGCCGCTCAGTTCCTTTTCGTACACCTTGCCGTCAAAGCGGTAGCGCAGCACCGCACCCCAGCCGCCCGGGCCGGGATTGCCGCTGCAAGCGCCGTCTGTGTACACCTCTACCTGTTTCATGGGGTTCTCCTTATAGAATAGAATATCTTTATTTAGCGCTATTTTGCCCGTGATGTCAAGAGCCAATGTATACGCCGGCCCAGTTTTGCCAAACCTTGGAATTGACAAAACCGGTGCGAGATACTATACTTAGCGTAACAAAATGCGTATAGGGGTGCACCAAAGGTGTGCGCCCGGCTGTTCCGGCAGAAACGCCACGGTCGCATCGAACAGATGGACTTACCTGGCCAAGAACCTCTTGCGGAACCAACAGCGCTGCCGCAAAAAGCACGCTGAACGATAAATTCTATACGATGCATCAACCGGAAGCCGATGCAGTTTCAGGTGCTTCCCCTGTGCAAGGTGCGGCTGCTCTCCCCGGTGGGGGCGCGGCCTGACCTGCAATTGAATCTGGAGGTAAAGAATGGCTCAAACAAAAGAAAATAACCCCGCACCCCGTGCAAAAGCCCCGGCAGCGCCCAAGGCGGCTGCCGCAAACGGCACTGTTCCCGCAGGGGAAAAGCACACCCGTCCCACTACCCGCCGCCCCTACTATAACCGCCGCCCGCGCCGTGCGCAGCAGCCCAAGGAGGCAGCGACTCCCATCCATATCTACCCGCTGGGCGGTCTGGGCGAGGTCGGCAAGAACATGACCGTCTACGAGTGCAACGGCGATATGATCATCGTGGACTGCGGTCTGGTGTTCCCGGACAGCGAGATGTTCGGCGTGGACATGGTCATCCCGGACTTCACCTTTGTGGTGCAGAACAAGGATAAGATCAAGGGTCTGCTCATCACCCACGGCCACGAGGACCACATTGGCAGCATTCCCTATCTGCTGCAAAAGTTCAGCCTGCCGGTGTACGGCACCCGCCTGACCTGTGGCCTGATCAAAAACAAGCTGGAGGAGTTCGGCCTTGCTGGTAAGACCAAGTTTGTGGAGATCGTGCCCCGGCAGAAGATCAAGCTGGGCTGCTTTACTGTGGAGCCCATCCATGTGAACCACTCTATCCCGGATGCCGTGGCCTTTGCCATCGACAGCCCCGCCGGTACCATCATCCAGACCGGCGACTTTAAGATCGATTACACCCCGCTGGCCTGCGGCGTGACCGACCTGTCCACTCTGTCGGAGTACGGGCAGCGCGGTGTGCTGGCCTTGCTGAGCGACTCCACCAACGCGGAGCGCCCGGGCTTTACCGCCACCGAGCAGAAGGTGGCTGCCGGTGTGCGCAGCCTGTTTGCCCGCGCCCGCAATAAGCGCATCATCATTGCGACCTTTGCGTCCAACATCTACCGCGTGCAGCAGATCATTGATCTGGCTGTGGAGGATGGCCGCAAGGTGGCCTTCAGCGGCCGCAGCATGGTCAACAACACCGCCATGGCGCAGGAGCTGGGCTATATGCACATCCCGGAGGGGACTCTGATCAGCGTGGACGAGCTGAACCAGTACCCGCCGGAGCAGGTGGTGCTGGTGACCACCGGCAGTCAGGGCGAGCCCCTGAGCGCGCTGAGCCGTATGGCCTCCTGCAGCCACCGTCAGGTGCGTGTGGGTCCCGGCGACTTCATCATCATCTCCGCCAACCCCATCCCCGGCAACGAAAAGAGCGTGACCAAGATCGTCAACGGTCTGCTGCTGCTGGGCGCAGAGGTCATCTACGAGAGTATGTATGATGTGCACGTTTCCGGCCACGCCTGTCAAGAGGAGCAGAAGCTGATGCTCACCCTGACCAAGCCCAAGTACTTCCTGCCCGTGCACGGCGAGTATAAGCAGCTGAAAAAGCACGCCCTCACCGCTGCAAGTCTGGGCATTCCCACCAGCAACATCCTCATTGCGGAAAACGGCTCCAACGTTATCCTCTCGCAGGACGAGATGAAGCTGGGCGAGCCGGTGACCGCCGGTGCCGTCATGGTGGACGGCCTTGGCGTGGGCGATGTGGGCAACGTGGTGCTGCGGGACCGCAAGCACCTCTCCGAGGACGGTCTTGTCATCATCGTGGCTACCGTGGACAGCAAGACCGGCAAGGTGCTGGCCGGGCCGGATCTGGTAAGCCGGGGCTTCGTGTATGTGCGCGAGAACGAGAGCCTGATGGACGGTGCCCAGAGCATTGTGGAAAATGCACTGGAGCGCTGTGTGGACGAGCACGTCCGGGACTGGAACAGCGTAAAGACCCGTGTGCGTGAGGCACTGAGCAGCTATATCTACCGGCGCACCAAACGCAGCCCGATGATCCTGCCGATCCTGATGGAGGTCTGATCCGGGCGCACCGCAAGGCGGTGCAGCGTCTGAGGAGGCAAAAAACCAATGAAACGTAAACCGAGATGGACACTGGAAATGCTTACGGCCAGTCTGGCGGTGCTGTGCGGCCTTTTGCTGCTGGTGCTGCTGGTGCAGCGCCCCACGGCATGGTTGCTGCTGGCCGTGCTGGTGGTGCTGTGGGGCATAGGGGCAACCCTGTTCCGCTGCAAGCTGCGCCGCTGGGTGGTGCGCTGGACAAGCGGCACCACCTTTGAAAAATCCAAGGTGCAGTTCAGTTTGGAGCCCCTTTCCCAGCCGGCGGCGCTGCTCTCCGGCGAGACGGTGCTGTGGTACAACAGCCAGTTCCGCACCCGCCTGCTGGGCGGGCAGGATGTGCTGGCCAGCCGGGTGCAGAAGCTGCTGCCCGGGCTGGATCTGCAGCTGTGCCGCAAGCGCGAGGGGCAGCTGCTGACCCTTGCCGACGGCTACTGGAGCGTGCACAGCTCCACCGTGCCCGGTGAAGCCGAAAGCGTGACCCTGCTGGTGCTGAACGAGGAGACCGAGCTGCGCCGCATTGAGGCAGAGTATAAGGCCAGCCGTCCGGGGTATCTTGCCTTCCAGCTGGACGGCTACGATGATGTGTTCGGGGATCTGATGGACAGCGAGCGCGCCCGCCTGCTGGAGGGCGTCAACCGCATTCTGGAGGATATGATTGGGCGCGGCAGCGGCTTTCTGCGCCGGGTAGGCAGCGGCGGCCGCTACATCGCAGTGGTGGAGGAGCGCCAGCTGGAGCAGTTTGCCAACCGCGGCTACGATGTGCTGGATAAGATCCGCGCACTGGACCCCAGTGTGAGCCTTTCAATGTCCATTGGTATCGGACGCGGCGCGCGCACCCTGCGGGAAGCGCAGGATATGGCCGAGCACGCACTGGATATGGCGCAGGGACGCGGCGGCGATCAGGCTGCTGAGATGACGCTGGACGGCTTTACTTTCTACGGCGGCGTGAGCCACGGCGTGGAAAAGCGCAGCAAGGTGCGTAGCCGCCTTGTGGCCGACCAGCTGGTCAAGTTGATCAAGGAAGCCGACCATGTGGTCATCATGGGTCACCGCATGAGCGATCTGGACGCCATCGGTGCAGCTGAGGGCGTGCTGCGCATTTGTAAGATCTGCGATGTGCCGGCGGTCATCGCCGTCCGGCGGGACGCTACACTGGCTGCCAGCCTGATCGATGCGCTGTGCAAGGCGGGGCAGAAGGATGACTTCATCGACCCCAAGGACGCCCTGCCCATCATTTCCAAGCGCACCCTGTGCATCGTGGTGGATACATATCAGGCTGGCCTTGTGGAAAGCAAGGACATTCTGGAAAAATGCGGCAAGGTGGCCGTCATCGACCACCACCGCAAGGGCGTGGGCTACATCGAAAACCCGGCGCTGGTCTGCCACGAACCCTATTCCTCCTCGGCCAGCGAGCTGGTCACCGAGCTGTTGCAGTATGTGGGCGAGCGGGACGACAAGCCCAACCGCGTGGAAGCCGAAGGTCTGCTTGCCGGCATTTTGCTGGATACGCAGGACTTTACCCTGCACACCGGTGTGCGCACCTTTGAAGCAGCTGCTGCCCTGCGCCGCTACGGCGCAGAGACCGAGCGGGTGCGCAGGTTGTTCGATGTGACCATGGTGGAGTACAACGCCAAGGCCGATCTGGTGGAAAAGGCGCAGATGTACAAAAACTGTGCCATCTCCATCGGCGGCGAGGTCGCCCCGGAAGCCCGAGTCGCCATTGCGCAGGCCGCCAACGACCTGCTGCGCATTCAGGGCGTGGACGCCAGCTTTGTGGCAGTGCAGGTGGGCAACGGGGTCAACGTCTCTGCCCGCAGCATGGGTGCTGTGAATGTGCAGGTGATCATGGAGTCGCTGGGCGGCGGCGGCCATCAGACCATGGCAGCAGCTCAGCTGAAGCATATCACCCCGCAGGCGGCACGCAGCCGCATTCAGGATGCCATCGACCAATATTATCTCTCCCAGAAAAAGACTACGCCGGAAGCACGACCGGCAAAAGGGGAATAAAACATGAAACAGTACGATTATCTCATCGTTGGTGCCGGTCTGTTCGGTGCCGTGTTTGCCCACGAGGCCAAAAAGGCAGGCAAAAAGTGTCTGGTCATTGATAAGCGCGACCATATCGCGGGCAATATCTACACCGAGAATGTGGAGGGCATCAACGTGCACCGCTACGGCGCGCATATCTTCCACACCAACAACAAGGCCGTGTGGCAGTATGTGAACCAGTTTGCAGAGTTCAACCGCTACACCAACAGCCCGGTGGCCAACTACCACGGCCAGATTTACAACCTGCCCTTCAACATGAACACCTTCAACAAGATGTGGGGTGTTGTGACCCCTGCCGAAGCCAAGGCCAAGATCGAAGAGCAGAAGGCCGCTGCGGGCATTACCGACCCGCAGAACCTCGAAGAGCAGGCCATCAGCCTTGTGGGCACCGATATCTACGAAAAGCTCATCAAGGGCTACACCGGCAAGCAGTGGGGACGTCCCTGCACCGAACTGCCCGCCTTTATCATCAAGCGCCTGCCGGTGCGCTTTACCTACGACGACAACTACTTCAACGCCCTGTATCAGGGCATCCCCAATGGCGGTTACACCGCTATGGTGGAAAAGATGCTGGCCGGTACCGAGGTGCGTCTGAACGTGGATTATCTGGCCGAAAAGGCCGCGCTGGACACACTGGCTGAAAAGGTGGTCTATACCGGCCCGGTGGACGCCTACTTCGGCTACCGTCTGGGTGCTTTGCAGTACCGCAGCGTCCGCTTTGAGACCGAGGTGCTGGACACCGACAACTATCAGGGCAACGCGGTGGTCAACTACACCGATGCCGAGACCCCCTATACCCGCATCATCGAGCACAAGCATTTCGAGTTCGGCACCCAGCCCAAGACCGTCATCAGCCGGGAGTACAGCGCCGAGTGGAAAAAGGGCGATGAACCCTACTATCCCGTCAACGATGAGAAGAACGGCGCTCTGTATGCGCAGTATAAGGCACTGGCCGATGCCGAGCCGGGTGTGATCTTCGGCGGCCGTCTGGGCGAGTACAAGTACTACGATATGGACAAGGTCATCGAGGTAGCGCTGGACGTGGCCGCAAAGGAACTGGCATAAGGAGCATAAATGCTCCGGTTTGCTGCCGCAAAAAGGCGTCCCCTTGGGGGTGCTGTCGCCGCAGGCGACTGAGGGGGTAGGGGTGCAGCGGAGGACATTTGAAATGCTGCCCCGCTTCCTCTTGCCCAAAAACGACAAATGCGCTATACTATTACCATAAGACTGCACCGGTTTTCCGGTGAGAAGTGAGGGATACTATCATGAAAGTGATTCTGAAGCAGGATATCAAGGGCATCGGCAAGAAGGACGAGATCCATGAGGTCTCCGACGGCTACGCCCGCAACTACCTGTTCCCGCGCAAGCTGGCCGCTGTGGCAGATGCCAGCGCTGTGAACATGGCGCGCGGCAAGGAGGCCGCAGCCGATTTCCACGAAGCTGAGAATGTGGCAGCCGCCAAGGCTCTGGCTGCCAAGATCGAAGGCAAGACCGTGACCATCAAGGCCAAGGGCGGCGCATCCGGCCGTCTGCACGGCAAGGTGACCGGCAAGGAAGTTGCCGAGGCACTGGCTGCGCTGGCAGGTGCACCCATCGACAAAAAGAAGATCGAGCTGGAGACCAAGGACATCAAGGATGCCGGCGTGTTCAACGGCAAGGTCCGTCTGTACGTTGGCGTCGTGGCTTCCTTCAAGATCCAGGTGGAAGTGGAACAGGCCTGATCTGTGTGCCGTTTGCGCCCCCTCACAGCAGGGGGCGCTTTTTGGCTTTACAGGATGCTTTGGATTTTGGATAAGGACAAACTACTATGCCGAACGAACGACGTTATTCCAATGAACTGAATCTGGAGAGCGTGGGCATCAATCTGCCCTACAATATGCAGGCGGAGCAGAGCGTGCTGGGCGCGGTGCTGCTCAAGCCAGACACTTTGACCGATCTGGTGGAGATTATCAAGCCGGAAATGTTCTACACCCGGCAGAACGCCCAGATCTGGACGGAGATGCTGCGCCTGTTCACCAACGACCAGACCATCGATTTTGTCACCCTGCTGGATGCGGTGGTGTCCGATGGTGTGTTCCCCAGTGCAGACGAAGCTAAGATCTACCTGACCGGTCTGGCAGAAACAGTGCCCAGCATCTCCAATGTAAAGGCCTACGCCCAGATCGTGCAGGAAAAATATCTGGTGCGTCAGTTGATGGGTGTCGCCAAGGACATCTTGCAGGACGCCGGGGACGAGCCGGACGCCGACCTTCTGCTGGAAAACGCCGAGCAGCGCATCTACGAGATCCGCTCCGGCCGCGATTCCAGCGCCCTGACCCCGCTTTCGTCCAGCATGGTGGAAACGCTGACCAACCTGCAAAAGATCAGCGGCCCGGATGCGGACAAGTACAAGGGCATCCCCACCGGCTTCCGTCTGCTGGACACCGTGCTTACCGGCCTTGGCCGCGGCGATCTGGTCATTCTGGCAGCCCGTCCCGGCATGGGCAAGACCAGCTTTGCGCTGAACATCGCCACCCGCGTGGCCATGCAGCAAAAGGTGCCGGTGGCTATCTTCAGTTTGGAAATGACCAAGGAGCAGCTGACTAACCGTATCCTCTCGTCAGAGGCTGGTATCGACAGTCAGGCCTTCCGTACCGGTGCGCTGCGCGCCGAGGACTGGGAGTATCTGGCACTGGCCACCGAAAAGCTGCACGATGCACCGATCTATATGGACGATACCTCCGGTATTACCATCACCGAGATGAAGGCCAAGATCCGCCGGGTGAATCAGGACCCTGCCCGCCCCAACGTGGGCCTGATCGTCATCGACTATTTACAGCTGATGACCACCGGCCAGCGCAGCGAGAACCGCGTGCAGGAGATCAGCTCCATCACCCGAAACCTGAAGATCATGGCCAAGGAGCTGAACGTGCCCATCATCGCGCTGAGCCAGCTGTCCCGTGCGGTGGAAAAGCAGGGCAACAACTCCAGCCACCGCCCGCAGCTTTCGGACCTGCGCGACTCCGGTTCCATCGAGCAGGACGCAGACTGCGTTCTGTTCTTGTACCGCGACTCCTACTACGCCAGCCAGAACCCGGATGGCGCCGAGGTGGATGCCGATACCGCCGAGTGCATCGTGGCAAAGAACCGTCACGGCGAGACCAGCACCGTGCCGCTGGGCTGGGATGGTGCCCACACCCGCTTTATGGATGTGGACTTCAAACGCTGATGGATACCGCGATTCTTGCCCGGGTGGAGGATTTCTGCATCCGGGAGGGGCTTTTGCAGCCCGGCGCACCGCAGCATCTGGCGGCGGCAGTCTCCGGCGGCGCGGACAGCATGGCGCTGCTGCTCTTGCTGCGGCAATTGCAGCCGAGGTTCGGCTATACGCTTTCTGCCTGCCATGTGAACCACGGTCTGCGCGGGCAGAGCGCCGACCGGGACGAGGCCTTTGTGCGGGCGGAATGCGCCCTGTCTCTTATACACATCTCCGAGCCCACGAGACACTGAGCGATCTCGT
>ERZ1027238.588-NODE-588-length-10760-cov-9.719757_pt1 | contig 10760 bp, 8 predicted proteins | sample MGYA00519477_ERZ1027238 | MGnify/ENA primary metagenome ERZ1027238 (study PRJEB26926, sample SAMN06164638) | human gut metagenome | biome: ENVO:00009003; feature: ENVO:2100002; material: ENVO:00002003 | host: Homo sapiens | place: USA | collected 2012 ...
AATCCTGATAAAGTTCCAAAACACGGGTCGTTTTTAAGGTGTCTGCTGTCATTGGTTTGCCCTCCTCTTCGGTTCAGCCCCATTATAGCAACCGTGGTGGACAGGCATTGTCTATCTTCTCTTTTGCTGACTAAAAAGTTTTTGTTTCTAAAATCTGTGCTTGATTTCTAAAAAAGACTTGCTTGCTACGATATATACTATTAAAAGTATACGACTAATGCAATTAACGGTCAAGCCTTGTCACAATAAAATCGTAAGTAAGCACTACGATTTGTACAAGGAGGCCGAACCATGGAACGAGAGAAGCCCACATTTGATATTCTGGGCCGCATAGAGAAAGAACGTGCTGCCCGCAACTGGTCTGAGTATGCCCTTGCAGAAAACTCTGGCCTGACCCAATCCACCATCTCAACATGGCGGAGAAGAAATCTCCAACCCAATGTTGCTTCCATCGAGAAGATCTGTTCGGGCTTCGGCATCACGCTTTCCCAGTTCTTTCAGGAGGAGGACTCTGTTTACTTAACCCCCGATCAAAAGGACATTCTTGATCTATGGGCTAAACTCTCTCCTACTCAAAGAGAAGCAGTCACTAAAATGCTGTGTGCTTTCCTATATATAAGCGAATGACACTTTTTCCTGCTCGTCAGTCACACGTGTTAAAAATTTTTTCCGTAAGCCCCCTTTTTCGACGCACCCATTCAATGGGTGCGTTACAGGGGTGCTTCCGAAAATAATTTTCAACACATGTGCCTTCCTCGCAGGCTGGATTTCTTCTTAATATATCTATAAAATCCAGCATATTATCAAACAAAAAGCGGTCAAGTCTATGAAAGACTTGACCGTTTTCTTGTTGATAATGGGATTTAGGAATAAAGTTCTTTGATTTTTGTAAGATCACTGTTCAATAGAGTTTCATGTTCCAGAAGCTCTTTCTGGACAGCAAGTAGGAAATCTCTGTTATCATAGAGGATTTTGTAGGCTCTGCGGTATAACTCTTCCATCTTAGCTGCTTTTATAGCTTCGCTACTGAAAAGTCTTGTCTCCGACATTCTATTATTCGCCGATTCGACCTCCGAGAAACCAGCACCTGCGAGGGATGTCATCCAAAGATCAAGCAGACGATTGGCATTCTGAATGTCACCACTTGCATTTACATCCATCACTCCATAAATTAAAGACACACCTGCTTTTCCTGCCAAAGTCTTCGTTATATCGTTTAGAAGTTCTTCTTCGTTTTTCAAGTAAGTAGAACAACCATTCTCGAAGCCACCAATGCAACTCTGATTCCCACGAATGGTAACGATGCCGATGCTGTCAGGATTCAGAATCTCTCCTACAACTGCGTGAGCTGCTTCATGTAATGCAATCTTCTGGCATTCGGTCAAATCAAGGCTCTTGTCTGTTTTGGAGAGCCTATAAACCACCTGAAGCAGCGCATCTGTCACATCATCTTTGTAAATATGCTCGTGTCCTTGGTAGGTGCTATTCAGCGCAGCAAGGTTCATTACTGTTTCAAGGGTAGCACAGCTCACCTTGGGCATAGCTTTAACAATATCCGAGATAAGAACATCTTCTGCCAAATCCTTGTCCCGGAGATAATAGCTGACGATCCTCTCCGCAATCTTTCCCATTGGAGGGTCAAGATAAAGCGTGTAGTCGAATCTTCCGGGTCTTAGCAGCGATGGCGGCATATACTTTGTGTCATTCGTTGTGGCAATCACAAAAATGTCTGTGTTCTTTGCATCATCAATACAAGCTTGCAAGCAAGCCCATTCTGGAGCATAGGGAGAGTTACTTTCTACATAGAGGTTCAGATCCTCTAGGAGCAGTATACTAGGTGCGGCTTCCTTTGCGGCCGAGAAAGCAGCCCTCAATTCATCCAAAAAACTGTTTTCCTGACTGGTTTTCCGAAAGACAAGAGACTTGCGGCCTGATTCTTTTATAAAGACGGTTGCCAGTAAACTTTTACCAAGGCCAGGATCGGATTCCATCAGAATTCCTCTGGGGATAGAAGCTCCTTTGCTTTTATAGAGTTCTGGCCTTTTCAGGGCATCCAATATCTGGCGTAGAATATTTTTAGTGGATTCATAACCGATGATTTTTTCGTCAAATCTGTCCATAGTAGTAGTCCCTTTCCATTTTTACCGCCAACCTGCGGCTTTCATCTGTGATTCTTGAACGATGTACTCTTGAACGGCTCTTTTGGGAATTTTCCAAACCCTGCCGATTCGCATAGCCTTGATTTTTCCTGTTTTCAGGAGCTTGTAGGTTGTATTCATGCCACATCCCAGTATGTTGGCTACGTCTTCCGGGGTGATAAGAACGTCGTAGTAATCGAACATAACGATCAGCCTCCTTCTGATACTTCGTTATAATGAAGTTGAGGCACAGAGGATGAAAGAGGTTGCAAGATGATTTTTTGCAACAAAAAAGACACCTCCGAAGAGATGTCTTAGTTGGTTGTGTGGGCTGGACAGAGGAGAACACTCACCCTTTACTCACCCTTTTGCCATGAGAATGCAGCAGGATGTACAAATTTACATAGAAGCGCAAATGACATAGCAACGATGAATATAAGGATATATGAAGTGGTATCAGGATACATTGCAGGCAGTGCAAACTCCGATACCTAACTTCATATAAAATACGCTCCTTACACGTTTTTTGGCATAACGATACATCTACCATTATACGCGATGAACCCCGCCAGCGCAAGGGGGCAGGGCACGGAAATCAATTTTTGCGGCTTGAACCGGGACAAGAGCCTTTTCCCCTCGGGCAATCCGGCGCGCAGCGCCTGAAAAAGGCTCCCCAGCCACTTTCTTCCGGTCTTTACAAAAAAAGGAAATAAAACAAAGAGAGCATCAAAATGTAAACGTTTTCGGCCACATTACTAAGAAATACAACATAGAATATAAACAAAATCCCGGTAAAACCGGTTGACACCCGGGGGGGGGTATGCTATAATATTGTCGACAAAAATAATGTGTCAATCTTTAAAAATATTGGGCAATTTTTTGGCAAACTTGTCGAAAGGCAAGGACGCAAAGCCATAGGGGCTAAGGTTCGGGGCATTTCCCGGATGATGCCAGCCGGTTGCTTCCGGTTTTTTTGCGGAAATACTCTGCATACCGGAATCGTCCAAAACCGCAGGTGTGTTCTTTTTAAGGGCACGCCGGATTTTGCTCGTATCATCAAAGCTGCCCACAAGGTCGGGCGGCTTTTTTTATTGTTCCAACGGAAAGGGAGCGTGGAGCCCATGGAGAACAAAAACACAAGCAGAGTGGTCATCGGGGTGCTGGTGGTACTGGTGCTGCTGCTGGGCGGCTACATCGCAGTGTCCGGCGCGGCACGGGGCGGCAAGTCCGCTGCCACGGCCAACGGCGCGTCCGAAGCAGCCGCGCTGCCCATGGAGAACTATCAGGCGCAGTACGTCAAGCCGGAGACCCCCATCGACCGCAGCAAAAACGTCACCCTGCCGGGCTGGGGCGGCTTTACCATCCCCGCAAAGACCAAAAAGATCACGCAGGGGTTCGAGTTCCATAACCCAGCCGAGAACCTTTGGTACGAGGACTGGGTAAGCCTTGACGGCACCCAGCTGGAAAAGCTGGTGGTGGACAGCGGCCAGGCCACAGAGCTGAGCCATTACCTGCGCTTGGCGGGCATTCAGACCGAGGTAACAAAGGTGCTGGACGCCGACCCCGCCTATTTTGATATCCAAAAGACCGACGACGGGGTGTACACCATCGAGGCCATCAAGGGCTATAAGGGCGAAAAGACCCTGACCGTGCAGGCCGATGACGGCAAGCAGTACACCCTTACCCTGACCGGCAAGGAGGAGTGCTACTACATCGCCTTTGGGCTGTACTTAGAGGACGGCGACGAGCTGCTGTTCCAGTCCGGCCTTGTAGCGCCCGGGCTGTATGTGCAGAAGATGGAGATGACCCGCGCCCTTGCCCCCGGCGAGTACCCGGCCTATGTGGTGTGCCAGCCCTATCTTTCGGACCGCACCACCAAGACCAACACCGGCGTTGTAAAGCTGACACTGACCGTAGGCTGAGCCCCCTTGCGGTGGGCAAAACCGGCAGTGTTGACAATAAAAAAGAACTGAATTGGGGATAAACTACCATAAGGTGTGAAAGGAGTAGGCAAATCCAAGGCTGACCGTCAGCTGCGGGCCCCATTGCCAAATATTGATTATGAAACTGACGAAGAAAGCAGCAGCCCTGCTCCTCGCAGCCTCTCTGGCGGTGTCCGTCTGCGCGACCCCGGTGTTTGCGGCGGGTGGTGCTACTAATCCTACTAACCCCTCGAATACAGGCAGTGAAACCAAAAAAGAGGCCAACACTGATGTGACTTATACGGTCGATAGCAAATATACATGGTCTATCCCTGCAAAGATCGACTTTGGCGCTAATGCAGGCATCAAGAAGAATCTTACGGTTTATGCCAATAAAGGGGCAGAGGAACAAAACGTACTTCCGGACAAAGGCAATGGCTATACAGGCAGCGCTCCCATGGTTTGCGTGACCGAGAATATTATTGCACCCGAACATGCATTGAAGATCAGCATTGATACTGCATCTTCTACTTTCGAAATTGGCAATGGCTTCTTTGTGGGAGTTCAGGGAAGAAAAACTGTGGAAAAGCTTTATTTTACGATTACCAAGCTTATTCAAGGTAACAATCTTGGGGAACCGGTGAATGCAAGTAAAAGTGAGGTCTTGAGTGTCCTCTCTGGCACGAAAACAGGTGAACAGGCACTGGTGTTTGGCTTGCAAACTACTGGCGACGAGGTTGAAAAGGCAGGTACTTACACAGGTTCGATTGCATTTAAATCTGAGGTAATACCCACCACCTGACCCCGCACCCAAACCTGAATAATACCTGAAGCCCAAAGGGGAGACGGGAGCTGTTCCCTCTCCCCTTTTTTAGTTTTGCGGCAAAAAACAGCCACCCCACACAAGGAGGATACACCATGAAACATTGTGCAAAAAAACTGCTGGGCCTTGCGTTTGCGCTGGCCTTGTGCCTTGCAGTGGGTGGAACGGCGCTTGCCCAAACGCCGGAATTTGCCGATGTGCCCGCCGCCCTGCCGGAGCAGGAAATGCTGGACTACGAGCCGAATGTTACCATAGCAGAGGACACCACCACCATCGGTGATATTGCAACCAATGGCTATCAGGTGACCATCCCCACTACCGTGACGGTGGAGAGCGGGGAGAATAAGGGTGAGCTGGAAGTTAATGCAAAGCTGAAGCAGTACCGCACGTTGAATATCGGCATTGAATCGCCAAATAATTGGAAACTGAAATATGACGCAAAGGGTGCAGCCATTGCAAATGCGCCCACGGTGGAGTATACGCTGAAAAATAAAATTGAAGCTGGTGGGGAACACACGCCCGGAGGAATGTGGCATTATGATGAAAGCACGCATGAAATTATGTATGCAACATCCGCTGTTACGGACTTTCACACAGCAACCATCCCCCTTTCTGTCAACGTGACAGACCCCAGCCAAGCTACCATGAGCGGTACTTACTCCGATACGCTTACCTTTACTTTTGATTTGGTAAAACAGTGCGTTACCTATACCATCAACGTGTATGAGCAGAAGCTGGAAATCAACAACAGGAATAATACGCCCCATGTTACGGCAACGAACCGGGTCGATGACGCCACCGGGCAGCTGACAGACGCAAATTCTAAGCCTAAGGAAACCTATGTTTTGGAGTACGGCTGTGCAAATGCGTGGGGAATGCCTTTGGAAACTGCTGTTACTTCTGAGGTATGGACGCGCCCCCGACCTGACGGAACAGAGGGGGAGGAAGATACCCGCTGCTGGGAGGATTTGTTGCGCACCCTGACCCCCAAAGCGGATTTTGAAGCAAACCATAAAAACCAGACCATCAACCTGAACCTTGTGCGCAAGTGGTATGTGCTGGATGTGAACGGCGCTACGGATTACGCTGGTGGTGATCAAGATATCAACGGCAATCAGGGCGGACGCATCGGCGGCTATGTGAATATTAAGGTGTCCGCAGATAACGGAGCAACATGGTCGGACTGGTTCTGGTATAATGACGGCGACGACTATTGGGGCACTTTCCCCTATGGCATCAACTTTAAGCTGGGCTTGCACCATGTCAAAAACGGCTATGTCTACGATACGGGAACAGGCACGTTAGAAGGCAACGGTGTTAAGATCATTGCCAATAAACAGGAAGAAACCGCGCACAAACATGAAGAGGGTAGCACCACTTACTATGTGTACGAGGGTACGCTGACCGGTGAGCCAATCGACAAAAATATGCAGAGCCCCGGCGGCATTATCCACGCAGGCGGTGCGGGGAAAAAGTATCAGCGCTATTGCTACATCCCTTGCTATAAAAAGGGCATTACCTACTTCGCCAACGAAGGCACGGGCGGCACGGAAAGCGTTAATGAGGACAACCCGCCGCGCTCGAACGTGCCGTATGACGAAAACGGCAAGCTGAAAACCCCGGATGACTTGAAGATTAACGCCCCCGCCGGCAAGTCGTTTGCCGGGTGGAGCACCAGTGCCGATTACCCCACAACAGGTGAGCTTTATAAACCGGGCAGTCCCGTTAGCAATGTCGTATGGGACGGCACTTACGAGGGCAAGCTCTTGAGCGAACGACCCAACTATCATGGAGTGCAGGACACGCAAAAGCGTGAACTTTACGCCATTTGGGGCTATGATATCACTGTGCATTTTGAGGACGAAAAGGGCTACTCCACGAACGATGGTAAGGGCCCCGTTGCCACGCTTGGCGGTACGATGGTAGGCTACTCTTTTACCCTCGAAAAACAAGTGGTAGCAGATGGCGCAGACTGGACGCTGGATTTGACCGACCCTAAGGTAACGGAAGCAATTGATAATGCAACCACGGAAGCAAAACGTGCCGCAGGGGATAACCGTGCCACAACCACCAGCGATGATGTCTGGAAGACAGACATTGAGTACAAGCTCAGCGCAGCGGAGGTGAAAAATGGTAAACCGCTGGTCATCAAGCGCAGGCGCTATTTGCTGTCGGTCATCAGCGCTTTGACGGATACGGGCAGTGTTCTGAAGGTTGGTAAAAACCCCGAGATAGATGAATACGGGACGTTCAAAATCATAGTAAACGGTGGCAGCATCCCGCACTTAAGCAATAATGATACGTCTTTTTACCAGCAAGGCTTGAATTATGGTGCAAGCTATACGGTTAGCGACCCAAAACCGTTGAATGACACTTTTGTATATTCTGATTATGTTATTTTGCAGTCTCTTGCAGCCGGGAATAAACTGGGATCGGAAGTGACGCAGGATAACATAGAAAAAACTACAAGCTATAGTAGCCATGTAACGGGAAAAAAGAACAATGTTCACTATTACAAGCCGGGCGATTTAGACCCAGAGCCTGTTTACACAGGCGACCCTGTCCGGGTGGCGTTTTGGGAGAAAACCACCACCGCCACCCCCGGCCCGAACCGAGCCCCGGCGAAGAAAGCCCTGACCCTGCGCTACCACGCAAACTTTGATCCGATGGAGGAGGTTGCTCTTGACCTTGACCCCAACCCCCTGCTGGAGGATATGGACGATACCTTTGGCTTTGACCCCGATCCCCTGCCGGAGGACGTAGACGATGCCCTTGAGGAAGCGGTAAAGACCGTGCGCTACCAGCCCGGCGAGGATGTTGTGCTGCGCCACTGTATGTTCAAGCGCGGCGGCTACGTTTTTGTGGGCTGGAACACAGAACCGGACGGCACAGGCAAAAAGTACGAGGTGAACGGCGTGCCCATAACCGACTGGGCAGCGGGCGATACAGTAGACCTTTACGCCCAGTGGAAAAAGCCCGAACACCTGAAGCCTGTGGTAGACAACGAACCCTTTGTCCCGACTGACCCCGATACCCCGCCGGAGTGGGTAGACGATGGTTTTGACGCTGACTTTGGCGCAGACCCTGACCCCTTGCCGGAGGGCATGGATGATGCCTTTGGCGTAGACCCCGCCGCCCAGCCGGAGGCGCTGGACGATGCCTTTGGCATAGACCCCGACCCCCTGCCGGAGGAACTGGACGACGCCTTTGGCGTGTAGACCCCGACCCGGCAGAAGAACCGTAACAAAAGCCCCTTGGCGCGGCAGCGCCAAGGGGCTTTTTGCCGCCGCGCGGGCAGAAATGTGAAAAAAACTACACTTCCTTCTTTATTTTGTCATAACTGTCCCGTATAATAGAAAGGAAAGAGCCTGTCAAAACGCCCGGAAGGGCTGAAGATACAGCAAAAACCTGCATAAAAGGGGAGGAAAACACTTATGGCAAACGAAAAGATCCTTGTGGTGGACGACGACGCCAACATCTGCGAGCTGCTGCGGCTGTACCTGACCAAGGAGGGCTATCAGGTCACGGTGGCAAACGATGGCGAAGAAGGACTGGAAAAGTTCAACGCGGTCAAGCCGGACATGGTGCTGCTGGACGTGATGATGCCCCGCATGGACGGTCTTGAGGTCTGCCGCCGCATCCGCAAGGCGGGCAACACCCCGGTGATGATGCTTACCGCCAAGGGCGAGACCTTTGACAAGGTGCTGGGCTTGGAGCTTGGCGCAGACGATTACATGGTCAAGCCCTTTGACGCAAAAGAGGTGGTGGCACGCATCAAGGCGGTGCTGCGCCGCTGCCAGACTACCTCCGCTGCCGCCGAGAGCACCGAGGGCGTCATCGAGTTCGACAACCTGCGGCTGGATATGAACAGCTATGAACTGCGGGTCAAGGGCAAGGTGGTGGAGGCTCCCCCCAAGGAGCTGGAACTGCTGAACTGTCTGGCCTCCCACCCCAACCGCGTGTACACCCGCGACCAGCTGCTGGACGAGGTGTGGGGCTTTGAGTACTACGGCGACAGCCGCACCATTGATGTCCACGTCAAGCGCCTGCGCGAAAAGCTGGCCGGTGCCTCCGATAAGTGGGAACTGAAAACCGTCTGGGGCGTGGGCTATAAGTTCGAGGTGCGTCAGTAATGCGTAAAAGTATCTCCACGGCCTTTTTCTCCATGGTGTCCACCCTGATGGTGCTGGGCATCGTGCTGATGGGCTGCTCGGAGTGGGTGCTGTTCAAGAATTATTTTGCGAAGGATCGCTACGAAACACTGGATCAGGTGGTAAACGTTGCCAAGCGCACCGCGGAGTATCTGGTAAACAGCGAGACCATGCCGCAGGGCGCAGAGCTGGACGCTTTGAACACCAAGTTGGAGATCATCGGCGAGAGCGCCGAGGCTTATCTGTTTTTCACCGACCGACAGGGCAATGTGCTTATTGCCTCCGACCCGGACAAGCTTACCACCACCACCGTGCCGCTGGATATCTGCCAGCGCGCCAACGCAGTGGCTGACCCGGACGCCCGGCACTACCACGCTTTCGGCGATTTGGGCGGTGCCCTGACCGAAAAAAGCTATATCGCGGCGGTGGAGACCATCGACGACCAGAGCCTGTTCAGCGGCTGGCTGTTTTTGTGCTCCTCCGGCGCGCAGCTCACCGACTTTAAACAGCAGTTCTGGTCCAACTTCCTCATGTCTGCCTGCGTGATGCTGCTGTGCGCCAGCGTGCTGACCCGTCTGTTGATGCGTCAGCTTACCGACCCGCTGCAAAAGGTCACCGATGCCGCCCAGCGCTTTGGCGGCGGCGACCTCTCCGTCCGCGTGGAGGGCGTGGAGGGCGATGGCGAGGTGGCAGACCTTGCCTGCACCTTCAACCAGATGGCGGAGAATATCCAGTCCAACGATAACTCCCGGGGTCAGTTCATGGGCAACATCGCCCACGAGCTGCGCACCCCCATGACCACCATCAAGGGCTTTGTGGACGGCATTCTGGACGGCACCATCCCGCCCGAGATGCAGAACCACTACCTGCAGCTGGTCAGCGAGGAGACCGGCCGTCTGGCACGGCTCATCCAGAATATGCTGGATCTCTCCAAGCTGGAAAGCGGCGAGTATCAGGTGAACGCCCGGATGTTCAATATCTGGGAGACCCTGACCGGCGTGGCACTGGCGGCAGAGCAGCGCATCAACGATGGCATGATCGAGCTGGAAGGCCTGACCATGGATGAAAAGGTGCTGGTCTACGCCGACCCCGACCTGATCCATCAGGTGGCGTATAACCTGCTGGACAACGCCATCAAGTTCACCCCGGCGGGCGGCACCATCCGCTTCAGCGTGGAAAAGCTGGGCCCCGAGGCCGAGATCTCCATCTGGAACTCCGGGCAGGGCATCAGCCCGGAGGCGCTGCCCTATGTGTTCGAGCGGTTCTACAAGGAGGATCGTTCCCGCGGCCTGCACGCCCGTGGCTCCGGCCTTGGGCTGAACATCTGCAAGGTGCTGGTCAATCTGGCCGGCGGGCAGATCCGCGTGGAGAGCCAGCAGGGCGAGTGGTGCCGCTTTGTATTCACCCTGCCCACCTGTTCCCCCAACCCCGGCGGCATGAAGCGCCTGCCGGACGCCGCCGGGCAGCCCGGCGCAGTGGAGGAACCCGCCAGCATGAAGCCGGTAGAATAAGACCCCGCAGCCAGACTGCCCCGCCCGGGCGGTCTGGCTGCTTTGGCGTTGTTGGAATAAAAATTCTGCTTACCGCTGTGACCCCCTCTTGTGAAAATGCGTTTGGAGCACTCCGCAGAGTGCGACAAACGCGGAATTAAAAATCTATTTTCCGCTGAATATGGCTAGCAACGACGACGACCGCCGCCAGCGGCGGAAACAGGGAGGAGTTGTTG
>ERZ1027238.592-NODE-592-length-10696-cov-55.099897_pt1 | contig 10696 bp, 11 predicted proteins | sample MGYA00519477_ERZ1027238 | MGnify/ENA primary metagenome ERZ1027238 (study PRJEB26926, sample SAMN06164638) | human gut metagenome | biome: ENVO:00009003; feature: ENVO:2100002; material: ENVO:00002003 | host: Homo sapiens | place: USA | collected 2012 ...
AAGGCTATTCGTCGGCAGCGTCAGATGTGTATAAGAGACAGATCTTATACCATCAATCAAGATTGGGCTTTCCGAATCATCATTTCGGAAAGCTTCTTATATATTCTGAAGTAAGTAAGAGAAAATAATGTAGTAAGTAATGACAATAATGTAGAGTAACATGATGAATCGTTCAACGACACAGATCAGATTACTGGTTGCTGTGCTTGTTTCCATTCTTTCCTTTTCCTTTGCGAAAGCGGAAGCCAGCGATAGTAACCTGCCAGATTCCAAAGGATGGTATCTGGGCATGGATGGCGGATTGCCTTTCGGCTTATCCACTTTTTCCAGTTTCGGACACGACAAGACCCACCTGGGCTGGGCTGCCGGCATCTATGGCGGTTATCGTTTCAACCCCATTTTCTCAGCAGAACTCTCTGCCAGATATGGAGAGGTGAACCTGTCGGCACAAGACTGCTGCGTGGAGCGCAACTACTGGCTGGGGAGCGACGGCATGCTCTACAAGGCAAGTGTCCTGGGCATGGATAGCTGGGAATATGCCCAACTGAAAAGCCATGTCAGGATGGGCTGGTATGGTGCAAGGGCTCACGTGAATCTGCTGGGGCTGTTACGCAATACCGCCCACAGCCGATGGACTGTAGCCGTATCTCCTCATCTCTATGCAGTGACCACCTGCGCAGATATCCAGACCCTGGCAGATCATGCCGAGGTGATGAAAGGCTCTACCCGCTGGCATCTGGGCTATGGAGCCAGCTTGCAGGCAGGTTACCAGTTGACCTCCAATCTTAATCTGGGCATCTATTCCGGTTTGACACGCCTTTCTGGAGAACGTATGGACGGAATGCCGGAACATCTGCACAAGAACAACTTCGTATGGGAAAGCGGAATCAGACTGGGAATCAGCTTCTCAAAAAAGAAAAACAAGATAGTTGAAACTCCATCAGTTCCACAAACGGAAGTTCTACATCAAGATACCATTCTTTCGGAGAATGTCAATCAGAAAGAAAAAGAAACGGTGGATAAGGCTGAAACAAAAGTTGTTGAACAGGATATTAAAGAACCTGTAAAGGTGACATTCCCTGTCATCTACTTCAGCTTCAACCGCATCACCATTCGCCCAAGCGAGGTTTCCAAGCTGAAAAGCATCCTCCATATATTGAAGGAGAATCCTGAAATGAAGGTGACGGTGACTGGCTGGTGCGACACAAGAGGCAGCGTGGCTGTCAACAGACGCATCTCCCGCCAGCGAGCACAAGCCCTGAAGACCTGGCTTGTGAAGAGAGGTATTGCAGCAAGCCGCATCTCGGTAGTAGGAAAGGGAAGCGACGCTTCCAGAACTGCCCCAAAAGCCCGCCGAGTAGAGACTACAAATCATCATCAGTAACCCATAAAACAAGATAGAAAATGAGAGCAAAAAGAAGATTTAATATTGGGTTATGGGTACTGTTATGCGTCCCATGCCTATTGGCTAGTTGCGACCATGATGTTCATGATGGCGAAGGGGATGGAGGCTTGTCGGTTTCGCTTGCCTGGGCTGATGAAGCCGATGAGGGCACAGAAGTGAAGGACGTGAAGACATGGATCGTGAATGCCACAGACGGCACGCAGGTGGCGCAAAGCCAGCATGGCAGTGCGCAGGAAATGGCAAAAGAGCGATATGACCTGCCGGAAGGTAACTACCGCATTCTCACCACCACCAACCTGGTGGATCCGTTCACCATCAGTGAGCAGACAAGAGCCGTTGACAATATAAACAGTCTGGCAATCGGACTGTCGAATCCGAGTGCTTCACCCGACCATGCCTATTATGGTGTCACGGACATCGGTATTGACAAATCAAATGTCAACTACATAACAAAAAATGAAATGCGCCATATACTTGCAGAATTGACCATCTTCATTGAAGGAGTTCCTGACAATTTTGCAATGATAGGCAAGGTTCTGAATGTGGCAACCGGACTCCTTCCCCTGCAAAAGAATGAGGATGGAACATTTGGGACGGCAAGCTATACCAAGGAAGAGTGTGATATACCTTTGAGAATCGCAGTGCCTGGCGAAACTTTAAAAACGGAAACATTACGCTTGATGCCGACAGCCAATGGTTTTCATACCACCAAGTTGTTTATCCAACTGATTTCTCCTGGGGGAGTAGTTAGCAACTACGACATCGAAGCACCCGTCATGAAATCTGGCGGCAAGTACAAGATAAACTTGGAATTTGAGGAGATGAAACCTTACATGTATCTTACGAGCACGAAGATAGATGATTGGACTGAGAAATGGATATACCGTGGTGAAATTCTGAATCCTGAAGATTAAGCGCCCCTCTCATTTAAGCAAGAATCAAAACAAGAATATAAACATAAAATAGTAAAAAGACAATGAAAAAGAAGACTTATCTCTTTGCTCTGATGGCAATGGCTTTGACATTAGGCAGTTGTTCTGACAACGAGAACGGTATCGGAGGCGAGACCTCCAAGTATATCACCGTTTCTACCAGTATCGGCAATATGACACGTGTTGCCACAGATGAGAAGGGTGGACAAACCTTTGAAGAGGGTGATGAAATCAGTGTATATGCCTGGACTGGCGATGCAACTGTTGCTCCAGAGACACGCGAGCGTGTGGTGAATAACGCCATTAATAAGCTGACAAACGGCTCATGGGTATCCACTCCACAGATGCTTTGGAAGAACAACCGTGACAAGCATTATTTCATCGGTGTGTATCCAACTGCAGCAATATCCGACCTTTCTGCCGGAGAATATACATTCGATGTGAACAAGCAAACAGAAAGCGACCTCTTGGTGGCAGTCAACAAAGATGGCTTATCCTATAATGTCGATGAACCGCAAACAGTTCCTCTTACCTTTACCCATGTAATGGCAAAACTTGCTGTAAACCTTACCTATAAGAATCAATGGGGTGGCATACCAACTGTAGAGAAAGTGGTTGTGGGCAATGCGGCAAAAGAGGCAACCATCAATTATCTGACAAAGGTTGTTACTCCTTCCACTACTGCAAAGGAAGATTTCTCGCTTCCTGAGATTACTGAAAACACCAAGTATGTTTCTGTCATTATTCCACAAGAAGAAGTCAAGCAACTCACCATTGTCATCGGTGGCAAGAATTTCGTTTATGATAACGGCACACCTTTCAAGTTAGAAAGTGGTAAGATTACGACTGTCAATTTGGAGGTTGGACGTGACGAGATAAAACTCGGAGATGTTAAAATTACTGATTGGGAGGATGGCAGCACATTCAGTGGCGAGGCTATCAACTAACATTGTACAACGGTTAAATACATATAGAATATGAAAGCAATTAAAATATTAGCAATGGCAGCTTTGGCAACGGCAGTTTTTGCCAGCTGCTCCAACGATGAGGATTTGGCACAGAGCAGTTATCCTGCGGATAATGTTGTACGAGTTACAACAAATGTAGAGGATATAACTACACGTGCATTTCACACCACAAATACTCTTGATAATTTCGCTTTTTGCATTGGCAATGCTAACAGTCGCAAGTATTCCTATAACAACATCATGATGACAAAAGAGGGAACTAAATGGAACCCTTCTGTTCAGATGCTTTGGCAGAACTCTACTCAGCCCGTTGATATAATGGCTTATGCCCCATTCGACTCAAGAGGAGATATGGAAACAATGATTAAAACAAAAAAATATCCAGTTTCTGTTAGCACGCAACAGATGGCGGGTACTTACGAGTCTGACTTTCTTGTATATAAGAAAACGGGGTTTGTGCCAGAAAAGGATTTGACAAATGGTGCAGTTGACATCACTTTTACTCATGCCCTCAGTTTGCTGAACATAGAAATTGAATTCGGCACTGATTTTAATAACACGACTCCTTTGGCATCTAATCCGATAAATAATATAATTATCGGAGGAAGCATCAATAAGGGTTTTGCAGATTTGTCAGCAGATCCTATCACTGTGGCAGTAGATGCAACCTGTGCTCCTGTCTTGATAGAACCTGAACGTGGGGAATTCACAGCAGCTGCCAACAAAGACGCCCATGCAACAGCAAATTATTCAGCTATCCTTATACCTCAAACTATTGCAGACGGATTTAGAGTAGAGTTTGAAATAAACGGCAAGATTTATGTGTGGAGAGCTCCTGAAAGTGTGATTGCGAGATTGGAAGCTGGTAAAAAACATCTGCTGACCCTTACTGTAGGTAAGGATTTCGTAAAAGCTGGCAGCATGAAGGCAAGCCCTTGGGTAGAAGGAACTGGTGCTACTTTAGAAACAGAATAAGTAACAGAATAAAAAGCGAAGAATATGAAAATCTTAAAATATTTAGGAACCTTTGCATTTCTCGCAATGCTTGCTGCTTGCTCTACAGAAGATGAGCAGGTTCGCTTTGCTGGAGATGAGGTGAAAGTAAATGCAACCATTGGTGGCGAGAGCGTTTTTACCAGAAGTAATCCCATTGGCAGTACAGAAGAACAGAGTGAATTTCAAGATTTTGACCAAATTGGAATTAGCGTGAATGGTGGTGCCGCTCATAAGTATGAAATGAAAAATGGAGTTTGGGGAGTAGCCGAATCCGAAGTTCCAATAAAATGGGAATCCGAAGCTACAGAATTCAAGGCGTTTTATCCGTATTCTTATAATAATGTCAGCAATAGTTTCGACAAGGGATACATCGCTCAAAGCCAGAACACAAAGGAAGGATTAGCTCTTTCTGACTACATGACAGCTAAGAAGATATATCCGAACATTCCAGAAGACCGTCAGCTTGATTTGGATTTCGAGCGCCAGACGGCACGTGTCATTATCGATATAGAAAATTCGACTTTCTCGAATGAGTTCACTAATCCAGTTGTTGCTGGAATAAATATATATTCTCAATTAGAACTACCGGCAACTCAAGGCGCAGATGTTTCTGCTATAAAAGCATATAAGATGGATGCCTCTAACCCAAAGAGTTCTTGGGTGGCTTTGGTTGCCCCAAATGCAGAAGATGCGAACAAAGATTTTATATGCATAAGTGTTCAGGAAAACGGTACCGGAATGGCTAAAGCATACTCTATTAAAGGCATTCCAAATCTTGAAAGCGGTAAGAGCCATACCTATAAATTGAAGATTGGTAAAGATAAAGCCATAATAGATAATGTTACAGTGACAGATTGGAAAGAAGGAGCGGTAATACCTGGTGGCGAAGCTTCTGTGGTAACGGTAGAGAGTATAAAAGAATCAGTCACTAAGCAATTGGGAAACGGCAATAAGGTAGAGTTGACTTTACCTTCCAATGCGTCGTCAGATATTTTTGCTGCCATTAAAGATGCCATTAAAGAAAAAGGTGTTTCGGAAGGACAAGTAGATTTAACCTTAAAAGATGTTATGACCATTCCCGAAAAAGCTTTTGATAATTCAAATGGCGGTGCACCATGGTTTAACGAAGTTATCTTGCCAGACGTTACCATTATTAAAGCTTCTGCTTTTGAAGGTAGTAATTTGAGGACGATAAATGCTCCAAATGTCGAAAAGATAGAAATTAAGGCTTTCTACAAATGCACACAACTTGAAGATGTTTCTATGCGTAAGGCATCAAAGATAGGACTAATTGCATTTAGCGAGTGCAGACTTTTGAGAAGTGTCTGGTTCGGTGCACTTAGTTCAGTTATGAGTCTCAGTGAGCATGATTTGGGAGGAATATTTGATAAAGTTAATACCACAAATATTCAACTAACGTTGTCTACACGACAAGCTAAGCTGGGTCTTGTTCCTACATATGATGCTAACTATGAATGGTATCCAACTGGACAAAGCTACTGGGATTCAGAAGACTACTCTAAAAACAAGATTCTTGGCTATACATTTAGACGAATCATTCGTGCAGACGATTAATTTAACTCCTAAGCTGGGAGGAGTATAAGGTGCCCAGCAATTATATCCCCCCGCACTTCACGGGAAACGACAAGGGTCTATATGCCACGATGAGAGGTGGGCGTATAGACCCTTCATCGTGTCTTGATACCTGTTGGGTGGATGATATGGCAGTGTGGTGGTTTCGTGCTACCTGTTTTCATGGTTTGAAGTACCTTTGCGTCAATCGTGAGGTGCTCAAACAAAATTTTATTATGAGAACAGAAATGAAAGCATCAAGCGAGTGTTTGTATCCAACCGATGTATTCTTGTTTAGTTGTGGCATGGGATGCAAGCGAATCACCGTCAGTGACATTGCTTTTATTGAGGCAATGAAGGACAACTGTATTATCCACATGGTTGATGGCAAACGACACACTCAATCTTGCCCTATGGGAGACATTGAGCCAGAGTTGAACCCAAACATGTTCAAGCGTATTCATAAATGGAAAAACTCCTATGACAAAAGAAGATTGGGAACACATGAAGCCAAAGTTTAATTGTCCTTTTGGAGTTACCAATGTATGGACTACGGCGCAACTACGTAACAGCGAAAGAATAAAAAAGGGACTAAAGGCTGTTCACTTAAACCAAAAGCCCTTTGAATTGATTGGGTGCATTATTGAAATGTCATCTGATAAAAACGATGTGGTTTGGGATCCATTTGGCGGATTGTTTACAACTGCCGTAGCTTGCTATAATCTACAACGCTCATGTTTTACTTCCGAAATAACACCAGAGGTTTTCGAGGAAGGTAAAAAACGTGTAGAACTACTTGTTTCCCAACAACAATTGCAATTCACTAATTAAAGTTTCATCATCAGAAGAAGTGAGGATGCGACTCCACTCCTTGATGGTCTTACCATTGAATTTTACGAAAAGCCCAATCTTTCCAGCTTGTAGATTTTGGAAAGATTGGAGCTGTTTATATTTTGCTATACTACTATAGCCCGACATAGTCATTATCCCCATCAGAAGACGAGCTTCCACCTGATGAAGAACTACCACTTGATGAGCCTGAGTCTGACGATGAACTTCCACTTGGGGTACTACTGCCAGAATCCGCAGAAGAACTACCCGAAGTGGAAGGAGCGGAAGACTTCTGACCAATCACCTCACGCTTATAATGAGTGATTTCTGTATTCACGTAGTCGATGAACGGAGCATAATCCTTTTCGCCAAAGACGAGGGCAAGGGCATTCACCATCTTCACCAATGCACGGTAAGCGTTATCACTTGCTGTGCGAGCAGTCTTCAAAGCTCCGACAGATACGCCCATCTTCTCGTTAGTACGTTGCAAAGTAAGTGTTCTTACACGCTCGTTGGCTTCCTTCAGGTTGGTAACAAATGCTGTCAAGCCCAACTTGGCGACCTGTGCAGAATATTTGTTCTCAAGGTCTGTGATAAAGTTCACCAAAAGACCGGTCTCCTTGTCGAGTTGGTCGGCGGTGTTTATCTTGTAGTCCTTTATGTGCTGTGCGAGAACCTTTGCAGCCTGTGCCATGTCTGCGATAGGCATAGCGAGGAATGCTTCAACGGCTTTCTTGTAGCCAGCATAGAGTGCGTCACGGTCGCTGTCGGCCTTGGTAATATCATCAGTCAAGAGACTTTTCTGTGAAATTTTCAAGGCTTCGTCCTCTGCCGCAACAGCAGCCTTGAAATTACTTACTTGGTCAGCAGCCTTGCCCTTTACGGCAGTGTCTGACTCAACACGTGCAAGAATGTTACTTACGAACGTGAAATGCGCACCATTATTCATGCGTGGCAAACTGATGTCATTTATTTCCTTCATAATCATTGGAATTAAGTTCGACATTTAGATTTTTGCGTTGTCGGTTTCCCGATTGCGAATGCGAATATACGAAAAATATCGCTAAAACTGGAACAAATGAATAAAAATCGGATAAAATTGCTAAATTAAACCTATTTTTTAACGGTTGTTATACCATTGGCGCACGTTTATTGTAAAACTGGAATTGCATATGCTGTAAGAAACGCCGTTTCTTGCTCTTGTTAGTTCTGATTGGGGTAAGAAACTTGCATCAATATCTCCGTTAGCATTTGAATGTAGAAAGAAACGCAAAACAAGACCTTCGTTGAATCCCAAAATGACAAGAAACGTGCGTCGAAACCTCCAACTGAGGTTAAAAGTAGCGAGAAACGCAAAACAAAAGCACCAACAACCATCAAAAGTCGAAATAAACGCTAAACAATTCGTCCAACGGCTCTCTAAATGGCAAGAAACGCAAAACAATGCCCACTTTTTTCTTCTGGTAAGGTATTGTTTAGCGTTTCTTTCTATTTTGGGACTCAAACGAAGAAATTGTTTAGCGTTTCCTGATACATAGGCATCAAAATTACCCCACAGTTACCCCATAGTTGTCATACAGCTACCCCACAGCTCACTTTTCTTTGTGCCTTGCCCCAACAAGTACCCTACAAGCACCCTACAAGTAACCCTACAAGCTACCCAACAAGTTGACAGGTAAGAAGTCGTAGGGCGTTTTGACTTTTTACAAACGCAAAGTGAAGCACATCGGCAGCAAGCGTTTCGACATCCAGTACCTTGGACGGAGCGACCTTGCATAACAAGGGAGCGTTTGTCTATGGCGGTGCCGTGGCATTGGAAACGGAAATATACCTGTCCGATGCAATAGCTTTGACAGCTTCCGTTAAGGAAAGGCTTGTTTGGGGCAACAGCACGGGACATTTCCACACGCAGTTTGGTATTGGCATGAAGTTCATCATCAACTAAAACAGTGAGCCTATGGACATCAATGAAATCAAACAAGTGCCTATCGTGGACTTTCTCTATATTCTCGGCATTGAGCCTGTCAAGCACAAGGCTTCGGGACTTTGGTATCATGCGCCATACCGCAATGACCGCAATCCTTCGCTTCGGGTATCAACGGACAAGAATGTCTGGTATGATTATGGCATCGCCAGAGGTGGTGACATCTTCAACCTCGCAGGGGAGTTCGTCAACAGCAATGAGTTTGTGGCACAAGCCAAGTTCATATCTGAAACGCTTGGTGGCAGTTTCCCGACATCGTTTCCGCATTATCAAAGGATAGCGGAAAAGGCTGTGAAGGTAAAAGGCAATCCTTTTAGTGATATTGTAGAAAAGCCTTTGAGTCATCCTGCACTTCGGCAGTACTTGCGTGAGCGTGGCATATCAGCTGACGTGGCGAGCCGTTTCTGCTGTCAGGTGGAATACCGATATAATGGCAAACAGTTCTTTGCTGTCGGTTTTAAGAACAACAGCGGTGGCTACGAGATACGCAACCGCTTCTTCAAAGGTTGCGTGTCGCCAAAGGACATCACTCTCATTGGCAGGAACAGCAACGTCTGCCATCTGTACGAGGGTTTTATGGATTTCCTCTCTGCCGTAATTCTCGGCATAGGTCGTGGTGAGGATCATATTATCCTCAACTCGGTGGCTAATATGCAAAAGGTGCATCATCTTTTGGATGGCTATGCACAAGTGTACTGTCATTTGGACAATGACGAGGCAGGCGAGAATGCCTGTGTCGAACTGCAAAAGCGATATGGAGATAAGGTCATAGACCATTCGCATCTATACACTGGCTACAAGGACTTGAACGAGTACCTGATGAGCCATAAGACAAGAAAGTAACAATCATTCAAAAACATCAAGACAATGAAGAAGAACAATAAAATCAAGAAATCAGTGAGCGTGTTGGCATTCCTTTTCGTGTGTGCCTTGTCGGTAATCCTTTCATCGTGCAGCGATGAGCTGGACATTCAGCAGTCGTATCCTTTCAAGGTGGAGACGATGCCTGTGCCAAAGGACATTGTGCGTGGACAGACCGTTGAAATCCGCTGCGAGTTGAAGGCGGAGGGAAAGTTTGACGGCACCATCTATACCATCCGCTATTTTCAGCATGACGGAAAAGGCTCGCTGAGAATGGAGAACGGAACGGTGTTCCAGCCTAACGACCGCTATCTGTTGGAGAACGAGAAGTTCCGTCTTTACTATACCTCGGCAAGCACGGAGACACAGACGCTGACCGTGGTGGTGGAGGACAACTTCGGCAAGTCATACGAAATGGAGTTCAGTTTCAACGATACTGATGAGGAGGAAGAGTTTGCGAGAAGTGCCAACAAACTCGGTAGCGTATGAGGTTGATGATATTGTTAGCCTTGCTTCTTGTGTCGGGCAGCTTGTCTGCCCAGACGCAAGGGGCGATAAAGCGAGTTTGTCATGTGTCACGTTTTGAGTTGGCTGTCGCCTGCATCAAGAAGTACGAGGGTCTGCACGGACCGAAGCACCATCCTTATGTCGGATATGGGCACAAGCTGTTGCCTGGCGAGCGGTTCTCTCCAAAAATGACGGAACGGCAAGCCGATGCCTTGCTGCGCTCTGACCTCAGAAAGCTCTGCGCCATGTTCCGTGGCTTCGGTCGTGACTCGCTGCTCTTGGCTGCACTTGCCTACAATGTGGGGTGTGGAAAGGTGATGAAAAGCCGGATGTATGCCAAGATGCGAAGTGGCAACAGAAACATCTATCGTGATTATGTGGACTTCAAAAGGTGGAACGGAAAGATAGTGCCTTCCATCGAGCGAAGAAGAAAAATGGAGTATCTGCTCTTGTTTACTCCATAGTATAAGGTTTTATAAAAATAGGACAGTCCTTTTGATTGGGGCTGTCCTTTGTTTTTTTTTGCAAGCATCGCAGATAAGGAAAAGACGGTTTCTTTGCCACTTTCTTTTCCGCTCCTCGGCTCATGATTCCTAAGACATCACCAAATTTTTGAGAGTTTTTTTGTGTTAAAATAAGC
>ERZ1027238.606-NODE-606-length-10556-cov-29.981621_pt1 | contig 10556 bp, 10 predicted proteins | sample MGYA00519477_ERZ1027238 | MGnify/ENA primary metagenome ERZ1027238 (study PRJEB26926, sample SAMN06164638) | human gut metagenome | biome: ENVO:00009003; feature: ENVO:2100002; material: ENVO:00002003 | host: Homo sapiens | place: USA | collected 2012 ...
CATTTTAATAATTTTAAATAAAAACGTCCGCAAAGGTAAGAAGAATGTTCTATTTGGATACAGAAAGGTGCGCTTATTTAAAACATATTAACAGAAAAAGAAGGTTTTGTTGCACAGATTTTAAAATATGTGCAGAGTTTTACTTCTGTTCGGGATAAGAAATAGGGGGACAAAAATTGGTAATATTACCCAACTTTTGCAAGTAATAACTCAGCACCCCTATAGCCATGTGTTTTTACTTTAATAGCATACAAATTGTTTCCTGTTTATTATGAATTTGTTCTTAAACAACTATAAAAAGTCCGTTCAAAGCCTTTGAACGCACATTCAGAGCCTTTGAACGGACATTCAGAGCCTTTGAACGGACATTCAAAGCCTTTGAACGAACATTGCAAAGGGCGGAATAGAACTTTTTATAGGCTAAAGAGATCATTTATCTTTTTCGCTACTTTGTATCAAAAAAGATTCTGAAAAAGGTGTTACATTTAAAATATTTTATTTACCTTTGCAGACAGATACCCATTCTGCTCACGCCGAGTTGAAGCTTTCGCTCTTTGTTGCTTATAAATCAATTGTTTCACATTAAAAAGTACGATTATGGTACGACCCTTTGATGTAGAATAGGGCAAAGAGGAAAGCGATAGCTGACTATGTCTGTACACATGTTTCAAAAGAATATAAACTAAAATAATAGAACTATGAGAAATTTTACATTTAAAGGACTGCTTTTAACTGCGGTATTTATGTTGCTTGGCTGTTTGTCAATTCAAGCAGCTAATGACGACTTGATTACCAAGCAGATTACAATCAACTTGGACAAGGCTGGTACTTTACCTAACAAGATTGCAAGTAGTGAGATGTATAAAATTACGAATCTGGAGATTATTGGTGAGATAAATGGTACGGATTGGAACATGATTCGTGAGATGGCAGGAAGAGATAATCGGGGATATGGTACAGAAGGAAAGCTTTCTGTGTTAGATTTGTCTGAGGCGAAGATTGTAGCAGGTGGTGATTATTATTATGATGATAATCTTTTTAATAATAAAGTGTATACTTCTAATGATGAAATAGGCGAGTACGCATTCTATGGCTGTAGCGGATTAACGAGTTTAACCCTTCCTGCTGGTATTACCTCAATAGGCGATGACACATTCTATGGCTGTAGCGGATTAACGAGTTTAACCCTTCCTGCTGGTATTACTTCAATAGGCGAGTACGCATTCTCTCGCTGTAGCGGATTAACGAGTTTAACCCTTCCTGCTGGTATTACCTCAATAGACAAGTACGCATTCTCTGGCTGTAGCAGATTAACGAGTTTAACCCTTCCTGCTGGTATTACTTCAATAGGCGAGTTCGCATTCTCTTACTGTAGCGGATTAACGAGTATATATGTATATGCAGAGAAAGTACCAAGAATAGGTCGTTATGCATTCGAAGGTTGTGCTTCCAGGAAATGTACACTTTATGTACCTAAGGGAACTTATGATAATTACAGGCTCTCTGAATTTGGCTACTTTGAGAATATAGTAGAATTCGATGCAACAGGTATCGACAAGACTACAACCTCTACTGATGTTGAGGAGGTATCTCGCTATTCTCTAAATGGTCAGCGATTGGCTGTTCCTGTTAAGGGCTTGAACATCGTGAAGTATAGCGACGGAACTGTGAGGAAGGTTGTTGTGAAGTAAAAAATCTTAATTGATATAATCGATATGAAAAGAGTGAGGGTGCGTCAGCAGTCAATGACGCACCCTCGTTTCTTTTATGCAAAAATATTACTTGTTCAGGTGTGGATAGGAAATCCTGGTGTGGTAGATGGATTTCAGTCGCTCGATGAGTACAGACTTGGCCAAGGCTATGTCGCGGAAGGTGATAGGGCACTCCCTGAAGAAACCGCCTGCTACTTGACTGTCTATCAACTTGTTGGTGAGCGTGCTGATACTCTCCTCTGTATATTCATTGAGTGAGCGCGAGGCTGCCTCCACGGTGTCTGCCATCATCAGGATGGCCTGCTCGCGGGTGAAGGGGTTAGGACCAGGATACTGGAACATCTCCTTGTCCACCTGTTCGTCGGGGTGCTCGTTACAATAATTAATATAGAAATACTTGGTGAGTCCTGTGCCGTGGTGGGTAGAGATGAAGTCCTTGATGATGCCTGGCAGATTGAATTTCTCGGCAAGCTTCAGTCCTTCCGTAACGTGGCTGATGATGATTTGTGCGCTCTCCAGGTCGGAGAGTTGGTCGTGAGGATTGACACCAGCTTGGTTTTCGGTAAAGAATACAGGATTGGTCATCTTGCCGATGTCATGATAGAGCGCACCGGTACGTACCAGCAGACTGTTGGCATGAATACGGTTGGCAATTTCGGCAGCCAGGTTTCCCACGGTGATGGAATGCTGGAAGGTGCCAGGAGCTATCTCGCTCAGGTTTCGGAGCAGTCCCTTGTTGGTGTTGGAAAGCTCGAAGAGTGTCACGTTGGAGATGAATCCAAACATCTTCTCGATGAGGTACATCATCGGGTAGGAGAGCAGCAGGAAGATGCCGTTGATGATAAAATAGGTGTACATGCTCGGGTCGATGTTGAACACCTGGTTGTCCTGCATGAGCTGAAGAGCTAAGTAGACGATGCAACTCGAAATGGTGACGAGTATGGCTGTGATGAATATCTGCGACCGCTTGGACAGTTCGCGGAGCGAGTAGATGGCCACCAGTCCCGATGCTAACTGCACGATGATGAACTCGTACTGATACTTTACTGCTGCGGCACAGATAAGAATCATCGTGACATGGGTGATGAATGCCGTTCGGGAATCCATAAACACCCTGACGAAGATTGCAGCCATGGCAAAGGGGATGATATAGACCGAGAAGAAGTTGTGCTTCATCATCATCGACACGAGGATAGGGAAGAGGGTGATCATCGTGTAGAGCATGGTGATGCTTCGTGGCTTCTCGAAGTAGTCTTTGCGAAAGAGCGTGAGGTAGGAGGTGAACATCATGACGAGTATCAGCACGAATAGAATCTGGCCGATGAAGGTGGTCATGATTTCGTCTTGAGTGGAGCTTCTGCGCTTCATCTCCTTATCGAAAGAGTTGAGCACACGGCAAGTGTAGTCGTTGACGATTTCTCCACGGTCGATGATTTTCTGTCCGCTCATCACCATGCCACTTGCCAAAGGAATGCTGCTCAGCAGATCGTTTTTCTCGGCATCGCTCTTCTCTTTATCGTACACGATATTGGCCTCTATATAGTTGTTGAGGTTGCACCGTGAGAGGATGGCTCGCTGGGCTGCGAGTTTCTCGTTTGCAAAGATGTGCTCGTAGGCTGCTATAGTGGAGTAGAAACTGCTCACCTTGAGACTCTTGGCATTTTTACCACTCACGAATCGTATCATGCTGGTGGAGTCCTTGAAGATGTTGTTGTATTCGTTGGTGTTGATGATGCCCATCTGGTATATTTCCTGCATCTGTTTTGCCACGATGCCCACATATTCTTTGGGCAGACCGTTGATGCCCTGCTCGTAGTCGTGCAGGAATCGCTCCACCTGCTTTTTCTCGATAAGCGGGTTGAGACTGTAGTAAGGCTGGAAGTGCTTGAGCAGGGAATCCTGTTCGTGCTTGATGGCCTCGTCTGTTTTGTAGATAGGGAAGTCGAACTTGGCAATGACCGATCCATACATCCATGGCTTTCCTACATCGTAGCGATACATTCTGCCCTCGTTGCGTGGCAGGAACCACACGATGATGGCTACGGTGATACATACGAGTACGGTCTTGGTGGCGAGATTTCGCCAGTAATTCTCTTCTGTGTTGTTGAATATGCTCATTTTATATCACTATTTTTAGATTACTCTGCGAAAATACGAAAAAAAACTGCTAAAATCGCAAAAAAAAGTGTAATTTTGCAGAAAATTTAAAAAATAGCTATTTTCAGACATGACTGATAGAAAAGTAAGAGTGCGTTTTGCCCCCAGTCCTACGGGTGCATTGCACATTGGCGGTGTTCGTACTGCCTTATATAATTATTTGTTTGCTCGCCAGCATGGTGGTGAGCTTGTGTTCCGTATTGAGGATACTGACTCACATCGTTTTGTGCCAGGAGCTGAGGAGTATATCCTGGAGTCATTCAAATGGCTCGGTATCAAGTTTGACGAGGGTGTAAGCTTTGGTGGCGAGCATGGTCCTTACCGCCAGAGTGAGCGTCGCGACATCTATAAGAAATATGTGCAGCAGTTGCTCGATGCTGGTAAGGCTTATATCGCTTTCGATACTCCCGAGGAGCTTGAGGCAAAGCGTGCCGAGATACAGAACTTCCAGTATGATGCCCATACCCGTATGCAGATGCGCAACTCGCTTACTCTTTCCAAGGAGGAGGTTGACCAGCTCATTGCAGACGGCAAGCAGTATACTGTGCGCTTCAAGATTGAGCCCGGCGAGGAGATTCATGTCAACGATATGATACGAGGAGATGTGAAGGTGATGAGTGATATCTTGGACGACAAGGTGCTCTATAAGAGCGCAGACGAGTTGCCAACATATCATCTTGCCAACATCGTGGACGACCATCTGATGGAGATTTCCCACGTGATTCGTGGTGAGGAGTGGCTGCCAAGTGCTCCCTTGCATGTGTTGCTCTATAAGGCTTTTGGCTGGGAAGACACTATGCCACGTTTTGCCCATCTTCCTTTGTTGCTCAAGCCAGAGGGTAAGGGTAAACTGAGCAAGCGTGATGGCGACCGTCTGGGTTTCCCTGTGTTCCCATTGGAGTGGCACGATCCCAAGACCAGCGAGGTGTCATCAGGCTATCGCGAGAGCGGTTACTTCCCCGAGGCAGTGGTCAACTTCCTGGCTCTGTTGGGATGGAATCCTGGTACAGAACAGGAAATCTTCTCGCTCGATGAGTTGGTGAAGGCTTTCGATATCTCACGTTGCTCGAAGGCTGGTGCCAAGTTTGACTTCAAGAAGGGTATTTGGTTCAACCATGAGTATATACTGATGAAGAGCGATGACGAAATAGCCAATCTCTTTGCCCCTATCGTTGCCAACAATGGTGTGGAGGAAACGATGGATCGTGTGAAGCAGGTTGTGCACATGATGAAGGACCGTGTGAACTTCGTCTATGAGTTGTGGCCTCTTTGCTCTTTCTTCTTTATTCCACCAACCGAGTACGATGCCAAGACAGCCAAGAAGCGCTGGAAGGAGTATTCGGCTCAGCAGATGACCGAGCTTGCAGAGGTGCTTGAAGGTATCGAAGATTTCTCTATCGCGGGACAGGAGCCTGTCGTGATGAAATGGGTAGAGGACAAGGGCTATAAGCTTGGCGACGTGATGAACGCATTCCGTCTCACACTCGTTGGCGAGGGCAAGGGCCCAGGCATGTTCGACATCTCAGCCTTCCTTGGCAAGGAGGAAACCCTGAAGCGCTTGCGCAAGGCCATCGAAGTGTTAGGATAAAGTGTCAATCAAACTTCCGGTATCATGATTTACAACGTAGTCATTTATTTGGTCCTCTGGGGCATAGCCATTGCGAGCCTTTTCGACCATAAGGTGCGCAAGATGTGGCGTGGCGAGCGTGAAGCATTCAGACTGCTCAAGCAGAAGGTAGACCCTACTGCTCAGTATGTGTGGTTTCATGCAGCCTCGCTCGGCGAGTTCGAGCAGGGGCGTCCCCTCATGGAACGTATTCGCAGGGATTTCCCTCAGTACAAGATATTGCTTACCTTCTATTCGCCATCGGGCTATGAGGTGCGCAAGAACTACGAGGGAGCCGACATTATCTGTTATATGCCGGTGGATACTCGATTGAATGCCATCCGTTTCCTGCGTCTGGTGCGCCCGGTGATGGCTTTCTTCATCAAGTATGAATTCTGGTCAAACTTCCTTCACATTCTGAAGCATCGCAATATTCCTACCTACAGTGTGAGCAGCATCTTCCGCGAGGACCAGGTGTTCTTCAAGTGGTATGGCTGGAGCTATGCCGGAGTACTGAAGTGCTTCACCCGTTTCTTCGTGCAGAATGAGGAAAGCAAGCGTCTGCTCGAAAGTATTGGCATAACTGCTGTCGACGTGGTGGGAGATACCCGTTTTGACCGTGTGCTCCAGATCAAGGAGGCTGCCAAGCAGTTGCCTATATGTGATGCTTTCCGCAAGGGACAGGTTGCAGAGGCTTTGGCTGCTGGAGAAATCCCTGCTAAAGAGGACTATAAGGTTTTTGTGGCAGGCAGTTCCTGGCCACCTGATGAGGAGATATTCATACCGTTCTTTAATGAGCATAAGGACTGGCGTCTGCTGATAGCTCCTCATGTCATAGGCGAGGATCATCTGAAACTGATTCTTTCTCTGCTGAAGGATAAGAAGGTGGTGCGCTTTACTCAGACTACTCCTGAGGAAGCTGCTGGGGCTGACGTGTTGATCATCGACTGTTTCGGATTGCTGAGCAGCATGTACCATTATGGTGATGTGGCTTATGTAGGTGGAGGCTTCGGCGTTGGTATTCACAACACTTTGGAGGCTGCAGTATGGAATATGCCGGTCATCTTTGGCCCTAACAACAAGAAGTTCCAGGAAGCCCAGGGCTTGCTCAAGTCGGGTGGTGGTTTTGAGATTCAGAACTATGAGAGTTTTGAGGGCTTGATGAATTCTATGATGAATGATGAGGCTCTTCTGAAGCAGGCCGGTGACAAGGCTGGTGCTTTCGTAGCGAGTCTGTCTGGCGCAACAGATAAGGTTCTTTCTAAGGTGGAGTTGTAAAAACATCGGTAAAGGGTAATCGTATGGTGATGGATAAGCATAGAAAAAGATTATGGACATTTGTCGGCTTGCTATCTCTTGTTTGTTTACTTTACCCGATAGGTACTGCGCTGACTCCCGTTGTCCTCATCGTAGATGGCATCGTTGGAGTGGCTTATGGTAAGAAATTGAATGAGCGTAGGTATTTAGCGTTCTTCACCTATGTGTTGCTTCTTGGCGTGCTGAGCCTTCCTTTATTCTTGCTTTTCTGCTGTTATGGCTTGAAGCAGTTTACTTGAAAAATTTCTTAGGGATTTGTTCTTTTCTCAAAGAAACATCATACTTTTCACAAAGCAGTATTTTTGTAATTACGGTTGCAAAAGTACTGCTTTTTTCTGTAACCACCAAATTTCAGTGTGCGTGAAGGGGCTGTTTTCTGCAACTCATAGTTTTGTGATGAAGAAAACTAAATTTTACGCCTCGTTATCTTATGAGTTGATACCGTACGTTTCATACGGTATCATCTCCTAAGACATGAGGCAGCCGTGCGTTTCATATGGTAGCCTTTCTGTAAGAAAAAAGATGGTACTCGCTGACGCTGACGCTGACAGTCCAATTTTCCGCAGGGTAAAAAGGGTAAGGGTAGAAGTTTATATTTATATATATAATATTATATATATAAATATAAAAAAATAATTAACACTCTTTTACTCTCTTGGATAAGGCTCGGAAAATTGGACTGTCAGTGTCAGCGTCAGCGCTTTTTGATGTGTGTCGCTCTGCAAACGCAAGGCAGAACTCCCTGTTTGTTACTTGATGATGCGATAGTAATCTTCCTTGCGAGGCTTCACGGTGTGAGGGTGGGCAGAAGCGTAGCCGAGGGCTAAGGCACCGATGCCCATCAGTCCCTCGGGCAGGTTCCATTCCTTCATCAACTGCTTGCCTTCCTCGCTGGCAAACATCGCGTCCTCACGGTTTATCCAGCATGAGGCAAGCCCGATGGAGTGGGCGGCAAGCATCATGTTGCCAAGGATGAGGCTTCCGTCTTTCACGCTGTTCACCTCGTCGCAGGGTGCCAGAACGATGACAATGGTAGGTGCGCCATAGTAGGGGTCGCTCTCCACTCCCATCACCTCTGCGTTCATCCTGCGCAGTTGGGCGCATGTTTCCGTGTTCTGTACGGCAACGATAAATGGCTTCTGGGTGCCATGTCCTGTTGCGGCCCATGTGCCAGCCTCCAATACTGTCTTCAACTCCTCGTCGGTAATTTGGTCTGCCTTGAAGCGGCGAATACTTCTTCTCTCTTTTATAGCTTTTAAAACATCATTTTCCATATTGATTTGATTTTGAAAGAACTTTCTGTTTATATATGTTTCTGTTTCTAACATTATGCAGGGCAACCGCTCAAGTCTTCTTCGTCCATATACTGACTCAGAACACGTGCGATGCGAATCAGTCCCTGCATTAAGGTCTGACGTGGACACGCGATATTGAGGCGCAAGTAACCTTGTCCTGCCTTTCTGCCATACATCGTTCCGCTGTTGACGAATACCTTACCGTCGTTCATTAGTTTCTCGTAAGCTTCGTCGCTTGACAGCTCGAATGGCAGTATGTCGAGCCATACAAGGTAGGTTCCCTCCAGTCGGGTAACGCGAACCTGTGGCAACTCTGTATTGAAGAACTCTTTCACTGCCTGGTAATTTTCGTAAAGGTATCGGTTGAGCTCGTCGAGCCATTCCTCGCCCTCGTTATAGGCTGCCTGGAGGGCTATCACGCCAAATGGATTGACATCGCAAACCTCATTGATATTAATGGCTCGGTCGATGCGGCGGCGCAAAGAGGCATCTGGACAGATGATGTTGGCAATCTGCAGACCGGCGATATTGAACGCCTTGGTTGGTGAGTTCAGAACCACGCAGTTGTCGCGGCAAGCCTCGTTGATGCTGGCAAAGGGTGTGTACTGATAGCCAGGCATGATAAGCTCGCAGTGTATTTCGTCGGCGATTACCTTTACACCATGCTTTTGGCAGATGTTGCTCATGCGTTCCAGTTCCTCTTTCTTCCATACACGTCCTGCCGGATTGTGAGGGTTGCAGAGCAGGAAGGCTGTCGTCTTCTCGTCGGCGCACTTGCGTTCGAAGTCTTCGAAGTCGATTTCGTAGGTGCAGTTGCCGACACGTTTCAACTCATTTTCTATCACTTCGCAACCGCTGTTTCTGATGCAAGAGAAGAAGCAGTTGTACACTGGGGTTTGTACCAGCACTTTCTCGCCAGGCATACAGATTGCTTTCAGACAGCAAGAGATGGCTGGCACTACGCCTGATGTGTAGAGAATCCAGTCTTTTTGTATGTTCCACTGGTGGCGACGCGAGAACCAGCTGATGATGGCCTCGTAGTAAGAGTCGGGAACAAGGGTGTAACCGAAGATGCCGTGAGCCACACGTTTCAGCAGGGCTTCGATGACGCAAGGGGCTGTCTGGAAATCCATATCCGCCACCCACATGGGTATTACGCCTTCTTCTTTCACCAAGTCCCATTTGTAGGAGTTGGTGCCACGGCGGTCTATAATTTCATCAAAATTGTATTTCATAATTCAGTTTCCTTCCTTTTTACTTTGACTTGTCAATGATTTTGCATGCTTCTTTGGGTGCTTTGGCGAATTCTGTATAGGTGATGCTTCCTATTCCGTCTGCTTCTATTCTGCCCGAGATGGGGTTCTTGATATTGGTAATAGCCCCTTTAATGTGTGCATCGATATTGGAACAGTCCTCAAAGGCACGGTCGCATCCTGGGTCGAAGGTGCAATCCTCCAATGTCACATGGTCCATGTAGCAGAGTGGTTGCTCTCCACTGATATGACAACGCACCAACTTGATGTTCTTGCTGTGCCAGGCAAGGTATTCGCCGTTGAGTTCTGAGTCATAAACCGTCACATTCTCACATTCCCAGAAACTGTCCTTGGTTGTGATATGTGCGTGGTGTACCTCTACGTTGTGGCAGTATTGGAATACATATTTGGAGTCGCTTTCCAAGCCGTCTACAAAGATGTTATTAGAGAACATGAAAGGGTAGGTGCCATCGTGCAACTTAACGTTTTTCAGTTTCAGACCGTCTACCTTCCAGAAAGTCTCGTCGGCATCATTGATGGATACGTTCTCTAACTCGAGATTCCTCATTTCGCGAAAGAACTTGGGGCCGTCAATGGTACAGTCTTTCATCACCATATTGTCGGAATACCAGATGGCGGAACGGCTCTCGGGTGCAAAATAGCAGTTGGTGATAAGTGATCCGTCTACATGCCACCATGGATATTTGCCATAGAACTTGGAGTTGTGGCATTCTATATTGCTGCAACACTTGATGCCCGATTCGCCATCGATTATGGTGATTCCCTCTATGCAGATGTCGTGTGCGCCGAATAGAGGTCGTTCGCCTCCGAAAGTCTTGTTTTCTATCTTTTTCATTTTTTTCTATACCTTATTATATATATATGCTATTATCTGTCAGGAAAGAAATCTTTTCCATTTCGGTTGCAAAGTTACAAAAATAATGCCAAAATGTGATTATCATTTTTACGGAAAGATGTAACTTTATTGCTTATAAGTGGTGACGGACAGTGACAGTTGGAAAATCCGCACGTATATGCTCTGATATTATAGAAAATATATTTTGAAGAAATATTTTGCAAAACTCTTGGAAAATAGGAAATGAAAACGTATCTTTGCCTTATCAAAATTAAAATACAAAAATATGCCAGAGATAAGTCATTCCTTAATTCCGCAACACTATAGTTTAACATTATTTATAAGTGCCTGAGCAACAAA
>ERZ1027238.612-NODE-612-length-10446-cov-29.453951_pt1 | contig 10446 bp, 8 predicted proteins | sample MGYA00519477_ERZ1027238 | MGnify/ENA primary metagenome ERZ1027238 (study PRJEB26926, sample SAMN06164638) | human gut metagenome | biome: ENVO:00009003; feature: ENVO:2100002; material: ENVO:00002003 | host: Homo sapiens | place: USA | collected 2012 ...
ATATTATACACACGGGAGCGCGGGCTGCGCGTGTGCGGGCGCACAGGCGAAGGAATCCGCAAGTATCTTGGTTAGCAATCGCAAGTATGTTCGTTTTTACCATTAGGAGAAGTTATCGTTTACCATCAAGAGAAGTCAACGAAGGGCTTTATTAGTATCTGCCCAAGGCGTTGGGCAACTTTGCCCATGAGGATGAGCAAAGTTGCTCATCGTTATGAGTAAACTTGCCCATCATAGTGGGCAAGGTACATAGTTGTACTATTAAGGCCAAAGTCAGCCATCTATTAAGACCAATGCCGGTCGTCTATTATGACCAAGCCCGGTCGTCTATTAAGACCGATACAAGCCGCCAACGAAGTCCGCCTCAATCTTCAATACCCCCAAAAAATTGACAGGTGCTAAGATAACAGGTCAGCACTACAAAAAGGCCAAAATGACAGATAAAAGAAAAATGACGTAACAAATGTTAATAATGCAGTCAAAGAGAAGTAATTACAAAAAATGGCATTATCTTTGTATTTACATTATCAAAATGACAAAGACTATTCACAAAAGGCGATTAGCAAAACAAGAATATAAACAAAAAAAAATAACTATGACAGAAAAAGAAATGTACGACCGTATTAACGGCGCAAGCCAAGACACAGGCTTCAGTATTAACGAGAAAGCCCGCGGACTCGACGGCACCTTTGCTGCTCTCATGCGAAAGGTTTACGTTTGGATGACACTGGCTTTAGTCATCACGGGCTTTACCGCTTACAGTGTAGCCAACAGTCCAGCCCTGCTGAACACCATTTACACAAATTCCGCATTGATGTGGGGACTTATCATTGGCGAACTCGCACTCGTGTTCATCATCAGTGGCGCCATCAATCGCCTATCGCTGACCACAGCAACACTGCTGTTCATTATCTATTCTGTACTTAATGGCGCTATGCTCTCTTCGATTTTTGTCATTTACGAGCCAATGGTAATAGCAAAAGTATTCTTCATAACAGCAGGCACCTTCGGAGCCATGGCATTCTATGGCTATTCCACCAAGCGCGACCTCAGCTCGATTGGGAAGATTCTGTTCATGGCTTTGATCGGCCTCATCATCGCTACCGTCGTGAATATGTTCTTGAAGAGCCCTGGCTTCGACTACATTCTTAGCTACATCGGTGTTGCCATCTTCATTGGCCTCACAGCCTGGGATTCACAGAAAATCAAGCAGATGCTCTTGATGCAGCCCGACATGAGCGAAGGCGCACAAAAACTGGCCCTTCTTGGTTCGCTCACTCTGTATCTCGACTTTATCAACCTCTTCCTCTATCTGCTCCGTATCTTCGGCAGCAACAGAGACTAAGATAGACTAAAGTTTCGCAGAAGACTTCATACAACAAAATTATAATTATCATAAAAAAGCTGGTTTCGGATTTGAAGCCAGCTTTTTGTATTTTTACTATTTCCTCCTACATTCCTACCATCAACAACCTCTCAGAAATACAACCATCCCTATCATTTCGTAAATACAGGAGCATATGATAAAATAAAAGGAGCAAAACATCAATAATCGCTACACCGACTTTTTGCCAAAGCTAACTTTTTATATCTTTGTAGAAGAAAAGCTGCACTCAGCAAATTAACGATTATACAATCTATCAACAAATAAAAAAGAAATTATTATGAGAACAAAAAAATCATTTTGGATCATTATCGCAGCATTTGCATTGTGTGCCACTCCTATTCAAGCCCAAGGCTTTGGAAGCATTCTAAAAAAAGCCAAGAAAGTTCTGACTCCTTCCAGTGAGCCTGCTAAAACCGAGACTCCCCAAGCGAAGCCTGCAGCCAGCAATGCTGCAGAAGAGCCTATTGCAACTGGAGGAACCCTCATCAATCCTTTAAAAGACAAAGTAGACGTACAGTTAGTAGGAGCATACGGCAAAAGCACATCCGAAAACTACGGCGAGGTTAGTCTGGTGTTGAAGGTAAAGATGATTGCCAACAAGAACGAAATCAGCATTGGCGGCAACAGCAATTGGCCAGTCATGCTCATCGACGAAGAAGGCAACGTGAGCGAGCCACGTTATTTAGGATGGACTCCCTACTCCGTCTCTGAAGGCATCTATATGAAAATCATCCTTAAAGACAGCAGCACCTTCACCAACGTGAAGAAGTCAGCCAAAATAATACAAAAAGCTCAGATTGCCCTCTCGCTCAGTTATGACGAGAAAGGTCTGCTGATTATGAAGAACGTGCCTATCCAGTGGGATGTACAGCCATAAGAAAGCACGAGTTTACACATAACAGGACTTTACATTCCTATTTAAGGAAGCGTTTACGATATTCAGAAGGGGTACATTGTTGCTTAGCGGCAAAAACCCTTCTGAAGGTTGATATTGAATTAAATCCCGACTGTTCGGCTATGGCGTTCAGCCGCAGGTCTGAGTTTTTGAGCAAGCTTACAGCATGTTCCACACGTAGATTATTCACATAATCGAAGAACGTCATCTGCTTCTCCTGATTAAAAAATCATTAAGTAAAAAAGAAGAACCAATGCGTCAAAATATGAAATAACAGATTGCTAACACAAAAAAAATGTAATATCTTTGCAAGAGATAAAATAACAACACCATTTATTAACAGAGTATTGAATTAGAACTAATGAAGATGAAAGCTAATATTTTACGAAAGGGCATGATGCTCGTGGGTGCGCTCACGCTGAGTTTTTCAATCGCTCACGCCACCGACTGGCTTGAGAAAGGTGGAGTGGGGAAACAAGACCCGAGTGAACCGTCGCTACAGATGCCGCTGCATTTTGAGGCAGGCTACACCCAGTTTCTCGACGATTGCGAGGACGACGACATCAAGATAGTTACGCCAGTGAGTTGTGGTGTGTATGGCATCAGCACTGATGGCGGCTTCGTTTACACACTTCGCTACATCGACGGTGGCACCATTGGTGGAAAAAATGCGTGGAAAGTGCATGACTTCACCCGAATTCCCCGTATGGAGAAGGAAGGGCTGATTATGTATAAGAACGACAACACTCAGCAGCTCTACCTTATCAAGCCTACCGGCGCGGTGGAGGCGCTACCCAAGAAATATGTGAATGCCACCAACTTTGTTGACGGCATTGCCGCTGTGGGAGCCTCCACTTCGGGCTGGTTTTTGAATTGGACCTTCATCGATCGCAGTTTGAAGCCATTCGCCCCAGGTGTGGTGACACAGCCGCAGCAGTTTGGCAAAAATCAATCCACCATTGCTCCGCTTCGTGGCGGTATGCGTGCCGTGTATGTGCCTGATGAGAGCGGTTTCGGTGGCAGTTGGGGATTCATGAACGGATTGGGCAAAATTGTGATTAAGCCACAATATAGGAAAGTGCGCTCATTCTCCGACGGCATGGCTCTGGTGGTTGAGGAAAACGGCGATTTCTATTTTATTGATGTTACGGGGCGCAAATGCTTTGAGCCGAGGAAGGTGGACGAGAACATTTTCCCAGAAGGGGTGAGCGACTACGACGGTGGTTTATGCACCATCGCCCCAATGGGGATAGGCGACAATTACTATGCGCGCTACTACACCACATCGGGCAAGTTGAGCGGCGTGGCATTGTGGGGTTCAGCGCTCCATAACGGCAAGGGATATATGCGCTTTATCGACAAGGCTGAAAATCAGGAAGTTCCTTCTGCCCTCATTATCCAGCCCAGCGTTGAGGGCTACGACAATACTAAAGGCATGAGAATTGAAGCCGACCTACACACCGCATGGTGGGGCACGCCATGGTACGACGAGGCAGATGTGGCACACTTCTCCGAAACCCAAACTTCGGTAGTGGGTGTGGGTTCGCAATACTGCTTTTCATGGACGATAGGCGCATTCAGCACCGACGGCTATGCTCCAGCCACTATCGTTTCGCCCAACGGCGAAGTCACCTTCGAGGGACTCATCGACCGCCAAGGCAAATTCCGCGTCGTCTACAAAGTGTATTGATCCTCAAATCCGCAACTAAGCCTTTCAACGTCCTTCTTGCGTGTACACATCCTCTCATTACTGAATTTGCTCTACAATATAAGTATCAGAAAACCAACAGCAGCAAAAGGAAAACCAACAGCGACAACAAAAACCAGTAGCGACAATCGCATACTAACATAAAAAACATAAAGACCTATGAAGAAAAATCTACACAGAATTATCATGTCAGCATTGCTGACGGTGGTGGCAACAGTTGCTGCCAGTGCACAGTGTTACATTGTCGGTAGCGACAATCAGTGGAAAACCAACGCTGCGGCGGCAGAACTGACAAAGACTGCCACAGCAGGAGTGTATGAGGGTGATGTCGCCTTCGCTGAAGGAGCGCAGTATTTCACCGTCACCCAAAATCTGACAACTGACGATGCCGATTGGGAAACGTTTAATCAACACCGCTTCGGACCTTCCGAAATCGACGCCAAGCTCGCTATTAATGTGCCTATGGCCATGATAAAGGGTAAGGACAGGTCTTTCAAAGTGCCTACCGCCGCCACAACCTATCGTATGCGCGTCGACTTCAACGCCATGACCGTCACGCTGATCGGTAACTTCCCCGACGAGCTATATGTATGGGGCAGCGACGGTGTCTACGACCCCACACATGCATCTGCCACACTGCCCAAGACCGAGACCGACGGTGTGTATAAGGCAACGGTAGACTTTACCTCTTGCTACTTCAACATTCTCACCCAGCTCGGCACCGCCCCCACCGACTACGATGCCATACTGCCCTACCGCTACGGTGGCGGTAAGGTGATTATCAACCGCGACAAGGCCATGACGCTCACAGAGCAGTCGTTCCACATCGCCGCACCAGGCACCTACGACGTGACTGTAGACCTCCGCACCATGACCATGAACCTCCACAGCGACACTTACGTGTCCAAATATCCTGACCATGTCTACCTCATCGGTGCCAACGGTTCTAACGCTGCCAACCAGGGCGCAGAGCTTACATGGAACGACGTGGACGGCATTTACACTGGCTATGTATATTTCTTCGGCAACAAGTTTAACATCTCTACCGCCCTCGCCTCTACATATGATGGCTGGGAAGAGATTAAAGACAAACGCGTAGGCGCTGACGCAGCAACCATCAACGTGGAACCGAACCTCACTGTAGGCATTAAGAAGGGTGAAGCGTCTGACTTCGTCATCGGAGCATCGGTAGAAAACCCGGTCTTCGCATACGTTACATTAGACCTCGTTAATGGCCGTCTGACGCTCTACGGCACCGACAATTCATATCCCACAGGCTACCCGAAAGAGCTCTACACTATCGGCAGCAACGGCGTATGGTTCCCCAACATCCCTGCAGACGTAATCTCTGCCACCGACGAGCCTGGCGTCTATAAGGGCGAAATCACATTCGTGGGCGAAGCGGGCGATCTCCACTTCACCGTGTTTAAGCGTCTCGGCGCCGACTGGGACTTTGTCAACGCCACACGTCTCACTCCCTACTCCGACGGCGACCCTGCCAATCTTGACGAGGACATACCCGTCGAAACACCTGAAATAGTTCCCGGCGCATGGCTCTTCTCTGGCGAGCCAGGCACCTACGACATAAAGGTAGACCTCACACAAGGCAATGGCTTGATACGCATCTCTGCCAAGAGCGATACAGGCATCACCGCCCCCACAGCCGCTCCTGCCGCCAAGAACTACTACTACGACCTCCAGGGACGATTCCTCGGCAATGTGGAGCCGCAGAAGGGAGTGTATGTGGTTAAAGGTAAAAAAGTAAAAAGGTAAAACTACCCCCTCTACAGATCTTCATCTCAAGAAAGTCCACCCTCTACATGGTGGGGAGATCTGGAGAGGGGTTTTTTATATACCTTCATCTTGTTCTTTTTCCTCACTTGCGTCTGATGGTATGAGAACTGGCTGAAGATGCACTCCTTCGTCCTGCTGGCTGCCCATGCACACTCTATGATTGTCTTGCGGAGATGTTCATTTCTGTTTTTTATCCCAACTGGCTTATAATTCGGAAATTTTATCTAAATTTGCCATGTCATATCAGAGTTTTGCTTGTTTATTTTTGCAACACTAAGATAAGTGAATTTCCTGACATATGCAAGCATTGGGTAATTTATTGTTATCCAATGACTTACTTTGCCATTTCGTTGAGTTACGACGAGAAAGGACTGCTGATTATGAAGAACGTACCTATCCAGTGGGATGTACAGCCCTAAGGCAGCACGAGTTTACATATAACAGGACTTTGCATCTTTATCTGGAGATGCGTTTACGATATTCAGAAGGGGTACATTGTTGCTTGGCAGCAAAAACCCTTCTGAAGGTTGATATAGAATTAAATCCCGACTGTTCGGCAATGACGTTCAGTCGGAGGTTTGACTTTTGGAGCAAGCCCACAGCATGTTCCACACGTAGATTATTGACATAATCGAAGAACGTCATCTGCTTCTCCTGATTAAAAAATCGGCTCAGATAAGTGCGATTCGTACCCACTTGCCTTGCCACATCAGAAAGTTTGAGTTGCGGATTAAGATAAAGTTTTTCTTCTATAAACAATTTGTTTATCTCTTTTTCCAGTCCACTGAGACTTATTTCCTCAGAACCAACCGCCACTTCGTCTTCATCCATATCTCCCAATTCCTCGATAACCGATTCGTGCTTATAAAGGAAATAACAGACGAACATCCATGCGCCCAAAGAAAACAGCATATAGATGTTGTCGAATTGAGCATCCACCATATAACAACTGAATACCCAAACCAACAATATCACGAAGAAGCACGACAAAATACCCCTCAACCAGTTGAGATTTATATTATCCTGATAGGAGAACCGCTCCTTCAGTTGCCGATGGTAACGGCTAATAAGATAGAACATCAGGAAATAGGTCACTGTGCCATACACAAAGCACCATGCAGTCAGCACATCAAACCAAAGCAATTTGTCAGTAATCCCATATAAGACCAGAGGCATAAGAAAAGAAGCCTCATGAAGCGCTGCCTTTCTCCAGGAAAGCCAACCGGGCTTCACCAGTTCCATAAGCACAAAAGTATAGACAGGCACAACGACCATATCGGTAGCATTCACCCAATGCCACATCGACTTATGGAGTTCAAAGTCAGAAAGATAGAGTGCCAAATCCTTCAGGCACTCCAGATCAAGCACTACCATCAAGAGCATTATCAGCCTCGACAGTTTGTCATTACCCTTGCGCCAGAACATCCACACCATCATGGAGTAGAACATGACACACATACCATATATAAAAAAGGTAAGGCACTCTATCTTCATGTACTTATCTTATATTTCAATTAGTCAATTTCCTCATCAGCCTCATAACCGCCCATCTCACGAACAGCATTCTTCAGCATGGTATACTGCTGGTAGAGATGATTGACTGCCTCCTCGCCCTTGGTATAATCATGCATAGGCGCCTTGAGGAAGAAACTCAGGAAACGCTGGATACCATAACGGCCAGCACGGGCAGCCAAATCGCTCAGCAAGGTGAGGTCGAGCAACAGCGGAGCTGCCAGGATAGAGTCACGACAGAGGAAATTAATCTTGATCTGCATAGGATAACCCATCCAGCCAAAGATATCGATATTATCCCAGCCCTCCTTGTTGTCATTGCGAGGAGGATAATAGTTGATGCGAACCTTGTGATAGTACTGCGTATCCTCATCATTGCCGTGACCATAGAGGTCGGGCTGTACATCTGGCTTCAAAATTGTTTCAAGAGTAGAAAGCTTGCTGACCTCCTTGGTATGGAAGTTTGCAGGCTCATCGAGCACCAGACCGTCACGATTGCCCAAGATATTGGTAGAGAACCATCCATTCAGTCCGAGGCATCGGGTACCGATAATAGGAGCAAAACCGCTCTTTACAAGAGTCTGTCCCGTCTTGAAGTCCTTGCCGGCAATAGGCATCTTGGTCTTCTCTGCGAGTTCCCACATTGCAGGAATATCTACAGTAGTATTAGGAGCACCCATAATAAAAGGAGCACCCTCGGTCAATGCAGCATAAGCGTAGCACATAGAAGGAGCGATGTGTTCACGATCGTCTGCCTTCATTGCAGCCTCAAGAGCAGCCAACGTGCCATGGATTTCCATATCTACAGGCACATAAATCTCAGTAGAAGCAGCCCAGATAACAACGATACGTGCACATCCGTTCTTTTCCTTGAAGTCACGAATATCCTGACGCAAAGCCTCTACCATTTCCCAACGGGTCTTGCAGTCCTTCACATTGTCACCATCAAGGCGCTTTGCATAATTCTTATCGAAAGCCGCCTTCATAGGAACCACCTTTTCCAGTTCCTCACGAACCGGATTAATATCCTTCTCCTTCAACACTTCTGCATACATAGCAGCCTGATACGCATTCTGAGGATAAACATCCCAGGTTCCAAACACGATATCATCAAGACTTGCCAAAGGAACAATATCCTTATAATGCAGATACTTCTTGTCAGCACCACGGCCCACACGAATCTTATCATATTGGGTCATTGAGCCTACTGGCTTGGCCAAGCCCTTACGAGCCATAAACACACCTGTCATAAAAGTTGTGGCAACTGCGCCACAACCTACGACCATAATACCCAACTTGCCATCTGCAGGCTTCACATTTGTCTGTTTCATCGTTACGGTTTTTATAATGTTTAGTTATTAAAAGTATGATTTAGATTGCAAATATACGTAAAACTTTCAACAAAAAGAAAGTTTTTACAAACTTTATATTTCCCCATGCTCCACAGAAGGCTTTTCAAGTTAACCTAACTCGCATATTTATACCAACTATACACATACAAAACTACAAAATGTTAGCTTATTTATCATTTTTATACGATTTTATTTGGCAGTAACAATAAAAAACTGTAATTTTGCAGTCGAATAATGTATAAAAATTCAAAGCATGAAGATTAAGACGAGCAGAATGGAAGCCCTAAAGATGCTTATCTCAAGCCAGGAGTTAGGCTCTCAGGAAGAAGTTTTACAGGCATTGGCCAAGGAAGGTTATACCGTAACCCAGGCCACACTGAGTCGCGACCTCAAACAGTTGAAGGTTGCAAAAGCGGCATCAATGAACGGAAGATATGTATACGTACTGCCCAACGAGACAATGTACAAACGTGTCCCCAATCCACGTTCAGCCCGCGAGATGCTAATGACTTCAGGATTTACCTCTATCAACTTCTCCGGCAACATGATTGTTATCAAGACACGACCAGGTTATGCAAGCAGTATAGCCTACAATATCGACAACAGCGACATTCCGCAGATCTTAGGAACTATAGCTGGCGACGACACCATTTTTCTTGTTAAGAAAGAAGGTACGCGCGAGAAAGACATCATCGACCTGCTGGCAGAAATCATCCCCGACATATATGGTTAAGCTATCAGCAGGCAAAAACTATTAGACAATAATAAAAACTTAGATATTAAATAAAAAGAGAAAAATGGAAGAAGTAAAAGTAATGGTGGCAGACGAAAGTCACATCAAGTACATCGACACCATTCTGACAACCATCGCCGAAGCTGCTAAGAAGCGTGGCTCCGGCATCGCCAAGCGTTCTACAGAATACGTAGCGACCAAGATGCGTGAGGCAAAGGCTGTCATCGCTCTCCAGGGAGAGAAATTCGCAGGTTTCAGCTACATCGAGACATGGGGCAACAAGCACTACGTCACCACATCAGGCTTGATTGTTCATCCAGACTTCCGAGGCATCGGACTGGCCAAGCGCATCAAGAACCTGACTTTCACACTTGCCCGACAGCGATGGCCTCATGCCAAGATTTTCTCTTTGACATCCGGTTCTGCCGTGATGAAGATGAATACTCAGTTGGGCTATCTGCCTGTTACCTTTGCCGACTTGACAGACGACGAGTCATTCTGGCGTGGCTGTGAGGGCTGCATCAACGTTGACGTGCTGCATCGTACCAATCGCAAATACTGCATATGCACCGCCATGCTCTTCGACCCAGAGGAACATCTGCCTATCAAACTTCCACAGGATGTGATAGAGAGAATCCGAAAGATAGACGGTCCCAACTCAGAGCTTTAACTCTATAATATAATAAGGTGTTGGCAAGAATGCTTATACTTCCAGTATTGGCAAGAATGCCAACAAAATATTAAACACAACACATTAAACATCAAACAAAATGGCAAATAAGAAAGTAGTAGTCGCCTTTAGTGGCGGTCTCGATACATCATATACAGTAATGAAGTTGACCCAGGACGGCTGGGATGTTTATGCTGCATGCGCCAACACGGGCGGTTTCTCTGCCGAGCAGTTGAAAACCAACGAGGAGAATGCGTACAAGCTTGGAGCCAAAGCATACGTTACCCTCGACGTTACCCAAGAGTATTACGAGAAATCATTGAAATACATGATCTTCGGCAATGTGCTCCGCAACAACTGCTACCCTATCTCTGTATCTTCAGAGCGTATCTTCC
>ERZ1027238.624-NODE-624-length-10317-cov-25.912200_pt1 | contig 10317 bp, 13 predicted proteins | sample MGYA00519477_ERZ1027238 | MGnify/ENA primary metagenome ERZ1027238 (study PRJEB26926, sample SAMN06164638) | human gut metagenome | biome: ENVO:00009003; feature: ENVO:2100002; material: ENVO:00002003 | host: Homo sapiens | place: USA | collected 2012 ...
CCACCACTTCCAAATCCGAAAACTTGGGAACAGGACCACGACGTGGAACATTACCAGATTCATTGACGAGATTTTCAGAGAATTGCTTGCATATCTCAAGTATTTTGACGAATTTTGTATAAAGGTTGTACATACGATGGTTTGAGCTTAATGTTTTGATTACCACTAAGTTGCTAAAAATCAGCGACATGTACAACCTTTTACTCATATTTATCAACTTAAATTAATTCCGCCAACGGGTATATATTATAAACTCTGCTAATCTCTTTTTAAACTTTTTCCCTTCGGTATGAGCAACGAATGGTATTTTACAGATTACTCGCTTTATATAAGAAGGACAATAGACTAAGATAAAAGAACTAAGCACTAATATAACAAAATACTCTGTAGGTTTACAAATCAATCCTGGAGCAACTTTATTTATAAGAAATATAACAATATATATAGGAAATACAGTTGAGAAAACAGATACAACACTCACGATGAGTAAGGCTAAAAATGGTAAGTTCAAAGATGTAAATAGATAGATTATACTAATAGGAGCTTTCATTATCTTAAGCAGAGCTAACTTCCAAGTCGTATTTTGGACATTATGTGACTCCAGTTGTGGGTATAAATATATAAACACAACAACGATAGCTACCTCCAAAAACAATATAAAGAAAAATATTGCAGGGGGCAGAATGGTAAATATGCAAAATGATATGCCTCCTAAAAATATAATTGAAAATGACACAAGCTTAAGCCAACTATTTAAAGACAACTCAGGCAACCAGCTACTTGCTTCGGCAATTCTCCTTTCATTCTTACACACATAATGGGTAAGACTTAATGATCTTACGCATACATACCCCTTACACTTTTCAGCCATAAAGGAAAAAGGATATTCACAAATGCTACCATCTCCAAAGAATACAACAACAGATTCATAGGGGGAATCCATAGAGCCATCATCTATACTTATAAGTTTTCTTCTTTTTACTCTACATTTTATTGAAGATAGCTTTGCTGATTTGGCTAGTTGCCTATCAACGATAGGATATACAATTTTCTTTTCAAGACATAGATTTATATAATCTATAATCTTACTCCATGCGCCCATCAAAAAGCCGTATAAGAGAATTAATATAAAACCTGTACTAAACAATATTTTAAATCCTTCATTCCAAATAAGACTAAAGATTAATATAGAGAATAACAGCCAGAATAGTGTAAAAGCTATAAATACCCAGTTATGGAGAAATCTATACTTTACATACATTACAACAACTTTTCCAGAAAGAAAACGTTCATCCACAATATAAGGATGTCTATTCCTATTATGCTTTATCATTGAAAACTTTATTAAAAAACTACCAAGCGGACCCAGCCTGCACAATCTGGTACAGAGCGCTTTGGTCTACAAACTTGCAACAGAAGGATTCGCCCACTACCTTACTTCTACCCCATTCGGTTCTTTGCCAGTACGTTCCAGACAACTATTGCGAACCAAGTTCTCCAGTTTCTCCACCATTTTACGCTTGGTTTCCTCAGAAGCCTTCCATCGGCATAGAGCCTCTTCCCTTGTTAACTTTGTTTTATCCATATATTCTTCCTCCCTATTTTATTAACATTAATGCTGCAAAGATACGAAATCCGATGTAAACACCAAAGAATTTAGCATAGATCTTCAAATAACCAGTGCTATCACTCATTGTACGAAACCGATTAAAATGACGAGACCTCTGATGGTCCGCAACCTTATAGCAAAACTGTTTAAGTACCATTTCTATCCCCCCTACAAGGGGAACCGAAGTGTCGTAAAAACTGTTGAAAGGGCGGTTGCCCACTATCCACATACTTCTTCACATCCTCTTACAGACATTCCGATAGCAGGATCACCTTAAAGCCCTTGAAGAACCGCTTATACAAAACATTATCCAACCACTTCCCCTGTCGGGTAGCCACACCCTTATTATGATAATGCACAACCACCTGACAGCCCAGACGCTTCAACATCTGAACCACAACAAAGTCCTTACAGAAAGCACCGCCACAAGCATTCGGAATCACATAAACCAATTGAGGTTTGACCACCTTCACCTCATGCCGTATCTTCTTCAGAAGCTTAAAGAAATCCAAGAGCTTCCTCATCCCCACATTCCCGATGTCCTGCAAGTTCCGCAGTAGTCAGGTTGAAGTAATGACAGTCAAACTCCCGATTTATCAGTTAGCAATCGTGGATATACTGTCCCACCATAGCTGCACCACACACAGGCGGAGGCATGTGCATAATAAAAAGTATCTTTGGTTTCATGATAAAACCTCCTTTGAGAATGTATTATTGAAAAATCGCCAAATAGGAAAACGCTTGATATTCTCTGCATCTTCTTTTGAACATAAAGAATACCATTTGCTAAATTCGTTTTTGTTCTCCAACAGCAAGGATGCGCCAACCTTCAAGATTGAATCAGCTTGTTCATTAAGCAGTATAGTTTGGAGTTTCGACATTTCCGTTTCTCCTAACTTTCCTAATCTTTTTAACACCTGACAATGATTGATGTAATGCATAGCGTCAAGAGACCGTGAAGTCTCTTTCCTCATTAACCAGCAGCTAAGCTTCTCTGCATATTCTAACAGTTCATATTTGCGTAAAGAATCTGCATCACTTAGTTTGTCATAGCACTCCAACATGTACAACAAGTCAAAATTGGCCATTTCTAATATATGAGGATTCCTATCTATCAAAATTTCATAAGAACTTATCTGATTTTCAAATGGAATATTATCACATTTTAGCCAAAGACTTTCGTTTTGCAGATAAGAGAAAGGACTAACTGGATATTTTTTGCCATCATTAAACTTATACTGAAGAGATATCTTACCATCAAAGAAATCACCAAAACGAGAGTTCCCTTTGTCATCAACACTTTCCCACAGCAGAATATTTAAATTTCCAATGTCAACCAAAATAAGAGAATTTTTCTTATGACCTATATTCACAAGATTTCCTGTGTCTGCAGAATAAAGAATCGAATTGATGTTAACATCTTGTTTTTTGGTAATTGCAGTTAAATCCAAAGGCTTTTTTACATGGAACCGGTGAAGTACATTTTTCAAATGATTCCAACCATCCAATCTGTCTTTTAAGTCTTTCACTAAATCTTTTTCATTGATTTTCATGTGCAAAGATAAATCTCCTATCTTTAAACTTCCATACTCATTCAGTGCAAGAACAAATTCTGCATCCCTTATACTTTCATCAAGAGTTTTCAAAGTGCTTTTAAACGAAGCCTTATTATCATGTTTCTTACTATTAAGAAGAATAGAGAGCGTCAAAATATCACCGATAGAAATCACCAATCTACCTTCTTTTATCTCATTTCGATATTCTTTAAAGAATATTTTATCGCCAACAGCAACATCTTTCTTTATTACACTCTGAAACGACACGGATTCTATTTCTTCTGCAATTGGTATCTCTATGTCTAAGTCCTTGTCTATTTGCGCATACATATAGGAATCATGAGATGACAAATACCCCATCATTTCTACAGGACTCATTTCTGAAGAAGGAACTACAAAAGAGAAATTCTTTATATTTCTCTTCTTCATATCCTCTAATGTGAAAGATTTCTTTTTAGCAAAACTAACTTGTTTTTTGGAATTTACCAAGAACGTCTTCACTATATCTTCAAAATCTTCAAGAGTTTTTGGCATAGGCTTCATTGCAACACTAACCGTACTCTGTTTATCCTTACCCTTCAAAATATTCTTAATGGTTTCAGGTAATAAATTGCGATAGAACAACAAAGAATCTCTTCCTTTGTTTTTCTCTTGACACACTATGTAAATTGTAGGATCATTCAAGTATGCTTTCAAGTCTTTAACAGAGATATTATACTTATACTTTTTCTTCTTGAATTTATCTACCTCTTGCCCTTTTAGCTGAACAGGAGCTCTACCCATAAACGAATCTTTTGCCTTGTTTGGCTTAGCATATAAGTACAGAGCACCATCCCAAAATGGTTCTTTATCATTCTCACTTATATGCTGAGATATGATTTCGCTACCCTGTATAAAATTTTTAACAGCCAAAATTGCCCCTTCCTCTATTTCTTTTGATGTCATTTTTTCATTTTTTGATTATCAATTTTCACATGGATAACACATCCTAAATCACTGAAAATGAATAAAATATATCGTTCTTTGTTTTTTATTAAATTTAGTACTTTTACAGACGAGCCTTTAATAGCTATGATTTTCTGTTTAAGCAAGATGATATCCTTCTCATATTCAAAGTAACTAAAAAATTAACCACTAAAAATTCGGAGTCTCAATATACAGAGAGTTATCTCTTATGAAATTTTATCAGGTCACTATTGCCTTTATATCTAAGAATGATGTTTATCAAATTCTGCATGCAAGACAAAATTACACAAATATATAATAGCACATCTAACAAGTTGCGCCAACCTAATCGTATTGAGTTCCAATTCTTTTTTCGATATAATCAGCTGATATTCTGTACGAGACATAGGCCCGTCCTTAATAATTATCGACTTATGCTCCATATAATTACGTAGCATTTTCAAGTCCTTTGTTTGTTCATCAACAACATACCAATCCGTTTTCATTCCATAAACATCCAACTTAATGTTATATAATCCCAATAACGGCATGTTCTGTGAATACGCCAAAATTTCCGACCGTATGTCTCCATTCTTGCAATTCCATATCTTGGCAAAGTCTATCTCATAGGATTTTAGCCTAATATCAATGTAATTTGATAAGAACATGGCAATTTTATCGAATGTAGAATAGAAATTTTTATAAGCCATTTTTAGCATCTCCATATTCATGCCATTCTCATCATCATCATCTATAATTGTATACAGCATTTTCCGTGTGCTGATGAAACTACCTTTAATTTCTTCAAAGCAGCTTTCATAAAGAGCTTTTTTCTCTGGAATGTCAACTATGTCTGGAAGTTTCACATTATCATATAATGACAGCATAGAATCAGGCTCAACATCATTATAGCGATTGATTCTCAGATAATGCTGACATATCCATTTTTCGTATTCACCATCTTGGATATTATCATAATCAATTAATGGTGCATCAAAAGAAGGAGAAGGCCATGAACAAATCTGTCTGAAATGAGGAAAAAGACTATCATAAAACTGTTGGTATTTTCTTATTATCTGCTGAGCTTTTCTTACAATGAAAGGTTCTTCCTCTGTCCAAAATGCATGCATATTAGCATAAGCAAAACCTTGATTTCTCTCCACTTCCTGTGTATTGCAAGTATCCAACATGGCCATTCTATAGAATTGTTGAGCTTCACAGAACCTTCCTAGATGATCATAAGCATTAGCCAAGCACAAATAAGCACGGCATGACGTTCTGAAAGCAGTAAGATACAATGCGGCCCATTCTTCTCTTTTTACACGAGTAATCAAATATTGTACATTATGGTAGTAGCTTACTTCCTTATAGACATATTCGTTGTTATAATACGCTTTTCTAAAATCCAACTCTCGGGTTTTCAATATTCCATAAGCATCTCCAAGAACACAATATCCTATCAATTGATTGAACAAGTTTTCTTTTGACCATTCGATTTGTTCAACCTTTGATAATTCTGCCATGAAAGTCTCTCTATTAATGGCATTCTTATTAAACAAATCAACCAATGATGCAAACTTGTTTATCTGTTCTGTCCTTTCCGTTATTTTAGATTGTTCTATAGAATTATTCATAATGAATACTAATTATAGTCATATAATAAAGGAGGCGGCGAACCGCCTCCCCGGTGTCAAACATGAGTTTGAATCACCTGTTTGATGTACTACACAATCGACATAACATCTTGACTCGCGTTGAACACGTCAACATAATCAATTGGAACTCCGAAGTACAACTTGATAGCAATACTTGATAAATCCAAAATTGCGATTATACACTTGGCAGACTCTTCAAAACTCTGCCCTTTCATTTTCTCGATGAGTCGGGCAACTTTATGCCCGACCTAACAAAAACCAATTTTCTTCATAAAGTTTAAATTTATAAATATATTTAAAGTTATATTAGCCGTCCCTTCGACGGATTCCTTATGGCTATCCTCCCATCCACCCAACTCTTGCAATCCCATAAGGTAATATTTTTTAGATTCGTACTACAAAACTTTATCCTCGAAAAGCATATTATAAAGAAGGAAGATGCGTTCCTTTTATTTCTTCTGGCATTTCAATCTCCATAAAAAGAGCCGAACTCTAAACATCGGTTCACTCAAAGCCTCGGCAGGATAATATCTCAGAAGACGAACGTCACGAAATAGGCGCAGGAAGTTATGCCCCAAAACATGATGTTTGTCATAATGTCCAAAATTGCCTCCATTCAAGATGTCATCAAGAAGCATTTTCCCCCTCTTTACATCCATAGGTGCAATCATCTTATCCTCTGTCAATCCCATGACCTTATGTAATTTGTAAAAGGTGGTGAGAGTGATCCCTCACCACCATAACCATTAACATCCCTTGTTCGCAAGAACCGCTACAGGAACTGGTTTTGAGCATCGTTGAGATGCCAACTTGCATCCATACCACAGATAACAATCAGATCGCCAGAGGCGAATGGATGCCTCGGAGCACAGTTAGCTCCTCTAACTTGAATTTATGACATCTGTCAGAAGAAATTCCGAACCTCCTGCAAAATGCCTCAATATGTTTTATGTCATCATCAGAATGCCAACTAATCTCCCATTCAACATCCTTGCCTATCGCCTCGTTAATCTTGTCAAAATAGGGCATGTCGACAGCAGAAAGAGAATGGCCAAGAACAGAAATCTTTCTTATAGACGCCAAGCCCTCAAAGAAATCCTCGTTTGCCGCAATAATGCTCTCCGTAGGCTTCATGTTAATGGCATAATAATCCTCAAACCGTCCCAGGGCCTCCTGTACCGCATTATACCTGACAGACGACCTCCAGTTGCCCTTAGCCTCGTCCTTCAAGAAATAAGCAAGATACGCAAGCTTGTCATTGGCAAAATAACGTCCCCTCTTGTCTTTAAGGTTAGGTCTATACCTCCGTCTGTGCTCGTTACGTTTCACCCAAGCCTTAAAGCCCCCTTCTTCATCGGCGCTATGCCCTATTATCAAACTTCCATATCTGTCATGCCTACTGCCATGAATATACCTTATCTGCTCCCTCCCGATACCATAGACCGACTCCAGAAAATCAGTATAATTGAACGTCAGGAACCGGGCATCCTTGTCGATATCAAGCAGACGCTTCTTAAACCCCTTCTCAAACGCCAACGTGTTAATCCACTTATGCAGCTGATACCTCATTTCAAACGTGCAAGAGTTGAGCATGTCCGATATGCCGTCCAGCCCCAGATAATAGTCGCAATATCTGAACCCATCCGAATCTTCGTCACAATCAGGCAAGACAACATCAAGAACATCGAGCACCTTCTCCCTGTTCAGGTCAGCCAGATGCTCTTCAAACCGCCACCACAGATTGTTCTCGGCCCATGTTGTCTTTGGGTAGACGCCGCCAGATGAGCATCCCCATGAAATCTCGAGACACCTCAAGCAATCCTTGAAACTTTCAAAGCTGTTCATCAGCGACCTCGGTCCGAAATAGAGGTCAAAAGTTGCCAACACATAAGGCCTATGTCTTAGCAGATACTTTCTAAACTCAGCATAAGAACATTTAGCCCCATGATAGCAATCAAATCCGTTTCCGATGATATATAGGTGGTCAGATGTCATATTAAATGTATTTACCAATATCAGTCCCTCTCAATCCCCATTCTACTAAATATCGGATAAACGATATGTTCCAAGATCCAGGTCATGCGTTTCTCAAAAACCTCCAACGTAAACTCCTTTTCAAATTTCTCCCTGCCGACCTTGCCCATGTTGCTGTGCAAGACAGAATCATTCAGGAGAAGCAGAATCTTGTCAGCAAGCACAGCAACATCATGCTTAGGAACGAGGAAGCCCGTCTTACCATCATCAAACAATTCCTGGTATTCCCCTTCTGTCGTCGAGATGCAAGGCAAACCATGTTCCATAGCCTCCAACAATACAAGAGAGAAACACTCGTTATGATAGAACGTAGGAAATAAAGGGAGGACTGGTGGGTTTTCGAAAACTTTGCTTTTCAAAAGCTTTTTCAAAGCATTTTCGCTTTCTTATACCACTCTACCATGACCTTAGCCTTTTCCTCCCAGGAAAGCTCCATTTGCCTTTCCTTACAATTCTCCGAAAGGAGCCTCAGTAAAGACCTATCCTTTTCCAGTTCATTGAGCAATTTAGCGAAATCACGAGCCGACTGAGAAGGAGAAGAAAGAGGAATCTTCCTACCAACCTTATCATTCACAGCATCACCCTGACCACAAGTATCAAAACAAACGACAGGAAGATTGTTGCCAATAGCCTCCAGCACAACATGAGGAGTACCCTCAGCAACACTGGTAAAGAGGAAAACATCCGACTTTTGCATGATGTTCTGCACCTCATCATGGCTTACAGCACCATGCCAGATACACTTATCAGCAATGCCATAACTCTCTGCTAATGACTGATAGGATTCAGCATCACCGCCACCAACAATATGAAGACGGAGCTTATCGTTTCCACTCTTAGCTACAGATTCTACAGATTTTAAAGCCAAGCCCAACTGCTTACGGAAATCCATTTTACCAACCCAGAGCACATCAAATGTATCTTTACCAGATTTATCCATAATAGGATGCTCCTGCACATAGCACCCCGTCTCATTGAGCAAAGGCGAATCAATACCCATATATTTTTTGAAAGAGCGCTGCGAGTTAGATGAAGCAGAGAAGATGACCGATGCCTGATGCGCAGCCTTTCTCACACGACCAGAACACCTCAGCTGGATACCCGTCAGGAAATTCTTCAGACGCATGAACAACTTTGTCTTCAGTCCGGCACCATCCAGATAAGCCACAGGGAACTTATCCTTGGCATCCACAGGTCCCCAAACGAACGGCACCCCATTCTCTTGCGATAGTTTCCACAGATACCCTGGCTCACGGAATCCGATCATGTTGAGCTGATGCAGCACATCAATCTTCTCCACCTTACAGATATCCTTTGCCAAGAGATACGTCTTCCACTGCCACTCCTTATAATATTTATAGAAGCGCCAGTCACCCTGATTCCAGCACATCTTCCTGATTTCCTCCGATACCGGATTATAATAGAAGTGCATGTTCTTCCCCTGTTCCAAGGTAGGCACCACCTCCTCTATCCTATCCCGAAACTCCCCTTCGGTGATAATATATAGTTCACAGAACTTAGCAAGATTACTCACCCAGTTCCATGCCATTCCCGGCTCACTCCCCATACCAGGCGAGCAAGCGTATGCATTAATTAGTATCTTCATACTTTTACAAAATTCATTCTTTTAGCGAAATAGTTTTTATCTCAAACAAACCACATTAATACTCACAAGATAACAACTCCAATAAGAAGGCAAGTACAAAAAGGCCATCAAGAACAAAATTGACCACCAAGCTCATTTGAAATCAACTATCATACGGATTGAAAGGTTTTAAAAGTTTGCTTTATATTGTTCTTCTCTGAATATATCATTATAGGCTATAAGAAGTTCTTGCTTATCTAAATTTAATTTTTTAAAAATATCAAGAACATTTGGAAACATTCTCATATAATCTACCACAAATACACTCATAAAAATGATAAATGTTTGTGCTGCAAATACAGCCATTTTGATAAACTCAGGTTCATTCTTTTTGAACGCATCTCCAAATTGCCTTATTGAAGGATAAGATGGGTGTGCATTCAAACATAAATAAGTATATAAATTATCAATACATCCCTTTTTCATGCCAAATTTATTCGCAAAATCTTTCCATCCTAATTTTTGGATTTCGCTATCACTTTTAAAAAATAATTGGAATTCTTTATGCTTTATTGCTAATCTAACTTTATCTTTACTCATTTGACTTAAATTTTGATATACTGAAGAAGAATATATCTTAATCATGTCATATTCTATTTCTGCAGCCTCTTCGAAACAAATAGATTGACTTTCTGGTGTAGTAGCTTGTTCTTTGAATCTCTGTCTATATTGCAGACCGGAAATTTGATGAATCAAAGAAAGAAACTCCTTTTTATCATCAGAATTAGGAATCATATTGATTAATTCAAAGAGACATAAACATTCATATTGATTTCGCAAAAGCGTAAACAACAATGTCGGATCAACTATTGTATTCAATCACTAGTGTCCCGTTAAAATTATGAATTTGTCGCATAACTATCTGTATATTAA
>ERZ1027238.626-NODE-626-length-10296-cov-36.149399_pt1 | contig 10296 bp, 9 predicted proteins | sample MGYA00519477_ERZ1027238 | MGnify/ENA primary metagenome ERZ1027238 (study PRJEB26926, sample SAMN06164638) | human gut metagenome | biome: ENVO:00009003; feature: ENVO:2100002; material: ENVO:00002003 | host: Homo sapiens | place: USA | collected 2012 ...
GGTATCGCCTCCTGCGCCTCGAACATATAACGTTCGGCATCATTCACCATACCCAAACGATAAAAGACCTCAGAGGTAGATACCGGCGAAGTCATGTCTCGGGAAAAAGCAGGGAACAAACCCTCAACTCCATTCTGATAAAATTCGAAGAGTCGGTCGGGGAGTTGTCCAGTCTGGCTCAAGGCAAGATTCACACTAGAAACACCCAACGGACTTGTTGCAGGTTTCTTTTCTGCGTGCTCAATAATCTTATTCCACTGTTCTGTACGTATCCAGAAATCATAGTCTATCATCTCGTAAGTCAACTCATCAAATGAAGTTCTGATACCACAAACAGAGGCAAACAGTACAATAACATACGCTACCGCCATTACCCATTTAGACTTCTGCCACTTCTGCAATGCCGAACTATGCGGATGTACCATACCGAGGAAAGGTATAAAAGCCGCCAATGCCATAACAATATAAATCAGCAGGAATGTAACACCAGGATAACGGTAATAGTTAAGCCCCAAGAATAAGCGGGAAACCGGATATTGCAATGTCTGCGTAGAGAGCAATATCCAGGCGATAGTAAGAATCAGAATGCAGACAGAATAGCCTATTCCGGAAAGAACATTTCCCTTCTGAAGCGCATTCTTCAACGTATCACCTATCATCAGGGCGGCATAAAGGAATACCACCGGTCCCAGAAGCCAATAAACCAATGCCGTGCTAACCAGTTCGAACACCACCTTTACCAACCGGTTGTGGAATCGGTTATGAATCCATCCTATTACTAAGGCTCCGAAAAGTGCAACTACAAAAGAGAGCAACACATTCTGGTCGCCCATGGCACACCATAAGGCGATACTTGGAAGGAAACTCAGGAGATAACCCGGGAAATCATGCCTTGCTCCGTATTGTTTCATCAGTCCCCATACGGCAGCCTGAATGCCCATCAGCAGCAAAGCGATGATGGCACCGCCCAATACAGGCATATAATAGAACTGTACCAGAAACTCACTGATATAGTCAGCCAATCCTCCCGGCAGTACAATGCGCTCCAGGAAATAGCCGGTATCAAAGAGAAACATCTGATACTGTTCCTGAAAGCAGAGTTCGCCTACGTATGGCACTGCCCAAAATATCACAACCGCCACACCGAAGAGCAGCGACAGCAGCGGTTTCCAAGTTTTTATCATCAAATTCTTCATGATTCTCCAATCTAAATTTTTATTCGTTTATTCTCTCACAGTCACTTTCGGACGATCATCCGAAAAGATCTGATTGCGGGTTTCCTTTATATCCAGTTCCACCTTAGTCTTTGTGAAATCCGGTACATTATAGGCATCAAACAGCCCATGATAATATTTCCACGGATTGCGCTGCGGAAGAAGGAAAGGTTTGGTTGCCTTACCCTTATCATCGATACTCGATATGTAGAGACGGGTATAGTTTCCGTTACCACGCTTGCTGACGAAGACAAACCAATGCGAGTTGCTGCTCCAGTTATGATAGCTTTCGCTCATCTTACTGTTCACCGCTGTCAGCGGATAAGTCTGCCGGGTCTTCAGGTTCATCATCCACAGATCAGCATCAGGTTGCACGATAGGGAAATTGCTTCTGCTGCATCGTGTATACATCAGCCATTTTCCATCATACGACGGACGAGCCAAGACGTAACTCATATTTGTCTTCGGACCATTCAGCAGCGTATCCACTTTTTCTCCTAACTTCCCCGTTCTGGCATCGAAAGGAATACTTACCAGCGAGCACTTCACTTTCAGATACTCAGCCGGTACACGGCAAGCTTTCGAAGTACTATAATATAAGGTATTGCCATCTGCACTGAAAGCAGGGAATATCTCCAGCCAATCGGGAGTCATCTGTTTCTGGTCTGTTACCAGCTGATTGTTACGCGTATCCAGTATCACGATATTACTGAAGTCGTGATAAACTTCTATCGGCTTGTAAGTTCCCACGAAGAAACACTGGTGAACGGCATTGGCAGCATAAGCCACATAATTGCCTTCCGGATGCCAGTAGGCATAGCTTCCGGCAGCCTTGGTAGAATCGGTCTTGGTATCTATCCATTGCTGCTTGCCATCCTTCATAATCAGGGTACCTCCACCCTCACCACGTATCTGGCAGGTCAGTTGTCGGGCATCAGTACGATTGGCTGTATGGCAATTGAAACATCTTCCCGGCAAGGCGGTTTCTGTCATGATAGCCGTTTCATCAAAGGTATGGATATCGCGCTGATAGATGCCGATGTTGCCACCCACTTCGTAGCCGGGAGCGATACGGCGATAGGTCAAACCGTAATCATCCAACCGATAAGGACTCACCATCATCTGGAAATCCTGATATTGCTTCCACTTGCCATCCTTACGGGTACAGATGGTAAAAGAGATGCTGCCACCGACGTTCTGCTCAGTAAGCTGATGCCAGTCTTCCACATCGAAGTCAGCCCATTCACCACAGACATGCAGTTCTCCGCCCTTGCTTCCTTTTGCCACGACATCCACCACATCTACGGTATCACCTTTGATATTGAAGTTCATCGGAGCAATATCAGCAGGAATGGTCACCCCAATATAGTCTGGATAGATACTAGGCTTACGATTCACCATGGTAGGATTCTCAACCGATGGAGTACATGCGGTTATCCCCATCCATACGGCGATGAAAGCATAAATTATCTTTTTCATTCTTCGCCTCCTTTCTGTTTACTCATCATTCGTTTTACGTATTCTGCGTATGGCGAACCCGGCACATTACCTTGATTCTGTATGCACTTCACAGCATCCTGATAACCCACAGGCATCTGCATATAGCCACCATATTGCTGTACCCAACTGCCATAACGCATGAATCCCTGGATATCTCCCTTCAAGAGCATCTGCCCCATGAAATAGTCGAGCGCCATTTTGTTATCCGGATTGTTGATGAAGAGCAATCCCATCATCTTGTCAATCTCATCATAACTATAAATCATCTCCGTCTTGAAACGCATTCTTCTAGCCCTTCCCAAATCAGAATCATGACTGATAGCCGTATCATTGCCCAGCATCGCTTCCATCTTCACAGCCCAGTCATGATAGAAGAGCGACTGTTTCAAGAGATCGATATTCTTACGTGCAACGGCATACTTACCATTCACAATCTGACATTCGGTAATGCGCTTCATCAATCTGCCACTCATCTTTCCATTTAGGATGGAAGCCTGCAAATCGCTGGCATAGCGAAGAGAAGAGTTCACGAGACCCAGACGCCAAAAGGCTTCCATCGTAGGATACATCGACATATTATCGCGGGTACGGGGAGCCAGCAAGGCATCTTCCCCACTCTGATAGAAAGAAAACATGCGGTCGGCAAGCTGACGGGTCTGAGCAAGAGCAAGATTTACGCAGTTACTGGTATAGAACACCTGTACCTGATTCTCCTGCGCATCATTGATGATATCTTCCCACTTCCCGTTACGCACCTGTTCGTTCAGCTTGAGCAAAGCATAGAGGTCCTTGTCATATCCCCATTTCTGACCCGGATACCGCATAGGCACGCGATAATAGTTGATACCTGTCATCACAGACATCAATGGATATTGAACCAGAAGGGTACTATAGCAAATCAGCTGGATAGCCAGGAGATAGAGAATAGACAAAAGATAGGTAATCGAAACGGAAGGGAGTTTGCCTTTCTTTACTTGTATCAGGAAAGAAGCCACACGGAGGAAGACATAAAGCCAGGTTGCCCCGCCTCCAATCAGCCAGAATATGACGGGTATCAGAAGTACATCTGCCCATGCTATCCTTGCTCCCCATCTTCTGGTAGCAAGATTCATCAACCATGCTGACAGCAGGGCTAAGGTCAGAGCTACCGGAAAAGACAGGAGCACTTCAATATCTCCCATCACTTCCAGCAACAGGATAGAAGGAAGAAGAGCTATGAGCATTCCATACCACTTCAACGGCTTGGCTGTATAACTTCTGATTACCTGATAGGTAAGCGACAGAAAAGCCACGAAGAGAAAAGCCAGAATGGCAGCACCCAAAACTGGAACATAATAGAACTGTACCAGGAACTCGCTGATATAATCAGCCAAACCACCTGCCACACTCAGGTCATGCCAAAAGTAGTCGGCAGACCAGAGAAAGAGCTGGTTCTGCTCTTGGTAACATAAGGCTTGTGGATAACCACAATACCAAAAAAGGAAGATGCATAAGCCGAACAATGCGACCAGAGTCATTTTCCCATATCTAGAAATGAACTTTTTCATGTACTCAATAGATTAGTCCGGATACCCATTTTTATCAACATCTTCTACAGCAGGCAACCTACTTGGCAGAAGGATACATGTTCTGAAGAAAATCCTTAAACACTCCAGCAGGCTGACGCTTGAGGAAGGCGATGTTATATTCCTTCAACTGGTTCTGTATCTCCTTACCCTTGGTCATCAGCAACTGGTCAGAGCCTTCCTGACGGGCCTGCATACGAAGCTGGTTGTAGGCTCTGTTAAACTTCATCATCTGATCTTTCCATACCTGAAGAGAATCGTTCTGAGGTGTTCCCCCGGAAATACTGTTGGCACCGACCGTAACTTTGATATCACCCGGTTCGGAAACAACCAGCAAGTCCTGAACCCCATCACGATAGTGATAATCTACGCGAATCACCTTCATCTCTGTAGTATCGGCAACAAATTCAAATTTGCCGTCCTTGATGACAACAGAGTCTACATGAGCAGCATCCTGCAGTCCGAACATAGGCACAAGGAAAATCTTCTTGCCATCCCATCGGTTCGATTCCATCGTACCATGGATACGGCAATTTCCCTTTTCGGCAGACTTACAACCTGCCATTACTACCATACTCGTAACGGTCATCAGAGCGATAACCATCAATAAAATCAATTTCTTCATTATACTCTTAGGTTTAATGTTTATCATCGTTGTTTACTTACAGTTCCATATTGGTTTATGGACTTGTATCAGAAGTTTCTCTATTCACATACAAAAGTACAATAAAAACTCGTAAACACCAAATTTTTTCTGCATTTATACAAGATAGTACAGAAGAAAAGCAATAAAAGTCAAATCCTGCTAACCTAATGAAACGAAAAAGCCCCATTCTCTATTTCGCCCCCAACTTGGGGGTGAAGAACCAAAAACTCTTCACTCTTCACCTTATGCCCTGAAACGCCCATAAACAGGGCGTTTCAAGGGGTGAAGAGTTATCAGCGACTCTTCACCCACTCTTCACCACTCTTCACCTAGGCACGAGGTTTCGAGGCTTCGAGGCATAAGAAGAAACTCAAATCCGTCAAACAGAAAGGTGAAGAGTGGTGAAGAGTAGGTGAAGAGTGCCCAAACACTCTTCACCCCTCGGAATACCGATAAACACAGGGGATTCCAGGCGAAAGGTGAAGAGTGAAGAGTATTTCTACATAAGCCTTGTTTTAAAACGAAACAAAGCCATTTGGGATGGCTGTTCTAGGCAAGCAGCCCACTAGCAGCTAAAGCGCCAGTTGGCTGTCTGTGGTTTGCCAGTTAACTGTCTGTATTAAACAGCCTGCTTTTTGCCAATTCACAACAGGTTAAAACAGACAAATAAGAACAGCATTCAGCATATAAAAAAAAAGCCCCGACTGCAGAACGGCAGCCGGGGGGTAGCCTTATTTATTTTTTATTTCATCTACCAATTTTTCTACTTCCTCTAGAGGGAGCATGGTACCATCTGCAACTTGTTGTGGAGGAAGTCCCATAGCAAGTAATCGTTTAGCGGTTTCTATTCTTTCTTCAGCGCGAACTTCTGCAAGACCTTCAGCATGACCTTCCAACATTGCATTTTCCAAGACATCATTCTGGATCATAATGGCATTGACATGCTCATCATAAGCATAACGTTCTGCATTCGACATAGAATCATATCTCAACTTCTCACGTGCCTTCTGCAAACCCAGAGCTTTGGCTTCAGGAGAGATGAAACCATTCTTTAGGTACTCTACCCATTCCTCGATTGGAGATTTAGCCACCTTATTGAATTCGTTTAAGCGAACCAATATATAAGTTGTGCCAATCTCTGAAGTCGATTTACTTACTATTGTATCCTTCTCCTTTGTACTGATGATAAGGTTGTCTTTCGTATGCAAGCCCACAAAATTATTCTGTCCTACATAGATGTAGTCAGAGCCTTTGCCAAGATCAAAGTACAGGATACTGATGGAATATACCTTCTTTACCTCTTTGCAAGTATCGTTCAAATTGACCTGCTCTGAGATAGCCTTGGGCACTCCATAAAACAAACGTTCCAAATAATACAACCTAGTCATGTTTTGTATTTCAACAAGGATGTCTTCTCCGTTGCTATTTTTCGCCTTTATTTCCATACGATAGAACTTGTCGTCCGACAGGAGTTGATTATCTTCGTTTTCCAAAACCTCAACAATCTTAATCGGTTCACCTAAAAACACAGTCAAGAAACCCGCAAGTACTCCAAAGTTTGCCTTTTGGTGAAGTAAGCGAGAGACAGCCCAATCAAATCGAATGCATTTATCTCTTAATTCTGTCATTTCCTATTTTTACTAAACAATTCTGTATGAGAACCGAGCCTTAACAGCTCTATCATATCATCATCAATCCATATCAACAGATAATCATCTTCTATATGGCACTCCCAACAACCTTTATAATTACCTTTAAGAATATGAGCTTTGTATTCTTTCGGAAGAGGCTGTTCCATCATAAGAAGGCGCAAGACTTTGTCTAAGGCAGTAACCTTATCAGGAAAAAGCCTATACTTTTTAAAGTCCTTCTTAAACTTACTTGAATAATGAATCTGTTTCATTCTTTCATTAAATCAGCCATTAAATCATCAACGTTATCAAATACGTCTTTCTTAGCCCATTCTTCACCTCGCTTATATGCTTCTATGTGAGCCTGGGCTTCACGAATAGCCGCTTTCGTTTCTTCATTCGGCTCATACTCCTCTCCTGCCTGACATTTCTTTGTCAAGCGGGCAACATAAGAATTAACCTTAGCCACAAATTCCTCCAGACTATAACCTGCAGGAACGTTATATTGTAAATTAACTGTCTGCATAAAACTAAATTTTAGAACCGCTGCAAATTTACGACTATTTATCGTAACTGCCAAACTTTTCGGATAAAATTTCAGCATAAGGCAAACAGAAAAGCCCCGACTGTAATCACTACAGCCGAAGCCTAACCTAATCGTTATACTTACTTGTTTTTATCTAACTGCTTCAACAAGAAATCCTCCAATGTTTTCTTGTCGGGCAACTGAAGCATATAAGTGGAAACAAACAATTGGTTATCCATACCAGCCAAGGCATACTCCACCATTTTCTTACCCTTTCTCGTACAGAGCAAAATACCAATTGGAGGATTGTCCCCAGGCTGCATCTCATTTTCTCGATAATAAGAAACATAAGCATTCAGCTGCCCGAGGTTCTCATGCGAGAACTCCGAAGTTTTCAATTGGTCTAACACTGTCGGACTTTTTTCCTTTTCAAGTTTTGTGCTCAAAAAGTCCGACAGTGTCGGACTTTTTGGAATACCCTCGCAATTAGATAATGGAACATTCAAAAAGACAAAATTATCCTCCATCTGTGGATAAAGCAGATAAAAGTTACGAGCATTTTTAAACAGTGTAACATTTAATCCCTTTCAATTTACCCGTTCCTCCAATTTCTTTAGAAGTTGCGAACCATACTCAGCACGATCTTTGCCGTGCTGTTCAAACTCCACGAAAGAGTGTTCTCCATGCTTCCAATCATCAACAGGAAGTTCCATCCCATCATGATTATAAATAATAGAATCTTTTGCCATAGCAGCCAACATTTAAACCATTCCGCAAATGTACGACAAATAATTGAATATACCAAACATTTCGGATAAAATTTCAGCGTAGGGCAAAAAGAAAAAGCCCCGACTGTAATCACTACAGCCGAGGCCTAACCTTATTTATATGATAATCACAACGATTGATTCTATTTAAGCGTACTTGAGATTTTTCATACATTACATAAAAAAATCGAAAGAAGAGCGTATATTTCAAGAAAAAAGCGTATCTTTGCACTCGATATTATTCATACATTACATTAAAGAATCGAATATGGAAATAAAGCGCGACATACATCTCAATCGAATTATTGCCCGAAAAGGCAATGGAATGATAAAAGTCATCACCGGAATACGCCGATGCGGAAAGTCATATTTATTGTTTACCTTATTCACAAATTATCTCAAAAGCCAAGGAGTAGATGAGCAGCATATTATCAAGGTAGACCTGGAAGACCGCCGAAATGCATTCCTAAGAAATCCTGATGCGCTCCTCAAACATATAGACTCTAAGTTTGTAGATAGCCAAATGCACTATATACTGTTAGACGAAGTACAGCTAGTGCCAGAATTCGAGGATGTCTTAAATAGCTATCTCAAAATCACCAACGCAGACGTATATGTTACAGGAAGTAATGCAAAATTCCTCTCTAAAGATGTAATAACACAATTTAGAGGCAGAGGAGATGAAATCAAGATTACACCTCTCAGTTTCCAAGAGTTTACATCAGTAAAAGAAGGAAACCGAGAAGACCTTCTGAACGAATACCTAACATATGGTGGGCTGCCACAAATAGTTACAATGAACGAAACCAACAGAAAGGTAGAGTACCTCAAGAATCTGTTTACCCACACATATCTACGTGATATCAAAGAAAGATATACTATTTTAAAAGACGACGACTTGGAAGAACTCATTACGCTTGTGGCCTCCAACATTGGCAGTTTAACAAACCCTGCGAAACTGGCCAATAGTTTTAAGTCTATCAAGCAGAGCAACTTAAGCCAAGATACCATCAAAAGTTATCTTGATTTGTTGCAAGATGCATTTCTGATAGAGAAATCTGTAAGATATGACATCAAAGGCAAAAAGTATATTAGCACACCCTCCAAATATTATTTCTCAGACTTAGGACTGCGAAATGCACGGCTCAATTTTCGACAAACAGAATTTACGCACCTATTGGAGAACGCCATCTACAATGAGTTAAGACTCAGAGGTCTATCTGTAGATGTTGGTCAAGTTCCAATCAGCAAGACAGATGCAGATGGCAAACGCAAGCAATCTATGCTCGAAGTAGATTTCGTATGCAACCAAGGATTCAAGAGGTACTATATTCAAGTTGCATATGCTTTGCCCACCCAAGACAAAATAGACCAAGAAATGAACTCTCTTCTGAAAATTAAAGATGGATTTACTAAATATGTCATTGTTGGAACTCCAACACCAACATATCAAAATGACGACGGAATCATTATTATGAACGTCTATGATTTCTTGATGAATTCAAATAGTCTCAATATATTATAATTGCTGTGACAGAGCAAAGAAAAGCCCCGACTGTAGAACGACAGCCGAGGCTTTACCTTATAGTTGTTCACCAAGTCTGGATAATAATACTCGTCATCTATCACTATACGTTTTTGACGAGACTCAAAACAGAAGCCTTTACCTAGCTCCAAGATAAATTCTTGCAAATGAGTAATCAAAGCATCCTCTATATCCTGTTCTGTAACGACCTCTTGAGCCCTCAATCCCAAGAATTCAAACGTAAAAGGCTCTCGAATCTGCAGTTCATTAGAATCATGCCCTTTCATACTTGGGAGAGACAACATCTTTTCGGGATTAGTACTAATACCAGCTCGAACATAGAGATTGGTACTTATCTGTCGACGCAACTCACGAACAGACCAAGTACACTTGATGCACTCCTGTTCGTAGAAGTAACGAGCAAGGGGATCGTCTATCGCCATAATCTCACGTATATGACTATAGGATAGCCTTGAAATCAAAATAGCTCCCGGGGTCATAAAATTATGAGACGCTGTCGCACTTTTTCTAGCTATAAACTTGATTCCCTCAGATTTATGCGACGCTGTCGCACAAATTCCTTTATCCTTAATAATATTCATAGGAGCTAGATTATCTGCCATCTGAGGATAAAGATTATAAAACTTTCGTGCCCATTGGAACAAAGTCACATTTAGACCTTTACGTTCCACCTTTTCCTCCAACTTCTTAAGAAGACGCGAACCATACTCAGCACGGTCTTTACCATGCTGTTCAAACTCCACGATATAATAGCCAATGAGCCAATTGCGCATCGTTTGCATACGATTGATAGCTTTGACGGCACAAGTTTGTGCTGCATCATGAGTACTTTGAATCACATGCGTCAACTCCACGAAAGAGTGTTCTCCATGCTTCCAATCATCAACAGGAAGTTCCATCC
>ERZ1027238.627-NODE-627-length-10290-cov-8.792379_pt1 | contig 10290 bp, 8 predicted proteins | sample MGYA00519477_ERZ1027238 | MGnify/ENA primary metagenome ERZ1027238 (study PRJEB26926, sample SAMN06164638) | human gut metagenome | biome: ENVO:00009003; feature: ENVO:2100002; material: ENVO:00002003 | host: Homo sapiens | place: USA | collected 2012 ...
ACGAGATCGCTCAGTGTCTCGTGGGCTCGGAGATGTGTATAAGAGACAGGTGCATATGAACATGGATGTGAATTTGCACCGGTTGCCGGACAAAATATTTTGCCTGCCGAAATTCCTAGTGCCCCTTACAGGTCTTGTACCGCATCCGCACCCGGCGGACAGTGCAGATATCCGGTCAAAGCAAGCGGAAAGACAGTTTATCATCAAGCAAAACATGCAGCTAAGAACAACTGGCATTTTCCATCCCATAAACAAATATCCTCCGGATAACCGAAATTATTTTATGCAGGCAGCTTTTTCAATCCGCCACGTTTATAAAAGTCATTGTAGCATAAAGAAACTTGCATTTGCAAAAGAAACAGTATAAGATGGACAGTTGTGATGAAAAATAAGCTGGTAAAAACGAGAGGGATAGACAGTTGAAACAGAATTTAAAGAAAATGATTTCTTATTATAAACCATATCTTGGCGTATTTTTTACCGATATGTTTTTTGCATTGTTAGCAGCGGTGGCAGCACTGGTGATTCCGCTGATTGTGCGTTATATTACATCAACCGTGGTATATCTGCCACAGCAGGATGCAGTAAAAACAATTGGAGAACTTGCACTGTTTATGGTAGTGCTGGTAGCAGTCCAGTGTTACAGCAATTATTATATTTCTAATAATGGTCATGTAATGGGTGCCAAAATAGAATATGATATGCGGGCAGAAATATTTGCTCATTATCAAAAACTGTCCTTTGCATTTTATGATAATCAGAAGGTCGGACAACTGATGGCGAGAATTACCACGGACCTTTTTGATATCAGCGAACTGCTGCACCATGGACCGGAAAATATTGTGATTTCCCTGATTAAGATAATTGGTGCATTTGTTATTATGATGGGAATCAGTCCGAAGCTTACAGTGGCGGCATTTGCACTGGTACCGTTTATGATAGCGTATGCATATTTCTTTAATAAGCGTATGAAAAAGGCATTCCGGCAGAACCGTATTAAGATAGCGGATATCAATAGCCAGATAGAGGACAACCTTTCCGGTATCCGCGTAGTAAAATCCTTTGCTAATGAAGAAGTCGAACAGGAAAAATTCAGCCGCGGAAACAAAGGCTTCTTAGATGCCAAGAAGAACAGCTATCTCTTTATGGGTGGTTATCAGGCGGGACTGACTGCATTTACCACGTTGATTACCGTAGCAGTGGTGATTGCCGGAGCACTGTGGATTCCGGGTGGCAGTGTGAGTATTACAGATTTGATTACGTTCCTTTTATATATCAATGTATTTACCGAGCCGGTTAAGACGCTGATTGATTTTACCGAGCAGTTCCAGAATGGATATTCCGGCTTTGAACGGTTTATGGAGATTCTTTCCATTGAACCGGATATTTCGGATGAGGAAAATGCCATTGTCATGGAAAATGTGCGGGGAGAAGTAGAATTTCAGGATGTTTCCTTCCGGTATGAAGAACATTTAAGCCGCGTTTTAAGGCATATCAATCTGAAAGTTCCGGCTGGAAGCTATGTGGCACTGGTGGGAACTTCAGGTGCCGGAAAGACAACCCTTTGCAGCCTGATACCAAGATTTTATGATGTGTCAGAGGGCAGAATTTTAATTGATGGCTGTGATATCCGCCACTATAAATTAAAAAGTTTAAGAGACCACATTGGCATTGTCCAGCAGGATGTTTATTTGTTTGCCGGAACCATTTTTGAAAATATTGCTTATGGCAAACCGGATGCGACAAGGCAAGAAGTCATTGAGGCAGCAAAGAATGCCAATGCCCATGAATTTATTTTATCACTGCCGGATGGTTATGATACAGATATCGGACAGCGGGGTGTAAAACTTTCCGGCGGTCAGAAACAGCGGCTCTCCATTGCCCGGGTATTTTTAAAGAATCCGCCGATTCTTATTTTTGATGAAGCAACCTCAGCACTGGATAACGAAAGTGAAAAGGTGGTACAGGAATCACTAGAGAAGCTGGCGAAGAACCGGACAACATTTGTAATTGCCCACAGGCTTTCTACGATAGAAAATGCAGGGCGTATTCTGGTGCTGACTGAGCATGGAATCGAAGAAGAGGGCACCCATGAGGAGCTGCTTGCACGGAATGGAATTTATGCAGGGCTTTATCATACCCATTGATATTGAGAAAAGCTATTTATAAAATTTGTATGAAGTTCACGCGGTTTGCTTGAGAAATTTTACTTTTTCTGCTATATTGCAATAGGTAGACAAATCAATTCAGTGTGAAATACACTTTAATTATTAGAAAGAAGGATGTTAAAATGACAAAAATTGATATTATTTCAGGCTTCTTAGGAGCTGGAAAGACCACATTTATCAAGAAAATGATAGAAGAGGCTTTTGTTGGTGAGAAGCTGGTACTGATTGAAAATGAATTTGGTGAAGTCGGTATCGACGGCGGATTCTTAAAGGATTCCGGCATTGAGATTACCGAGATGAACTCAGGATGTATCTGCTGTTCCCTGGTAGGAGACTTTGGAAAGAACTTAAATGAAGTAATTACTAAATTCCATCCGGACCGTATCTTAATCGAGCCGTCAGGAGTTGGTAAACTTTCTGACGTAATGAAATCTGTTATTGATGTAGAAAAAGAGCAGGATGTGAAATTAAATGCACTGGTTACAGTTGTAAATGCAAAGAAAGCATCCAAACAGATGAAAGCCTTTGGCGAATTCTTCAATAATCAGATTGAATTTGCAACAACAATCGTATTAAGCAGAACCCAGAGCACAACACCGGAGCAGTTAGAGCTTTGCGTAAAACAGATGCAGGAATTAAATGGCAAGGCTGCAATCATTACAACTCCTTGGGATGCCATCAAAGGTGAGCAGATTCTCAAAGTTATGGAAGGACAGGACTCTCTTGAGATGAAACTTCTTGCAGAGGCACATCATAAAGCAGAAGAGGAAGAACATGAGCACCATCATGACCATGACCACGAAGAGCATGAGCACCATCACGACCATGAGGAGCATGAGCATCATCACGATCATGATCATGAGGAGCATGAACATCATCACGATCATGACAATGAAGAGCATGAGCATCATCATGAGCACGACCATGAGGAGCATGAACATCATCATGAGCATGGCGAGAACTGCACCTGCGGATGCCATGACCATGAACATCATCATCACCATCATGCAGATGAGGTATTTACAAGCTGGGGCAAAGAGACTCCGCATAAATTTACCCGTGAGAAGATTGAAGAGGTATTAAAGACCTTATCCGAGAGCGAAGAGTATGGCATGATTCTCCGCGCAAAAGGAATGGTAGAGGATGTCAATGGTTCCTGGATTTACTTTGATATGGTTCCGGGCGAGTATGAATTAAGAGATGGAGAGCCGGATTACACCGGAAGACTCTGTGTCATTGGTTCTAAGATTGATGAACACAAGATTGAAGAATTATTCGGCATTGCATAATGCCCATCAGATAGGAAAGGGGAAACCATGCAGGAGATTCCAGTATATTTATTTACCGGATTTATGGACAGTGGTAAGACCACATTAATCAAAGAAACACTCTTTGAAAATGATTTCGGCGGGGACAACCGTACGGTAATTATTGTCTGTGAAGACGGTGATGAAGAATATGATGAAGCAAAATTAAATACCATTAATGCGAAGGTTGCAATGATTGAGGAGCAGGAAGATTTTACAACAGAGACCTTGCAGAAGATTCAGGAGACATACAAACCGGAGCAGATTTTTATTGAGTATAACGGTACCTGGGATATCGCTACTTTGCTTGAAACAAAGATGCCGGATGGCTGGGTAATCGTACAGTCCTTGGCAACCGTAGATGCCACTACATTTGAAATGTATCTTGCTAATATGCGTGCCATGATTATGGAGCAGTTGTTTAAGGCAGATGTAGTAATCTTTAACCGTTGTGATGACAATACACCAAAGGGCAAGTTCCGCCGTGCCGTAAAAGCACAGAACCGTCCGGCACAGATTGTATACGAGCGTGCCGATGGAACAATTGATGAGAGTGCCGATGAAGAACTGCCATTTGACATCAATGCAGATGTCATTGATATTACGGATGCAGATTATGCAATCTGGTATATGGATGCACAGGATAATCCGAAGAAATACGATGGCAAGAAAATCAAATTCCTTGCGTTGGTATATAATCCGGAAAAGATGAGCAGGAAGGGCATGTTCGTGCCGGGACGTTTTGCCATGACCTGTTGTGTAGAGGATGTCCAGTTCTTAGGATTTAAATGCAAATATCCGAAGTCGGAAGAAATCGGTCACAAATCATGGATAAATATTACCGCAGAAGTTCATGTGGAATTTGCCAAGGAATACAGAGGAAAAGGACCTGTCCTTTATCCGGTATCCATTGAGCCGGCAGAGAAGCCGGAAGATGAACTGGTATATTTCTCATAAAAAAGTGTTGACAATGTGAAAGAAAAGTATTATTCTAACTTCAATAAGAGAAACCGTTGAGAAAGAGTAGTAAGCTTGATTGGAAATCAAAGAGAGCTGCAGGTGGTGGAATTGCAGTATGGAAGATTTTGCTGAATGGACTTTCGAGGGTGGCCTGAATTAACAGTAGGCGTCACCGGGAACCGAACCCGTTACCAATCCGGCATGTATGATTCGTACATGAATGAGTGGACAATTCGTCAATATGAGTGGTACCGCGATAATAAGATTTTATTACCGTCTCAAGCATAAGCTTGAGGCGGTTTTTTACTGTTGGAAAATAGTAAAAGCGCTTTCTCTTATGAACAACAATAAATCATATAAGAAAGAAGAGGTAGTAATTATGAAGAAGAAAATGATGGCAGCAGTATTAACAATGGCTATGGCAGTAGCAGCAATGGCAGGATGCGGAAGCAACAGTGCATCCAATGATGCAGCAACAACAGAGAAGGCTGCAGCAGATGGTAAAGTTTATAAAGTAGGTATCGTACAGTATGTAGATGATGCTTCTTTAAATCAGATTGAGAAAGCAGTAGAAGCAGAGCTGGATGCAAAAGCAAAAGAGCTCGGTGTTACTTTTGATTATAAAGATTATACTTACAATGGTCAGGCAGATTCTTCTACCTTAAACCAGATTGCAACAGACCTGGTTGCAGAAGATGTAGATGTGATTATTCCAATCGCAACACCAACCGCAATGATTATGCAGGCAGCAACAGAAGAAAATCAGATTCCGGTTGTATTCTCTGCAGTCAGTGATCCGGTTACCGCAGGACTTGTTGAAAGTATGGATAAACCTGGTTCCAATATCACCGGAACATCGGATGCATTAAATACAGAAGCAGTAATGGACTTAATGTTTGCAGCAAATAAAGACATTAAAAAAGTAGGTCTTTTATATAATAAGAGTCAGGATTCTTCCACTGTTCCAATTCAGGACGCAAAAGATTATCTTGATAAAAAGGGCGTTGAATATGTAGAAAAAACAGGAACAATCAATGATGAAATTTCTCTTGCAGCAGATGCATTAGTTGCAGCCGGTGTAGATGCCGTATTTACACCAACCGATAACACCGTAATGACAGCAGAACTTGCAATTTATGAGAAATTTGTAGAAGCAGGCATTCCGCATTATGCAGGAGCTGACTCCTTTGCATTAAACGGAGCTTTCTGTGGATTCGGTGTAAACTATGTTGACCTTGGTACTGCAACAGCAGATATTGTAGTAGATATTTTAGTAAATGGGAAAGATCCTGCAACAACAGCAGTACAGACCATGAGCAACGGAATCGCAACTGTAAATACAGATGTGGCAAGCCAGCTTGGAATTGATTACAGCGTATTTGACGGTATGTGTGAAAAAGTAGTAGAGATTCAGACCGCAGAAGAGTTTGAATAAAAAGATAAAACGATAGTATGATAAGATAGTCAGGGGGATTAAAGAATGGGCTCCATATTTACAATATCCATTTTACAAAGTGCATTAGAGTTAGGGTGTATATACGCCCTGGTTGCACTGGCATTGTTTGTTTCATTTTCCATATTAAATATTGCAGATTTGTCAACCGATGGCTGCTTTACCTTAGGCTGTGCCGTATGTGCCATGGTAACGATACAGGGTCATCCGATTCTGGCACTGGCAGCAGCAATGTTAGCCGGTGTATGTTCCGGATTTATCACAGCATTTCTGCAGACAAAGCTTGGAATTGAATCAATTCTGGCAGGAATCATTGTAAATACGGGACTCTATACCATTAATATTGCAGTCATGGGATTTGCTTCCCAGGTGAACCTGTTTAACTGCAATACCATATTTACCATGGCAAAAAATGCCATTGGTGGTGGCTGGTATAAACTGATTGTGGCAGCATTAATCGTACTGGTAATCGGCGTGATTTTATCCGCATTTTTAAATACCAGATTAGGTCTTTCCATCCGGGCAACCGGTGATAATGCTGACATGGTAAAAGCCTCCAGCATTAATCCATCCTTTACGATTACCGTAGGTCTTTGTGTAGCCAATGCAATGACTGCATTATCCGGCGGTGTATTAGCACAGTACCAGAAATCCTGCGATATCAACCTTGGAACCGGTATGGTAACCATCGCACTTGCCAGCCTGATTATCGGAGAATCCATTATCGGAAAAGGCTCCATGTTCCGCAGAGTATTAGGCGTTGTATTAGGAAGCTGTCTCTATCGTTTCTTAGTAGCCGTTGCATTAAGACTGAATGTTCCGGCAGAGGCATTGAAACTGGTTTCTGCAATTATCGTAGCAATTGCAATTGCATTCCCGTTCTTAAAGAAGAAGGTAGCGTTTGTCAGACAGAAGAGCGCAGCACAGAAGAAATTAAAAGACAATATGCGTCTGGCGGAAGCAAATACAAAGGAAATGGGAGGTGACCGATAATGTTAGAAATGAAGCATGTATCTAAGACATTTAATCCGGGAACCGTAAATGAAAAGAAAGCATTGTGTGATTTGAACCTGGTTCTTGAAGATGGAGATTTTGCTACAATCGTAGGAAGTAATGGGGCAGGAAAATCAACTACATTTAATGCGATTACAGGTGCGTTCTATGTAGATGAAGGACAGATTATTCTAGATGGAGAGGATATTACATATAAGAAAGAATTTTTGCGCAGTAAAGTCATTGGTCATCTGTTTCAGGACCCGTTAAAGGGAACAGCACCACATATGACCATTGAAGAAAATATGGCACTGGCATATCTTCGTGCATCCGGAAAAGAAAATGCATTTTTCAGCAGAATCCGTAAATCCGATAAAGAAAAATTCAGAGAACTGTTATCCCAGCTTGATATGGGTCTGGAAGACAGAATGAAGCAGCCGGTTGGATTGTTATCCGGCGGTCAGAGGCAGGCACTTACCCTTCTGATGGCAACGATGGTGACCCCGAAGATTCTTCTTTTGGATGAGCATACGGCAGCACTTGACCCTGCAACCGCAGAGAAAGTATTGGAACTGACGAAAAAAATTATTGCAGAGCATCATATTACCTGTCTTATGGTAACCCATAATATGCATCAGGCACTAGAGCTTGGCAACCGGATTCTGATGATGGATTCCGGAAATATTGTCCTTGATTTAAAGGATGAAGAGAAGAAGAAAATGACGGTAGACAGCCTTTTGGAGCAGTTCCGCATCCAGGCAGGAAAGCGTCTTGACAATGACAGAATTTTAATGTCAGCACAGTAAAAATAGAAATTGGTAAAATTTTTTTAAGAAACAAGTGTCGGAAAATGTTGATTTTCTGACACTTTTCCTATATGATTAAATCTAGTGGTCTGGAATTCCACGAGTTGATGTAAACAAAGTATGGAGGTATAGTATGTATCCTATTATAAAAAAGGAAAAGCTGGCAGATAAGATTTATCTTATGGATGTCAAAGCAGAGCGGGTAGCAAAATCTGCAAAGCCAGGACAATTTGTAATCGTGAAAATCGATGAAGAAGGTGAGCGTATACCACTTACCATCTGTGATTATGATGAGAAAGCCGGAACTGTAACAATTGTATTCCAGACAGTTGGAGCATCTACAGAGCGTATGGCATATTTAGAGGAAGGAGATACATTCCAGGATTTTGTTGGACCACTGGGCTGTCCATCCGACCTTATTGAGGAAGATATAGAAGAGTTAAAGAAAAAGAAAATTGTATTTATCGCCGGAGGTGTTGGAACAGCACCGGTTTACCCACAGGTAAAATGGTTACATGAGCATGGTGTAGACTGTGATGTTATCATGGGTTCTAAGACCAAGGATTTATTGATTCTGGTAGAAGAAATGCGTAAAGTTGCAACCAATCTTTATGTAACAACCGATGATGGTACTTATGGCTTCCATGGAATGGGAACCAACCAGTTACAGGAATTATGGGATAAAGGTGTTCGTTACGACCATTGTGTTGCCATCGGACCAATGATTATGATGAAATTTGTTTGTAAACTGACCAAGGAGCTTGGCATTCCAACCGTTGTATCCATGAACCCGATTATGGTAGATGGAACCGGAATGTGTGGAGCATGTCGTCTTATGGTTGGCGGCGAAGTAAAATTCGCATGCGTGGATGGACCGGAATTTGACGGACATCAGGTAGATTTCGACCAGGCAATGAAGAGACAGCTTCAGTATAAGACAGAAGAAGGCCGTGCAATGTTAAAATTGCAGGAAGGTGATACCCATCATGGCGGATGCGGTCAGTGCGGAGGTGACAAATAATGGAAGGATTAACAAGAGTACCTGTACGTGAACAGGAGCCAGAGGTACGTGCAGCAAACTTTGAAGAAGTTTGTCTTGGCTATAATGAAGAAGAAGCAGTAGCAGAAGCAAAACGCTGCTTAAACTGTAAAAATGCACAGTGTATGAAAGGATGTCCGGTTTCCATTAATATTCCGGCATTTATTGCACAGGTAAAAGAAGGCAACTTCGAAGAAGCTTATCATATTATCAGTGAATCATCTGCACTTCCTGCTGTATGTGGCCGTGTATGCCCACAGGAGAGTCAGTGTGAAGGAAAATGTATCCGTGGTATCAAAGGTGAGCCGGTTGCAATCGGTAAATTAGAGCGTTTCGTAGCTGACTGGGCAAGAGAGCATGGAATCAAGCCTAAGAAAGCAGAAAAATTAAATGGACATAAAGTAGCAGTTATCGGTTCCGGCCCTGCAGGTCTTACCTGTGCCGGTGACTTGGCAAAGCTTGGCTATGATGTTACTATTTTTGAAGCATTACATGAAGCCGGCGGAGTATTAATTTACGGTATTCCGGAATTCCGTCTTCCAAAGTCAAAAGTAGTTGCCGCAGAAGTAGAAAATGTAAAAGCTTTAGGTGTTAAGATTGAGACCAACGTTGTCATTGGTAAAGCAGTTACCATTGATGAATTAATGGAAAAAGAAGGATTCGAAGCTGTATTTATCGGTTCCGGTGCAGGACTTCCAAGATTTATGGGAATCCCTGGCGAGCAGGCAATGGGAGTATTCTCTGCAAACGAATTCTTAACCAGAAATAACCTGATGAAAGCATTCCGTGATGACTATGATACACCAATCAAAGCCGGCAAAAAAGTTGTTGTAGTTGGTGGTGGTAACGTTGCAATGGATGCAGCCCGTACCGCAAAACGTCTCGGCGCAGAGGTACATATCGTATACCGTCGTGGAGAGGAAGAGCTTCCGGCAAGAAAAGAAGAAGTACATCATGCAAAAGAAGAAGGCATTATCTTTGACCTTCTGCAGAATCCTACTGAAATCTTAGTAGACGAAGACGGCTGGGTAAAAGGCTGCCGTGTCATTAAGATGGAATTAGGTGAGCCGGACGCATCCGGAAGAAGAAGCCCGGTAGAGATTCCAGGTTCTGAATACGAAATCGAGGCAGATACCGTAATCATGTCTCTTGGTACTTCTCCAAACCCATTGATTTCTTCCACTACCAAGGGTCTGGATATCAACCGCAGAAAATGTATCATTGCAGAAGAAGAGACCGGAGCAACCTCCAAAGATGGCGTATACGCCGGTGGAGATGCAGTAACCGGAGCAGCAACCGTTATCCTTGCCATGGGTGCAGGAAAAACTGCAGCAAAGGGAATTGATGAATTCTTACGCAATAAATAAAGAATAAAGCATAATAATATATGCTTAAGGGACGCAGGATTTTTCTGCGTCCCTTTTTTGAGTTACTAGGCATCCGAAAGAAGCTGCCGGTGGCAAAAAGGTAAAAGAGAGCAAAAACAGTTTTATTTTTAATTGCAAGAATAGGTATCTGTCTCTTATACACATCTCCGAGCCCACGAGACACTGAGCGATCTCGT
>ERZ1027238.628-NODE-628-length-10263-cov-7.226685_pt1 | contig 10263 bp, 7 predicted proteins | sample MGYA00519477_ERZ1027238 | MGnify/ENA primary metagenome ERZ1027238 (study PRJEB26926, sample SAMN06164638) | human gut metagenome | biome: ENVO:00009003; feature: ENVO:2100002; material: ENVO:00002003 | host: Homo sapiens | place: USA | collected 2012 ...
GGATAAAATCGTTGGCATTGTGGTCAAAATTGTGGTCAAAACCAAATGAGGTCAGCCCACAAACAAAAAAATCCAACGATTTCTAACGTGAAATCGTTGGATTTATGGTCCGAGTGGCGAGAATCGAACTCACGGCCTCTTGAACCCCATTCAAGCGCGCTACCAAAACTGCGCTACACCCGGATATCTGTTTGCGTTTGCCGCTCACAGCTTGATTAGTATACCCGACTTTTCTCGTTTTGTCAAGCGCTTTTTCCAAATTTCTGATGCAGTTTTTACATTTTACTGTCCCGGCTTTTGCCCGCCAAAAGGATGCGCGAAAGAGCGTTATTTTCAAAAATCGCGATACACATCTTCCTCATCGTCCTCATGGATGGGGGTGGTGTCGTCCGGCGGTGCGCCAAACTCCACCGTGGCAAAGGCCAGCGCGAATACGCTGTCTGCCCCGGCGTGAAGCAGTGCCTGCGCGCAGGCGGCAGCTGTTGTGCCGGTGGTGATGACGTCATCCACCAACAGGATGCGCTTGCCCTCCAGCTGCTGCGGCTGTGCCGCCCGGAAAGCACCTGCCACGTTGGCTATGCGCTGTTCCAGCGGCAGACCGGCCTGATGCCGTTTGGCGCGGGTGCGCTCCAGTGCCTGCGGTGCCAACGGCACCTCCATAGCCTTGGCCAGCGGCAGCGCCATCAGTTCCGGCACATTGTAGCCGCGCCTTTTACCGGAGGCCGGCACCGGTACGATCAGGTCGTACCCGATGGCCGCCCACGGCACCGGCTGCGGGAGCAGCTCGCCGTACTGCACGGTCAGTTCACCGCCAAAGGCCAGCTGTACCAGACGGTTGCCCATCTCCACAGCCCGCCACGGCTTGCCCTGATACTTTGCGTTCAGGATGCCGCGCCGCACACAGCCGCTGTAACGGTAGGGCGCAGCCGCACCGGCCAGATTGCTGATATAGTGCTGCGCCGGGTCCAGCCGGATGCCCGGCTTGCGACGCAGCGTTTCCAGCTGCACTGCACAGTCCGGGCAATCTCGTACATCCCCCAGCACCCGGCCGCAGAAGGGGCACTCGCGCGGGTAGAGCAGCTGCCGTACCGCCCGCAGCGCCCTGCGCCGGGGGTCATAGTAGTCCATCAGTCCTTTTTGACCGCCACGATCACCCGCACGCGCTTGCCTGCTGCGCAGCCAAAGTTATCGTACCAGCCGGTCAGGTAGTAGCCCTCAGAGTTCACCTCAGAGAGCTTGGTGGCGTAATACTGCCCCTTGTACCATAGGTACACCTGCATATCGTCAGCCGTCTCGTAGCGGGTGCCGTTGCTCATCACCGAGGCTGCACCCACCTGATCGATCTTCATGGGCATCAGCTGGATCATGGCCTTTACAGTGCCGTTCACGTTTTGCCGCACTGCCAAACCGCCCGCCAGCACCGGATACTTGATGGAGGTGGAAAAGCTGGCCTGACTGCCGTTGACGTAGCAGATGTAGGTAGCGCCGCCGCCCACAAAATTGAGGATGGTGCTCATGGGCTGGCCGGTAATGTTGGCCAGCTGCTTGAGGCCGATACTCAGCAGTGAGCCGGAACTGCTGGTGATGCGGTTCCAGACCGTGCTCAGCAACGAGCCGTCAATGACGCCCCACAGGATCTCGCTGGTGGTGGGCACCAGCACACTGCGCAGATCGTCCACCACGGTGGTGGTGTTGGTGGTGCCGCCGGTAGAGCCGGAACCGGAAGAGCCGTCCCCGGTGGAACCGCTGCCGGAGCCGGAAGAACTGTCCCCGGAAGAGCTATCCCCCGAGCCGGAGGAGCCGCTGCCGGTCAGGGTGCCCAGAATGGAACTGGCGTTGAAGGCCAGATTCTTCACATCGTCCAGCACGCCGTATTTCCACAGATCGCCGGTGACATCGTTCAGGATCAGGCGGTCGATTTGTCCCTGCTCATTCAGCGTATAGTAGCGCACGGCCAGTGCGTTCAGCTTTGTCCCCGCTATTCGGCTGGGACGAACCGTCCCAGCCAACCCCTCCGATGTCGTATCCAGAATTTGTACGTCATCGGCCAGAGCATAGTCCCCCAGCGCGGTGGCGGTGTCGTTGATGGTGCCGCTGACCGATTTGGACTCGATGGCAGTCACCTGCTCCCCTTCGGGGGTCACGTTGATCTCCACCAGCCAGCCGGTGGGGTAGTTCAGGCTTTTGTCGATATTCACAGTGCGGGTAATGCCGTCGGTGCACATCACCGAGATCTTTTGCAGCACGTCTGCGCCGTTATCCTCTACAAGGCTGCGGGTAGCGGTCTGCACCACGCCGTAGAACACGCTGTCGGCTTCCTCGCCGGTGATCACATCGGCTACCTCGTTGTCCATGCCCAGCAGCAGGGTGACCACTTCGCCCACGCCGCCGCCGTTCAGGGAGGAGATCTTGGACGCCACGGCAGAGCTGCCCAGCGTGTAATTGCTGCCCGCCACGGTCAGCGCGGTAGGCGCGCTGGCGCTGGGCGATACCGCCGTAATGCGGCCTGCGGCGCGGCGGGTGTAGATCCACACCGTCTGCAGGCTTTCGCTGTAATAGTACACGTCGTACTTGTTCAGCTCTGCCGAAGCAGAGGCCTTATCGTTGCGGTAGACGCTCACCGGCGTAAAGGGCAGCTGGGTGCCCTCTTCTGCTACAAAGGGACCCTTGCGGCTCTTGAGCAGCACCGAAGAGGTATCCACCTGACCGTTGGACACCGTAAAGCCCAGCGAGCTGCCGTAAGCGCTGCCGCTGGCGGTGTTGGCGCGCAGGGCGTTGTACAGCAGCAGGGTGCACTGCTCGTAGGTCATGGCCTGTCCCTGCGTGCAGGTCAGTTGATCCCGCAGACCGATCTGCTGCGCCTTGTTCAGCTGTGCCTGTGGGAAGGAGCCGGTCAGGTCGGTAGTCTTATAGCTCAGCAGCTTCAGCACCGCTGCGCAGACTTCCTCCAGCGTGACGGTGTTGTCCGGGCGGAAGGAGCCGTCGGTGTAACCGTTCATCCAGCCCTGCTGCACCGCAATGCGGATGTAGGGTGCCCACTGGGAGCTGCCGGGCACATCCCGGTACAAAGTACCCACCGTGCCCTGTGCGCCTACGCTCTCCCGGTAAGTGGAAAAGGACACCAGCATTTTGGCAAAAGCGCCGCGGGTAATGTTGGCGCTAAGCTCCTGACCGGTGGGCACAGCGCCCAGAGTAATAGCCGTCTGCAGGGCCGTGTTGTTGATGCTGGCCGCCGAGACCGGCAGCACCAGCGCCGACACCGCAATGCTGACCGCCAGCAGAAATGCGAGAATCCGTTTTTTCATTGGTCGTACCTCTTGTTCTTTGTTTATCACGCCGCCGCGATCAATCGTAGCGCAATGCTTCAATGGGGTTCAGCCGGGCTGCGCGCCGCGCCGGCAGATAGCCGAACAGCACGCCGATGCCCACCGAGATGCCAAAGGCCACCACAATGGAGTTGAAGGAGGGGCTTACCGTAACGGTGGTATCGGTCATGAACATGGGCAGCACCTTGTTTGCCGCCATGGACACCGCATAGCCCAGCGCAATGCCTAAAACGCCGCCCAGCGCGGAGGTGGTGGCTGCTTCCACCACAAACTGCGCCAGAATGGTGCGCTCCTTTGCTCCCAGCGCCTTGCGGATGCCGATCTCACGGGTGCGCTCGGTCACAGACACCAGCATGATGTTCATAATGCCGATGCCGCCCACCAGCAGCGAGATACTGGCAATGCCGGTAAGTATCACGATGACCATGTTGATCATCTTGTTCATTTCCTCCAGCCACTCGCTGGCGCTGTACACATAGTAGCCGTTTTCGGTCTTGAGGATCGACATCAATTCCTCTTCCATGGTGGCCTTGGCCTCGTTGGCAAGGCTTTCGTCGGCCATCATGGCGGTGTAGCAGTCCACCATGCTTTGGCTGGAGAGCCGCATCACGGTGGTGTAGGGCAGGTAAACGCAATCGTCATCGCTGCCCTGCTGCATGGTGGGGTCGCTGACTTTGGCAGACAGCACACCTACGACGCGGAACTTGTTGGCACCGATCTTGAGCGTCTGCCCCACACCGTTTCCGCCAAAGGCTACGCGGTTGAGGTAATCGCCGATGACGCAGACCTGCTTGTTGTCCTGCATATCCATATATTGCAGGCCGCGCCCCTGAACGATCTGGTAATTCTTCATTTCGGTAAAGTTTTCGTCCACACCGCTCATGTTGGACCAGCGGTAGCTGGTGGTGCCGATCTTCAGCGTACCTCTGGCTTTGCCGCTGAAGTTGACCTGCGGCGACACCGCCTTGATCAGGTCGGAATGCCGCTGGCAGATATCGTACATCTCCTCCACCGGCACGGTACGGGAGCCGTAGCCCCACACCTGAATGCTGAGGGTGTTGGTGCCCAGTGCGGAAAAGCTGTCCCGCATGCTCTTGGTCATGCCGTTGCCCAGACCCACGATGACGATGACCGCCATCACGCCGATGATGATGCCCAGCATGGTCAGAAAGGTGCGCAGCTTGTTGCTCCACACGTTCTGGATAGCCTGCCGGAAGGTTTCAAAGATCATGCCTGTTCCTCCTTTTCCGGCGTTTCGGGCAGCAGGGTGGGCTGCACCATGGCCTCCGGTGCGTGGGAGTCGCCGTCATACACCACCTGACCGTCCTCCAGCCGGATGATGCGGTCGGCCTGCACGGCAATGGAATTGTCGTGGGTGATCAGCACTACGGTGTGTCCCTGCTTGTGCAGCTGCTGCAAAAGCCCCAGCACCTCGCGGCCGGTATGGGAGTCCAGTGCGCCGGTGGGCTCGTCCGCCAGAATGACCGGCGGGTTGCGCACCAGTGCCCGCGCAATGGACACGCGCTGCTGCTGACCGCCGGAAAGCTGGTTGGGGCGGTTTTTCAGCTTGTCGCCAAGTCCCACCTGCTCCAGCACCTCCCGGGCGCGGACGTGGCGCTCGGTGCGGGAGATGCCCGCATACACCAGCGGTACCTCCACGTTTTCCATCAGGTTCAGCTTGGGCAGCAGATTGTATTGCTGGAAGATAAAGCCCAGCATTTCGTTGCGGACAGCGGCCAGCTCGTTGCGGTTCATCTTGCCCACATCCCGGCCGTTGAGCCGGTAGGTGCCGTAGGTGGGCACATCCAGACAGCCGATGATGTTCATGCAGGTGGATTTGCCCGAACCGGACTGACCCACGATGGCCACGAACTCGCCTTTTTCGATTTTCATGGTGATGTGGTCGGCAGCCTTTACCGTGGTATCGCCCATCTGGTAGTACTTGCAGACTTCATCAAACTCGATCAGAGCGCTCATTCATCCCTCCTGCGTCAATCCACCACGACTGCGCCGGTCTCGGCGGGGTCGATGCCCTCTGCGGGCTCTTCAGCGTCCGCTGCGGGGGCTTCACCGTTTTCCGTCTCCTCCGGCAGCGTCTCCTCCCCGCCCTCGGCAAGGTCTGCATTGTTTCCGGCGCCGCCGATCACTTCGCCGTCCATATCGTCATAGCCGCCGTCGTCATAGTAGCTATCGCTGCTCACGGAGCTGGGGTCGTAGGCGATGGTATCACTCTCGGACAGGCCGCTGGTCACCTGCGTATAGTTGTCGTCGCTGACACCGGTCTTGACCTTGACATACACATAGCCCTCCGGTGCGCTCATGGAAGCATCGGCGTTCACGGCGCTGGGCGAGTCCTGCCGCACCAGCACATAACCGCCGCGCACGATAGCTGCGTTGGGCACGGTGAGCGCATTTTTGGCCTGTGCCACCACGATCTCGGCGTTGGCATTCATGCCCGGGCGCAGACCATCGGTCTCGTCGATGCGCACGGTCACCGGGTAGGTGGTGGTGCCGCCGCTGGTGTCGCCCTTCATGGACACACGGGTGACCACGCCCTCGTAGGTCTTATCCTTCACGGCGTCTGCGGTTACCTGTACGGACTGCCCCACTTTCAGGCTGCTGACCTGCAGCTCGTCCACGTTGATGGTCATTTCCAGATAACTCAGGTCGTAAATGGTGCACAGGTCGCTGCCGGTGCTCAGGGCATCGCCCACCTTGGCATTCTTTTCGATGATGGTGCCGCTGATGGGTGAGGTGATGGTGTAGTTATCCATAGCGTCCTGCATATTCTGCATGGACAGCTCCGCACCGCGCAGGGTCTCGGAGGCAGACTGGATGGACTCGGTCAGGTCCTCACCGCTGAGGGTCAGGATGATATCGTCCTTGTTCACGCTGCCGCCCTCCCGCACATTGATGGCGGTGACAGTACCGGAAGACAGCGCAGTCAGGGTGCGCTCGGCCTGATACTGGAAGTTTGCCGCTGCAATGGAGCTGACCCCGTTGACAGTAGCCGTTGCCGCCTGTGCCGTGGTCAGGCCGCCTGCGTTGGACACCGAGAGGGTCACAGTGCGGGTAAGCAGATTGCCGGTGCTCAAGGCATCGGTGCCGGTCACGGCGGTAATAGTGCCGGGCAGCACCTCAAAGGTACCGTCCAGCGTCACCTCGGCGGTCTGCCCTACCGAGAAGTTGGCAGCATCCGCAGCCGGGAATTCCAGCACCAGATTCATCTTGGAGCTGTCCCGCACCACAGCCACTTCCTGACCGCTCTTTACCTCATCGCCCTTGTTCACCTTCAGGCTGCTGACGACGCCCGCCACCTCGGCGCGGACATACTGGCGGTCTGCGGTCTTATCGTAGCTGCGCTGCGCCTGCTGCAGGGTGATAGCTGCCTGCTCCACCTTGGTGGTGGCGTCGGAGGAATCCACCGTGTACAGCACAGTGCCCTCCTCCACGATATCGCCCTCTTCAAAGCTGCCGGTCAGCACCTTGCCGGTCACCAGCGACTTGACGCTGTAAGTATTGGCGGGCTTCAACGTGCCGGTGCCGCTGAGCGTGTTGGAGACATCCCGGGTCTCGGGCGCTGCTTCCGTATAGGAAGTATCCACGTTGGCGGGCTTTGCACCCTTGGGCTTCAGCAGCCACCAGCCGCCTGCCAGCGCCACGATGGCCACCGGCACCAGCCACTTCCAGTTCTTTTGGGCAAAGGCTGCCGCACCGCCTTTTTTGGGTGCAGCCGCTGCGTCCTGCTGCGGGTCGGCGGGCTGTTTAGACTTGTTCCAGATCATTCTTGCCGTTCCTCCTAGGTTCTTTTATGACAAGGTGCTTTTTGCAAAAGCACCCGTCAGAAACTCTTATTTGTAGTGTATCGCATTTTGCCCCGATAAACAAGCGTCCAATTTTCGTTTCACGGCATTTCCACAAAGTTTCAGACTTTTTTTACAAAGAACGGCCTTCTTTGTGCGCCGCTGAGCAGTTGCATATCTTTATATAATACGATTCAAATTGCCTCTTCTCTGCTCTCCTTCCTGTGAAAAAGGATTCTGAAAAGCCCGCAGGCTTTTCAGAATCTCAGATGGGGGAGATTCTCTGCAACTATCGGCTCACGCCAAAAAGCTCCCCCTTCGGGGGAGCTGGCATCGCACAGCGATGCCTGAGAGGGTTCTTTTGCCGTTTTTTCCTCAAAAAGAAAATCAGCCGGACCCGAAGACCCGGCTGATTTATTCTTTTTTACCCTGCGTCTGCAGTGGGCTCTACCACCACATACACCCCTGCGGGCACACAGGCGGCCCATGCGCCGTCCTTGTCCAGCCAGCCGAATTGCTCACAGACATGGTCCGGGCACTGGCTGTCCAAAAACGCGATGGCACCATCCTTCACCTGCAGATGCACGATGTAGTCCCCTACCTCGTACAGGTAATCATGATCCTGCGCAAGGGGCAGGGTCTCGGTAACGCCGTCACCGAAATCCACAACGGCCTGTAAGCCGCTGCCCTTGGCGGGGTGCTGCGCCCGCACCGCAAGAAAAATACCTGCGGCCAGTGCCAGCACCACCAGTGCAAAGATCACATTTTTCTTCCACGCGCTGCCCTTGGGGGCGGCGGTGTCAGAATTTTTTTGCTTTATGCTCATGCAGCGTACTTGCTGGCAGCTGCACCGGCAATGCGGCCAAAGACGGTAAAGTCGGCCACAGCGTTGCCGCCCAGACGGTTTGCACCGTGCACGCCGCCGGTCACCTCACCTGCTGCGAACAGGCCGGGGATCACAGAGCCGTCAGCCTTCAGCACCTCGGTGTTGGTGTTGATCTTCAGGCCGCCCATGGTGTGGTGCACACCTGCGGTGACCTTGATAGCATAGTAGGGAGCGGTATCCAGAGCCTTTGCAAAGCTGGTACGGCCAAAGTCGGGGTCGTTCTTGGCCTCAACGTAGCCGTTCCAGGTCTTCATGGTCTCGGCAAAAGCAGCCTCGTCCACGCCCATGGCCTTTGCCAGCTCCTCGTAGGTCTGGCCGGTCACGGTGTAGCCCTTTTTGATATAGCCCTGAATGACGCTGGAAGCATCGACCATAGCCTGATCCACCACCAGCCAGCTGTAGCTGCCGGTCTGAGCGATTTCGGCAGCGGAAACCACGTCACGGGTGCCCACTTCATCGATGAAGCGCTTGCCCTCGGCGTTGATCAGCACAGCGCCGTCGCCGCGCAGACCCTCGGTGATCAGAGCAGCGGTGTTAGCCTCCACGGTGGGGTGGATCTGGATCTGATCCATGTCCACAGTGTCAGCGCCCACAGCGGTAGCCATCTCAATGCCCTGACCCTGTGCGCCTGCGGCATTGGTGGTCATAAAGCCCTTCAGCTCGGGCTTGTACTCGGTGACCATGTCCAGATTTGCGCCGAAGCCGCCGGTGGTCAGCACCACAGCCTTGGCATTCACGGTGATGGTCTCGCCGGTGGAACCGGTAGCCTTCACGCCCACAACAGCGCCGTTTGCATCGGTCAGCAGCTCGGTAGCGGTGGTGTTCAGCAGGGTCTGCACGCCGGCCTTGTCGCAGTTCTCCTGCAGCAGGGGGATCATGTAGGAGCCCACAGAAAGGGTCTTGCCCTCAGCATCCACGGGGCGATGGATACGCTTGACGGATGCGCCGCCGAAGCTGGAAACGCTGTGCAGGGTGATGCCGTGCTCGTCCAGCCAGTCGATGGCGTCAGCGCTGTTGGAGCACAGAGTCTCCACCAGAGCGGGGTCGTTGATGCCCTTGCCGCCGATCATGGTGTCCAGCTCCATCAGCTCCACAGAGTCGAAGTAGCCCTTGGGGTCTGCCTGATAAGCTGCCCACTGCTCAGAGACGGTCTTTGCCAGAGCGGTGATGGTAGCGTTGTCGGCGTACTTTTCAGCAGCGGTCTTCAGGGTCTTTTCCACGCCTGCGGACTCGCCGAACTCGTTCTCATCCTGATACACGGTCTTGCCGGCGTTCATGCCGCCGGTAGCGCGCACGGAGTTGCCGCCCACCATGGGCTGGCTTTCCAGAATGACCACGCTCTTGCCCTCGGCAGCAGCAGTGATGGCAGCAGTCATGCCTGCACCGCCTGCACCCACGATGGCAATGTCTGCATCAATGGTGGAGTCCTCGGCCTTGTTTTCCTCGGCCTTGACCTCGGTCTTGTAGTCATCAGCGTTCAGGCCGGCTGCGACCAGAGCGGCAGCAGCAGCCTCCTTGATGGCGTCGGAGGTGATGGTTGCGGTGGCCACGCCGTCCACGGCAATGCTGCCGCTCTCGGCAATGGCGCCGGGCAGCTGCTCCAGAGCCATGGTGCCGATGCCGGGGGTCTCGTCCTTGCCCTCGGCGGTGCAGCCGGTGATCTTGCCGTCGGTCAGGGTCAGGGTGACGGTAACATCGCCGCCCATGCCCTTGGCAGTACCGGTGAACTCGCCGGACACGCCTGCGGTGGAGGAGGCAGGCTTGCTGCCGCAGCCGTAGCCCAGCAGGCTGACGCTTACAACAGCCGCCATGGCCAGCGCAGCCACGCTCTTGCGGATCTGATTCTTTTTCATTGTTTCATCCTTCTTGTTTTGGGTTGCTTGTGTTCGGATATCTATCAGCAAAAAAGGGGGAGCTGCTCATTCGGAAAGCAGCTTCCCCCTCGCTGAAACTTAGGAAAAACTTAGGCGTTAGCCTGAGCTGCAGCAACAGCGCATGCGACGGTAGCACCAACCATCGGGTTGTTGCCCATGCCGATGAGGCCCATCATGTCGACGTGCGCGGGCACCGAGGAGGAGCCGGCGAACTGGGCGTCGGAGTGCATGCGGCCCATGGTGTCGGTCATGCCGTAAGAGGCAGGGCCGGCGCCCATGTTGTCCGGGTGCAGGGTACGGCCAGTGCCGCCACCAGAAGCGACGGAGAAGTACTTCTTGCCAGCCTCGAGGCGCTCCTTCTTGTAGGTGCCCTG
>ERZ1027238.667-NODE-667-length-9767-cov-112.219934_pt1 | contig 9767 bp, 8 predicted proteins | sample MGYA00519477_ERZ1027238 | MGnify/ENA primary metagenome ERZ1027238 (study PRJEB26926, sample SAMN06164638) | human gut metagenome | biome: ENVO:00009003; feature: ENVO:2100002; material: ENVO:00002003 | host: Homo sapiens | place: USA | collected 2012 ...
CCGCAAGAAGTGGCAGTAGAGCATCTGCTTGCCCTCATTGATGCGGATAAGAAATAAAGATGATATAAATCGAATTTACAAACAGCCGTGTTCTAACACGGATTGTACTTCATAGATTAAAATTGAACTCTTGAAGTCCTCGGTGCGAGATGCATCGGGGACTTTTTTGTGTACTTCTACATTTATATCAGGGCTGCCTTTGAACAGAACATCCATGGGATTCTTATTTTTCCACCAGTATCTCCTTCTCTTCATAACGGTCGAAGCCGATGCTCATATCAGCACCATGCTCCCGAAAGATAGAGATATTCTCATGAGGCTTTTGCCCGTCAGATGATGAGCAGCTACTGGTTTGGCGACGTAGAAGACTACAAGCGTTTTTCTGGCGATACCTTGCGTGAATACAAGCGTTACTTCTCCGACTACGACTACACACAATGGGATAATGATGAGTTTCTGGAGCAGAAGCAGCTGTTCGGCATGACCAAATGGTCGAACTCTCTCTGCCAGAAATTTCAGAAGCTATGCCAGGAAATGGAGCAAGCCATCGTGGGGTGGAAATACTTATAACCTCTTGATTTCCAAAATAATATTAAAGTTCACAAGTTTGTGGTCCACAAACTTGTGAACTTTATTTTTTTTGCGTACTTTTGCATCAGAAATCAAGACTAAAGGCATTATGGGCTGCATCGTGAATGGTTCTGGCGAAATGGCAGATGCCGACTATGGCTATGTGGGCGCCGGTCCAAACAAGGTAAGCCTCTACCGCAAGCAGGTTTGCATAGAGAAGAATATCCCGCAAGAAGTGGCAGTAGAGCATCTGCTTGCCCTCATTGATGCGGATAAGAAATAAAGATCGCGAATTCAACAAGCATCAAACAATTATGGAGTTACTGACTTTCATTTTCTCAATCGCCCTGTCAATCGAGCTGGGCATAGCGATTTGGTTCAACACGGAGTCTGACCAGAAATGGATAAACAACCTTTAATGTGTTAGACAGAGCGAAAAGAATAACCGCTGTTGTCATGTGCTATTCGGTTAGTGTTTGCACTTTATGTGCTGTACGTCCTCAGCGGAAACCTATCGTTGTTATGTGCTATTAAGTTAGTTTTTGTCTCTTCAATGAGGCTGGACGTGACAGGTAGGCCTACCCTCGATGCCTTGGCATCGAGGGTTTTATTATGTTCTCAATCTTTTTCGAAAAATACGCTAAAATCTGCAGAATAGCTTAAAATGGGCAATCTATGATGATTTTACCTCAATGGAGACTATGATTTAACAACATTCTGCATGCATTTACCATCAAACAACACTCTTTGGCTGCAAAAATACTAAAAAGAAGTAATTTACAAGCCAAGATTGTTATAAAAACATTAAAAACAATGGCAAATATCAGCAAATCTTTTGCTTATTCGCATTTTTGCAATATATTTGCAGCGAAAATAAATAAAAAACATGATGTAAGAGACTTGCATCTTCTCAGACTAAATATGTAAAGAAATTAACAGATAAAATCATATAGAATAAAGATGAAGGAATTAGTGGGTATTATATTATTGACAGTTTTGGTAGTATTTGGTTCATGCAACTCCAATACTAATGTGTCTCTTGTGGGAACATCTCCGCAACTATTTGATGTATGCCAAGTAAGCACAGGTAATCCTGACTATAGAAATAGAGAGTTGTTCATAAACGACTTGGAAAACAAGTGTAAATATCCTATTGAGTTTCAAAAAAATAATTTGGAAGCATACGTTGCTGTTGAATACAAGACTGACCAACGAGGATATATTGTAAAAAAAAAGTGGTTATTTGCGACAATAAAAAATTCAAAAAGACAACAATGGAAACATTCAATCAAGTTAAAACTCTCAAAATAGCCACAACAGAGAAAATAGATACAATCTACTTCCAATACAAGATACAAGGTTCACCAACTTTAATCCATTCAAAAGTAGATGTCAAGATTATCGGCTATGGCAGCAATAATAAATCAATTTTAATGAAGTAACTCGATTTATCATAATTCACTACTGTCCAATAAAAAAGGCAATTCAAATACACGTTCTTCTTCAAGTGGGAATGGTTTTGGTTCTTTTGGAAGTGGAAGCAATAGTAGTAGTCAGGATTTTAATAGATGATTGTTTATGAAGAAACTGTTAATAATAAAGCCAAAACAAAATAGGTTAGTGATAGTGACCTTTGTAATTTTCATTTTTGTCTAACATAAAAAATAATGAGTATGAAAATTAATTTTATTTTTTTGCTAGGATGCATGATTGCATGTTTATTGTTTCTTTCTTGCTCTGTTGGGGATAAAAGTAATAGTCAAGTAACGGAAGCAAGTGCTTTAACTAGTAATGTGCAAGAGAATAAATCCGAGCAAGAGACCAAAACAGCAAAAGAGGCCAACTCTGTACAAGGAAACCTTGGCTTGGAACTCTCGCAGACGCATTTTACGAATAAACCTCAAGTTGTTACGTTGACTATAACCAACAATTCACCATGGACTTGTATCGTTGGTTATGAGTACTTTATCGAGAAGGAAAATAAAGGTTGGAAAAAGATTCCATTGAAGAATGCTGCCTTTATAGAGATAGGTCTTGGCATCCGACCAAACACTGCCAGAAAATTTCAAATTGATCTGGGCAATGTACGTCAGAAATATACGAAAGGGACATATCGCATTGGGAAGAAAATGAGAATAGAGACAACAGAAGGCTACAGAGATACAACGGGTTACTGCTCGTTCAACGTCTTATAATTAATGCCACTTTGCGCACTAAAAGGTGTGTGAAGTGGCATTGTTGTTTATGAAACTATTGTGAAGAAGTTTCCTCAGGATTAAAATATAATAATTCTTGTGGAACGATAGAATATAGAGGGGAGAAATATACTATAACTCACTCTAAATTGGACTTTGATTGAAAATCAAGAAGTTGGTCGTTTGCCTAGTAACAATATGGAAACGAGCGACCTTCTGCTCGTTTCTGTATTTTGCAATATCCAAAGAACGCCTAAATTTGCGACAAAGATACGATATTTTCCTTAATATCCCATAATTTGCAAGAAGAGAAACATAGAAATTAAGACTTTTTTACATGAAATCTCAATTTATAAACATAACCCCATCATAAAAAATGAATAGCAAGTATTCCTGCTGAGTTTATCAAATCAGGACCATTGTTGTTGATGACGACTCTACCATCAGCTCATATATACCTTTCCGACACAAGCATATAGTGTTTTCATTTGTACTCCGAGTGTGTACAGTTTCAAACCATGATTTACATTCTTATTATAAGAAACTGAAGCCGTGACCATTTGTGTATTTTTGCCAAACTAACTCCAGTATATACAACAGATGTAAAAGATTTCTGCAAAATCGACCGAAATCATAAGAAAAAAACACCAAACCAGCAAATTTCTTAAAGATTATATCCGTTTATTAAGATTATTTTTGTATATTTGCAGCATTACTTTGGTGGTAAAGCCTATTGGCCTGCCACGTGACAATAGGACTTTACGGAGCAAGCCTATATCACAATTCTTCTCCGTAGTAACAGTCCGTTCTCTCTCACTGGTCTCTCCCTGCGCGGCAGAGGCATACGTTTTTATATTTTTCAAACACTCCAAATTGACAGCGCATGAGAAAGTTTACTTCTTTGTTACTGTTAGGCTTCGCTCTCGGCAGTTTCGCGCAAACGCCCGGAGGAGTCAGCGGAAGCGAACTGTGGTTCAAGACTGCGCCTTTGAACTCAGACCTGCAAGGTTATTACCGTTGGCAGGATTTCTCTGGGGATTCCATACGGCTGATGCTATTGGACAGCCGTGGCGTCAAGTCTGAACTTACTCTTCCGAACAGTTCAGTCCATTACTTCAATTTCAATCCGAGTCTCTGGCTCGCAGACGGATTCCGCAGCCTGAGTGCCAGCCTCAAGCACGGCGACCTCTCACAGGCTACCGTCATCGGTGTCTTTGCACCGGAACTGGCAACCATCGGCAAGGATATGGTTGTCTATGCTCTTGACGGCCGCAAGGGCGACGGAGCCATTCTGAGCAAGGACAAAGCCGTAAGGGGTAGAGGTGTTGAACCACTGGACTATGGTTCAGCATCGGGTGAAGACCTGCTTTATCAATCAAGTGATTCTTTGTCCGAGAACGGTTTTAAGGAAAGCGCTCTGCGAGTTGTGTCCTACTTCAAGGTAAGCAATCCTTCAACAACATTGTGGGGAGACAACTCCAACACCACATTATTCATCGGAACCCCTTCCACCTCTGGCAGTTTCGGTACGGATTTCCCGACCTCGCTCTTCGGTAATGCTTCCATCCGGGGATATGCCCCTGAGCTTATTGTGTTCAGCAGGATGCTTACACCCGATGAGCGCAGAAAAGTGGAGAGCTATCTGGCGGTAAAGTACGGCATCACCCTCAAAGGCTCGTATCTTGACAGCGACGGAAACCTGACTTGGGATATGGCGGAGAACCAAGCCTACCACCATAGGGTCACAGCTGTTGGAACCGACACGGCAGGAAGTCTCTCCCAACCGCTTTCCGCAACATCATATGAGGAAAGTCCGGTGTATGCGGCCTTGAAGGAGAACGGAACTTATCATGACGCAAATCCATACAACCCTTCATCCGCTTCCCGTCTGCTTGTCATGGGACGTGAAAACGGCAATCCGATGCCGGACAGAGGCTTTACTTTCTGGGGCGACGATGATGTGGCACTTGCAACATATACCTCACCTACAGATTCCCTGTGGCATGTCATGAAACGTACATGGATGGTCAAGACCAACGTGCCGTCAAAGCCCGACAGTACAGTGGCAAGATGGACTGCGCAAGGATTTGAAGTGTCAAGGAATGGCTTTACTGACAATATCATCCAAGAGAAAGCCGCTTCCGGAGCTTATGCCACGACCCCAGCCCTTGTTGGAGGTGGCGGTGCTTTTGAGTTCACCTGTCCGACAAGTCACCCGACTTTTGACGTTGGCTTCGGAAGCATCGGTGGCAGCACATGCAAGTATGGATTCCGGTTCACCAATGCTGGAGTTGTTTATCCGATCATCAACGGAGCGGTCTCAAATTCATACATCGCCACGGATGTTGACGGAACGGACATTTCCATCCGCAAGGAAGGCAAAAACATCTATCTGCGTGTTGACGGAACAGGAAGTGCGACAAGAACCATATCCCTTTCGGATGCAACTGACACAGACACAAATGTGGGCATTATCCGAACGGAAGGAGCAGAGTCCGCCTTGAACATGGCAGGCTTGAGGACAGGAGGAATAGATGATGTCGGTTATATGGCAGAGTTGAGCTATGACCTCACACCGGACAGGGAATTCTCGGACTATTGCCGCAAGCGTACCGTCATGCTCATAGACCCAAGCGGTGAAGGTGATTTCGACATCAACAGCAATAGCAACATAAGATGCTCCAAGCCTGATATGACAAGGGGCAAGACCATATTCCGCAATATCCTATGGGATGCAGACGGAAGCGGAAGCGATGTGTTCACATTCGCCTATTATGACGGCATTTCCTATGATGCCACTCCTACGCCGTCAAGTTGCGAGAATGGAGTTCCACGCAATGACGGGTATATCGACATCGGCATCAACATCGGTACACCAGTCTATTCCTATGTGCTCAGCGTTGACACCGTTGCAGGAAAAGTAAAAGGAGAAACCATTGCCAGAGGAACATTCTTCGGTGACACGCATAGAATCACGAATCTTGCCCCCGGCGCCTATGCGCTGTCCGTATCACAAGGTGGAGGCAACGAGATTTATGCCACTGGCAACGCACTCTACACCTCATACTCGCATGACACCAGGACCTATCTGTCTGGCGACATCTCATGGACGGTGAACGATACAAAATCAAACTACCGTGTGGGATTGGAGCCAAGCCTCACGGACGAGATCACCCAATATGGCTTCGACGTGCGGGGCGACAAGGCGCATATCATAACCGGTGGATATACAAGCCTAACCAAATATGTCACCATCAAGCCGGGCGATGTGCTCAGTGTTACAGTCCGCAATATGCAGGTCACATACAAGTTGAACGGACAGACCGTGCATCATGAATATGTCTGGTCACTTCGTGCATGGCGGTTCTGCATCAAGTACGGAAAGGGCGAGACACATATCACAGATCTTACCGTAAACGGTACGCCTGTAACCTCATTCACCACAAGGGGCAACGTGCAGATAGAAACACCCAAGAAGTGTACGACAACGATGACCGTCTATGTCGGCAGCGAGTGTGATGCAAGTATGCCTAACGGAACACAGGCAAGGGAGAACCATGTGGGCAGCTCGGACAGACAGGCAGACAATACCTTCATCTCTGGAGAAGACGAGAATTTCACTGTCAATGGCAACGGTTCTACTACAGGCATCTACGAGGCTAAACTCACACAGGACAAGCCTTCTGCAGCCACATTGATGGTGTTTGACGTATCAGGCAAACTGGTAGTGTCACGCCAAATGACAGGCGAAAGCGTCAAGCAAGCCGACTTCAAGGTTCCCGCATCGGGTGTGTATGTCGTGAAGGCAATCTCCGAGAATGGGGAGCATACAAGGAAAATCTCAGTAAAGTAACTTAAAGGAAGATACGCATGAAGAATTATATACAGAAGGTGGCGTGGGCATTGGTTTTACTGCTTGCCGCCACACTGTCCCTTTCGGCAAAGGACGGGACAGCCGTGAGAAAACTCTTCAAGAAGGGTGTCTCTGACAGTATCTCCGTAGGAGGTAGCAAACTGGTCGTTCTTCAGAAAGACCTCATTCGGAACAGAAGCCTTTCCGTGAACTCTATCGGAGAGGAGAATGTTCCTGAGCTTGACTTTGCCATGACCAATGTCACGGCAGGAGGACATGGCTACCGTTTTCTCCCTCACGGAACACACTTCACAGGCGAGGGCGCGACTGTCAAGATAAAGTATGACCGCACGAGAATACCAAGCGGCTATACCGAGGACGACATCCGTACCTATTACTACGACCCGGCCGAGAAGCATTGGGTTGCGTTGGAGCGTGTGCGTGTGGACAAGAAGGAAGAGTGTGTCGTTTCAAAGACGACCCACTTCACCGACATGATCAACGGCGTGATACAGGCCCCGGAGTCACCGCAGACCGAAGGCTTTGCCCCGACGATGATGAACGACATCAAGGCGGCAGCCCCGACGGCTAAGCTCAATGTCATTGCGCCTCCAAGCGCAAACAACCGTGGCTCTGCCAACCTGCAGTATCCGTTCGAGATGCCGCCTGCCCGAAACGGCATGCAGCCAAGTCTCGGCTTGCAGTACAGCAGCGAGGGCGGTAGCGGTTGGCTCGGTGAAGGTTGGAACGTCAGCGTGCCAAGCATTACGCTTGACACCCGGTGGGGCGTGCCTCGTTATGACCAGTCAAAAGAGACGGAGACTTATCTTTTGTCCGGTTCAATGCTCTCCACTATGGATGACAACGGACAGATGGGAGTCGCACACCGTGGCGAGAAGATGAACAGAAAGGCTGACCGCCAGTTCTACACCCGCCAAGGCGGTGATTTCAGCCGTATCATCCGCAAGGGTGACAGTCCTGCCAACTATTATTGGGAGGTTACAGACAAGCAGGGTGTCAAGTACATCTATGGCGGTGACGGAGCTGTTGTAAAGGGCAATGTCACCGATGCTTCGGGCAATACCCGTGAGGTGATTGCCGAATGGAAGCTGAAACGTGTCGAGGAACTCCACGGTGACTATATAGAATATGTGTATGACATCGTGGATGAGGATGTGCGTGGCGGCTTGAAGGCCAAGGCTGCATATCTGAAGGAGGTTCACGCAGGTAATGCAGGACAGGAACCGCACACCGTTGTACTCTTTGATGGCAACAAGGTAAAGCAGGTAAAGACCAACAATGCCCGCTATGGATTCCTCGCCTCCTCCAACAAGCTGTTGGAGAAAGTGACCGTGAATTTCCAGGGCGAGACCCTGCGCAGCTATGCCTTTGACTACAAGGAAGGTGCATTCCACAAGGAAATGCTCACAGGTGTCAGACAGTATGACAACACAGGAAAGGAAGTGGCTTTCCAGAACTTCGACTATTATGATGATGTGCAGGCTGAAAAGGGATATGTTCCGTTCAAGGACGATTCCGAGAAATGGAACACGCACGATGACGGACTTGACGCTGGTTTCGTCAATCCTTTAAAGACTGTCAGCAAGCGTTTCAGCGACAAGCCTACTGCACTTGGCGGAACGACAAGTTCTTCTGTAAGCGGTTCGTTCTATGCAGGTGTGGGACCTTGGGACGGAAGCAAATGGAAAAGCAATACAATAGGAGGTTCTTACAGCTACTCCAGCGATACCAGCAAGGGACTTTCCGCATTCGTTGACTTGAACGGTGACGGACTTCCAGACAAGGTTTATAAGTCTGGTGGTTCCGTATATTATCGTCCACAGGTCAAGACTGACAACGGAGAAGTAGTATATGGTGAGCCTGTCAAGGTAAAGGGTATCAGTAACTTCTCGACAACCAAAAGTTCTACGAACACTTTCGGTGCGAATGCCGTTGTCGGTTGGAAAGACTTGACCGCCGTGGTCGGAACGGACAATTCCACAACTAAGACCAAGACAACACAGTATTTCAGCGACATCAATGGTGACGGTCTTGTTGACCTCGTCTCAAACGGCAAGGTATATTTCAACCATTTGGAGTTTGACGGATCTGGCAATGCCGTGCCTACGTTTACATTGAGCAGTGCCGACACGCCAAGCCCAATCATCTATGGTGGCAAGGTTGACACTTCTGTCATGGAGGTCAGTAAGGATGAGCAGGCGGAAGCCATCAAGAACTCACCGATGGAGGATATTGTGCGTGTATGGCAGGCTCCTAAGGACGGAACTGTCAGCGTAACTGGTCAAGTAAGCCTCATTGCACCAACAGATGACTATGATGCTGACGAGTATCAGAAGGCAGACGGCGTAAGAATTGCCATCCAAAAGGGAGGCAATGAACTTTGGAACAAGACGATAGCCAAGGGTGACAACAGTCCATACAGCGCAGCCGTATCATCTGTTGCCGTCAAGCGTGGTGACAGGATCTATTTCCGTGTCCAGTCTGGCTCTGAGGAAACAAGCAACGGTTCTTTTGACAAGGTAAGCTGGTCGCCTACCATTACATACGCTGGCGAGTCAAATATCTTGCCTAACGGCCTTTCCTCAACAGAGTACAAGCCAGAGGATGGTGCCATTTATGATGTGAACACCTCTGCCAATGTAGAGAATGGTGCAAGCGTGGAGGTCCACAGTGCTTTCCATAAGCCTGCCACAACAGACGATGTTGTCCTTAGCATCATTGGAAGCAACGACAAGAAGGACAGTGAGGGCAATGACAATCCGAACTATATCGAGAAGACTGTATTCTCGCGCACCCTCAAGGCAAGCGAGACTTTCGATGGCGACTCTCTGAACATCAGCTTGGACAATGCCGAGAAACTGACCAACTTCAGCTTTGAGATTTCATCAACCTCAAATGTTGATTGGAAGAATATAGGTTGGCAAGCGTCTGTGACTTATAAGGACTCTGCCAATATCGAACAGACTGTAGCCGTTCCTGCACACTACAAGATATTTGCAAATGCCTTGTCAGAGGGCAAGCCATACTTGACCACTGCAACAGATACAATTATGGTTGTGTCACCAGTGCTTATCCTTTCTGACAATTCTATCAACGGTCAGATTACTTTGACCGCCAAGACAGAGGAT
>ERZ1027238.688-NODE-688-length-9587-cov-25.775388_pt1 | contig 9587 bp, 12 predicted proteins | sample MGYA00519477_ERZ1027238 | MGnify/ENA primary metagenome ERZ1027238 (study PRJEB26926, sample SAMN06164638) | human gut metagenome | biome: ENVO:00009003; feature: ENVO:2100002; material: ENVO:00002003 | host: Homo sapiens | place: USA | collected 2012 ...
ATTATACAAAGTTTTTGGACCGGCAACAAGAATAGTCTGACCGATAGTTATGGATAGCTTTTACCTATATTCAACTATCTTTAAGTAGTGTAACGTGATAGAAAATCATACAATTAGCGGCTATGTTCTACAAACAAATTACAGATAAAGAATCTCTTAAAATACGCAACGACATTTTTATAAAGGATGTTGTTCCAATCCTTGCTAAAAAGGGTTTTATTAAATCACCATTCTATACATCTTGTTTTGGCAGGACTGGCAACAATGGTTCTTATATTTATGATATGTGTCGTTTACGCCAATGCAATCTTTTGGAATTTGTTACGACCAAAATAAGCAGTCGTGATAGATACATAAAAATCTATGTTAATACATTCGCGTTACATCCCAAAATAAAAGAAAAATATTCACTGAGTGAGATCGATGTCACTAAATATAATATATATCCCAATAACGGAAGAGAAATGTGGATTGATGTTGATTTTATTGTTGGACCTCCTCTGTTTTCTATTGATTTCTGGTATAATTGCTTGAAACTGAAAAATTCTTATACTACGAGAGGGCGTATAAAGCAAATAGAAAAACTAAAAAAAATGACGATTGCCAAGGTTGATAAAATAGAAACATATTTCGACAAATTGTATGCAAAATACCATTATGACGATATTTGTCATTCATAACCCCTTGTCTTTTCCCCAACCCAAATGCTTCCGTACTTTCGCAGTATGGAAGCATTTTTAATTTATCTCTCCCCAAGTCGTGGGCGGACTTGTCCGACCCACATCTCCTCTTTTTCTTCCGCCAACTTGCCACCGACAAGCCCATGGCGGAAATCCAAACACTATGCCTGTGTCATTGGGCAAACATTCTCGTGCGTTGCCGTTTGTACGGCAGCGTTTACCTCGTCCAACACGACAAGCAGCAAGCCACGCTGACCTTGCGCCAGTTCGTCTGTGCCATCACCGCCCTTGACTTCCTTAAATCATTCCTACATACGCCTCTACCAACGCATCTCTGCCATTGAGTTCTCTATCCTCCGCATCGGTGAATACCCGATACCAAGCATCATCGACATCGTGAACAGCATACGTTTAGCCAAGGGCAACGTATTCGCTGAATGGAAAAACTCCGACACCGCCAAACTCTTTGAAGACCATGGATAAAAAAAAGGAGTGTGGAGGGTATTTCTTCTAAAAAAGTTGTATTTTTGTGGCAGTTTCTTCTAAAAAAGTTGTATTTTTGTGGCAGTTCTACAATGATTAAGTAAAATCGCAAAAAAAATTATGATTAAGCATTTCTATTTCATATTGCTGTCTCTTCTTGTCAGTTGTTCTTCAACAGGCATTAAACTGGTTGATGAATACTATATATATCCTCCAGACGAATACTATAATTCATATTACTTGAAATGCAAATTATCAAGCGATAATGACCCAATAATAGATAGCGTGCATATAGTTTATTGGAATGATTCAACCATAATAATTGAACGAAAAGCGAAACATGATAATTGGATTATTAATGCTTTCGATAATAATTTAAAATGTTGCAATAACGATTCCGTAGTTGGACCCGTTTCTACATCATATATAAAGGTATTTATGGAAAATAAAAAGTTCAAAAAACTTGTTTTTGAATAGCGTATTAAAATAAGGAGGAGAGCAGTGGATATTCATCCTGAAAAAGTTGCATTTTTCATGTAATATTCAAAGAGGTTGTGCGTTTTATAATAAAAACCATTAAATATATAACAAATGAAAGAGAGACTATTTGCAACCATGTTGCTTTTTACTTGCATTTTGTCTTTAGCTTCATGCAGCAAAGACGATGGTGATTGGGATGCCATGAAATGGGAAAAGAACAATTATGAAGAAGCACTGACACCAAGTTTTGGCAAGGCTATTGGCGTGCCAAAGTCTGGCGGTACATATACTTTCAAATGCAAGAATTACAAGAATTTTTGGATTGAATACGTTAATGAGTCGGTGGGTGATAAAACCATTAAAAACGTTCCTTCGTATGATGACAAACCTTATTCCGAAGTTAAAGGCAGCTATACATCTTCAAAGGTGGAAGGAAATACGCTCACTGTTACATTTGCGCCAAACGAAACACAGGATGGACGTTATGTTCGTGTAGCCGTTTCTGCAGGTGATATTTTTGACAAAATCATGTTTGTGCAGAAACCAGAATAAACAATTTGTCTTTTCCCCAACCCAAATGCTTCCGTACTTTCGCAGTATGGAAGCATTTTTCAATTTATCGCTACCCACAGATTGGCAGTCACTATCTGACAGCCAACTCCAATATTTCTTCACACAGCTCTCGGACGATCTGCTAATGGAAGAAATACTCACTCTCTGTCTGTTCAAATGGGCAGACCTAAGAGTGTTATACAAGACGCATGACGGCAGCTATCTCGTGAAGCGTAGACACAAGCAAAAGCAGGAGGCTACGCTCACTATCAGACAAGTACAAGTAGCCACGGCATCATTGGACTTCCTACGACAATTTGCTCCGTTGCCAGTTCGCATCTCCAAAATCAGAAGAGTCACTGCCGACATCACCAAAGAGGAAGCGGTGCTCTCGATGGACACATGGCGAGCACTCACAGAACTCGACGCTAAGGCTAAAGAAGTAGAAGACACCAAACGACAAACGAAATGACAAAAGGACAACTAATATTATTGGACGAAGAAGGACATCCATCACTCTTTGCTCCTATAATGATAGCCTCGCTTTAGACATGTGCGCAATTGGAACGTGATAATACCTCATTCCGATTGCAATCAGGAAGGAAGCGGTATATAGAGAAAGGTGGAAAACTCGGACGCAAGATAGGCTCTGTAAAAACGGAAGAACAGATGAAAGCCGAATATAGGGAAGTAATAAGTCTGCTCCGCAAGGGGTTTTCCATTCGGGATGTGGCGAAGTTGAGTGGTTAAGGGGTAAGTACCGTACAACGAGTGAAGCGATTACTAAAAGTGCAATCACCGCAATAATACTATTGATTTTACGTTCTTTTCAAAGAAAGGGGTTGTGTGATAGTTGCTTAAAGGTTAAAAGCACTACCTTTGCATACAATAATTCAACAAGAGACAAAAATATACAAATTCTTGGAAATCAAATATTAAAAAGAATGGGAAGATATGATGCAAAAAATAAAAGATACAAACCTCTTATTGAAGAGTAGAAAACGATTCCTTCTTATCATTGCTGTGGTTATTCTAACTATTGCATATATGACAAGTACATTTTCGCATAAAAAAGTGGAAATTCGTTTATATGGGTATTGGAATATGGTTCTTGACAGTCTTGTTATAAATAGAAATACAAAAATTGAGTTTAGTAGCATAAACTTTAATTTTTCTAATAAGAATGTTGAACTTCCTTTGCTCAGAACACCAGAGATAGATTTTAAAGGTAAAACATTGTTAGATAAAGACATAGATGAAGATTCTCTTAAAAAAGATTGGTATTATTATCAAAAGTCTATAAAAGAATCTAATGGAACATGGGAATTGTACAGTTCAAAAGATTCTGTAAAAATCCAAGCTCTATCACATCCATTAAACGGAAGCTACAAATTAGTATTTTTTAAGACACATACTTTGGGACAGGAACACTATTATATGCGTATGATGAATGATTCTACATATATAGTTTGTGAAAAAATCTTTTCTGGATATGTCAACAATAAATTGTTAAAGGAATGGAATGATTAGGTGAAAATATTTACAGAAGAGTAAGTCTAAAATCATATTTTAGCAGACAAAAATATTCCAATTTCGCTATATTGGTATAAAAAGTAAAATAATTCGTACGATGAAATTGGTTACATATTTCATCGTACGAACATGTTGTTATTAAAAATATAGAACAGATGAAAATAAAGTTTACATTATTATTATTTTTATTATTAGTAACATTTTCTGCAATTGCAAATTATAATTTGCCTAAGGAGAAACTCAAAAAAGTCAAGTTACAATTAAATAATAAAACTTTCGAACTCTGTGTACCTAAAGGATACATGTTGTCAATCAACTATACAACAGAAGAAATCGAATATTTGTTTAGATATCAAGATTCTTCATGTATCTATTTAAGCGGTTTCTTTTATTGTAAAAATGAACGAAATATAAGTCTTTTAGGGGATAGTATATATAATCTTCGTTTTCAAAACTCGAAACTAATTAAAGAAATTAACGAGCTTCTTACAAAGAACAAAATTCCTATAAAACCAGATACTATTAAATTGAAGGGAATTCAAGAAAATCAATTAATGTGGAAGGATATTCTATTGAAAGATATAAGTGTAGGCTATTATAATGTGTCGAAAATAAATGTCGCCTTATTTGATAGGTCAATATCATCATTGAAACAGAAAATGAAATAATTAAAGAATGAAACATCCACATGAAGAATATGAGGCATCCAGGCTTTGGGAATTTGTAAAATCTTCAATAGAAGATTTAGTTGAGAATAATGATATTGAGCTTTTTACTCCGATAGAGTATATTGTAGGTCATATTTGCAAAAATATATCCTCAACCGTTATAAGTTCCAGCTATGGAATCCAAGCTGACTCTGTTTCCCAAAACTGCCGTATATTCTTCAAGCTTGATAGAATCAATACCTGAATCATTTTGTTCTGTGCCGCATAAGGCCTCACACCGAAATAATACATTTATACCCAGGGCGATGCCCTGGGCTAAGAGTTTTTGGGCTTTCAGCCCGTTTCAACCGTACAGTTAGAAAACTTTCAATCTGTACAGGTCGAAATAGTTCATCATTTCTCGCGCTGTGCGAATCGGCAAGCCTCGATGAGTTTCTGCTTCAGCTTGCCACGGCCAGCCATCACAGTTTTATTTTGCTTCAACACGCTGCTAGGCCAGCCATCCTCGAAGCAGGTCACACTGAGATACTCCGAGGTCTGGACATCTTGGTCAACTGCCTTGTCTATCTCCTTCTTAAACTCGTCGTCCAAGTCCTTGATGTCGCCATCATGATCCTTGCCGTCCTCGGTCTTCTTGCCCTTCAGTCCTTCCGTGAAGGCACCCATCAGTCCGCCCATCACCTTCTTCACAGTCTCCTTTGGTATCACGCTGATCACCTCGCAGGAGATTGTGTAGTTGCCATTCTTCTCTAGGCTGGCATTGATATAAGTGTCGTTGGCGTAGCTATCCTTGGTGGCATCCTCGTGCTCGTGATGCTCGCCCACGGCATATTGGCTTCCGTGGCAGGCGAAGAGCAGTTTCAGCTCCTCCAGGTAGCCCTCCACCACCTCGTCGGTGTTAGCCTGGTTGCCTATCTTCATGATGTCAAAACCTATCGCCTTCTTCATTTCCTGCATGATGGGCATGGAGGCGATGTCCTTCATGCTCGCCTTGAAGAGAGCCTTTGCCTGCTTCTTGATTTGCGAGAGATTGGTAATCTTGGTGATGCTACCATATTCATCGGTCTCAAAGTTGATGGTGGTGCCTATCACGCTCTTGGCGGTGCGCTCCGCTATCATGGCCATCATCTTGTCCCGGAAGTTGTCGCCCACCGAATCGGCCTTTACGTCCAGGAAGGTGTAGCTCATCTTATAGCCCTTGCTGGTGGAATCGTTTACCACGAGGCGCACCTGGGTGGATACGCCGAGCGTCTTCACCGTATCCTTGTCGTCCACCTTCCACTCATTCTCATATATCCAGTATTCGCAGGTGTCGCCCTTGCAGAAGTAGGCCACCACATTCACCACCGAGTCTTCGCCAGCTGTGTCCACTTCCAACGTGTCGGAGTTGTTCGATAGCCATTGACTATCAGTGATTTTCTTGGCAATCGATACCGTGTCCTCTACCTTAGGTGACATTTCTCCGCCCTTCACGATGCCGTGGTTGGCGAGCAGTCCGCAAGCTATCATGCAGCTCATCACTATCAACGAGATTTTCTTCATAAGTTCATTTTTTATGTTGTTTATTCTTCAAGTTTTTATTTCTCGCTGCAAATATACATTTTTTTTTGTAAAAAATTACGCTAAAATCTGCCGAATAGCTTAGAATGAGCGATTTATGAGTTTTTCACCTCAATGGAGGTAATGATTTAGCAACGGTTCTAATTTCTACAATTTGCATACGTTTGATTGTCAAACAACTCTTTGTCATCTTGGTGGCAAAAATACAATTTTAAATTTAGAATACTGCATTGTTGCATGTTTTTTAGAGTTTATTATCATCTCAAATATAATTAGGACTCTGAAAATATGCAAAAATGTGCGGTATTTTATGAAATTATCCGTAGAATCTTACCGTATTCTCGAAATTTATTGTATTTTTGCAGTTGTAATGACATTTAATAAGAGGTGAAATGAGCAATATAGTTTGCAAAGTAGCAGCACTTGGTGGCACTATCTCCACTACTGATATATCTCATCTGTCAGAGTATAAACGACTGTTGAGAGCTAAGGAGCGTGGCGACTTGATAAAGTTGCGTCATGGCATATATGCCGTTCCCGATGCTTTGCTTAATACAATGATTGATGTGGAACGGATTGTACCTAATGGTATTGTATGCCTGTACAATGCGTGGGCTTACCATCAGCTTTCGACAACTGTTCCACCTGCTTTTTGTATAGCCATCGCCAACAAGCGGAAGGTGGTGATACCAGATACGCTTCCGATAGAGCTGTATTATTGGAAGAAGGAGAACTTGGAGTTTGGCATTATGGAAGCAGAAATATCCGGTTTTCATGTTCGCATAACCGACTTGGAGCGAAGTGTTTGTGATGCAGTGAAATACAGAAACAAATTGGGGCTGGATGTTTGTGCGGAAGTGATTCGTTCTTATTTGAGAAAGCCCAATCGCAATCTCACTCGTTTGCAGGATTACGCCCAACGCCTCAGAGTGTTTAATACATTGAAAAATTATCTTGAAATAGCAATAGAATAAAATGGGAAAGAAAAACTACGGCAAGTCTGTAAAGACACGCTTGCTCAATCTAATGAACGAGACAGGCTATAAATATATGTATCTCTTGGCAAGGTACTTCAATGAGAGGTTGCTTTACAGAGTATCTGTTAGCCAATACAAGGATAACTTCTTGTTGAAAGGAGGCTCTTTGCTTTATGCTATGAACGGACTTGAAGCACGTCCAACGGTAGATGTTGACTTTATGGCAGACAGAATCAGCCGTGACAGGGATTTTCTTGCGCATGTGTTCCAAGAAATCTTGTGCATTGTATGCGATGAAGATGGTGTATCGTTTGACATTGACAGCATCAAGGTAGAACCTATCACTGTCGAAAAGAAATATCCCGGCACCCGATTCTACTTTACTGCCCACATGGATACCATTGCTTACAATATGTCTGTTGACATTGGTTTTGGTGATGTTGTTACTCCATATCCCACAACCATTGATTTTCCATTGCTTTTGCCAGACATTCCATCTGTAAACATACAGGCTTATTCCTTGGAGACTGTTGTCGCCGAGAAATTCCATACGATGATAGACCGTGATGTGCTCAATAGTCGCATGAAAGATTTCTTTGACTGTTATCAACTCTTGACAAAGAGAGATTTGAATGATGATACTTTATATGATGCCATCAAGGCGACTTTTGACAATAGAGGTATTACGTACAATCCCGAATTGCAGTTGTTCACAAAAGGTTTTGCGACAGACGCAGCACGTATCACTCGTTGGAAAGCATTCTTGAAAAAGATTCAATGGAAAGAGACTCTTGATTTCGAGACCGTAATGGAGGTTATACGAGAAAGGTTGCAGCCTATGGCTGAAAAATACTGGAAAAAATATTAATATTAAAACAGATAGTTATGAAACAAATTGCATTTATATTCTCCATCATCCTACTATTGTGCTCTTGCAAATCATCTGAGAGCACAAATAGCAACATTACTCTTTTCCAAGAGAAAGACATTTATACTACAGGAAGAATAGACACCCTTATGCTAAAATCGAAGTATTTTAACTTCAAGCGAAAAGTGTTTGTACGTTTACCGCCTTCATACCCATATTACGATGCACAAGACTTTGATGTTATCTATACAACAGATGCCCAAACCATGGAAGAGTTTTTCATGGCATGCGCTTGGCCTTTGTTTCAAAAAGAGCCCAAATGGTACATTGTCGTTGGTATCTGTAGCCCACAAACAGAAGCCTATAGCCGACAAGATGATTTCTTACCAAACGATAGCGCCACAATAAAAAGTTATCAGGGACATGGAGGCCAGGCTGAGAATCTGATGAAATTCGTAAAGGAAGAGTTAATGCCTTATATCCGCAATCATTATCGGGTAACGGAGAGGAGCTTAGGTATTGGTCACTCTTTGGGAGCATCGTTTATGATGCAAAGTCTCATCAATTGCGCCCCATTCACAGATTACTTCTTCCTCTCTCCCAACATGACTTTCGGCAAGGACAGAAAGTTGCTTGCTGCACAATTCTGCAATTATAAGTTCGATACGAACAAAAATCGCTATCTCTTCTTTAGCGATGCTGGTGAGGAAAGGATTGGTGGAAATTGGAAATATTGGAAACCAGCAAGAGATATAGTCTACCAGTATCTTGATGCCAAACAGTTGCCAAGCAATATCACATGGAAGCGAAAATCTTATATGGATTGGAGTCATCTCTCATCGTTGCCTTTTGCTCTTCATGATGCCTATCAAGGCTATTTTGAGTATTTGGACTCCATCAACTCCTTAGCTGACAAAGATTCGACGATACTTTCTAAGGAAGTATATCGCAAGCATATAGAGATTGTCGTAAAAGATGCGAAACAAGATGTTTACATCGCTGGAAATCAGAAAGCATTGGGTATGTGGAACCCTGGCTCAATCAAGTTGAAACATGTCAATGATTCTGTTCGTGCCATAGACATCGACTTACATCTGCCCGCATTGTTTAAATTTACCCTTGGCGACTGGAACTATGATGCAAGTTTTGACAATTCCTATTTCGGTGCTAATCTTGAGATAAACAATACAGAGCGAAAGAAATACCGCTATATATTGGATGAATGGAACAAAAATGAGTAGGTGCTAAAGTATATTTACCATGAAAGGAATTGCTATCAATGACAGAAAGCAGAAAAAGTAGTTTACCCTTTTATCATTCTTTCGTCTTTGGTTATAAAGGACGCTAAAAATTGAAGATTATGATAAGAAGTAAGATTATTATTACGGTGTTGTTTCTACTATACCTTTGCAGCTTACCTACACTTGCATTGGCAAAGGGAAAGAGACATTTTACGTTGGAGAATTCACAATATGGAACTCGCCTCGTAAAATGGGAGGGAAAAGACTCTGTTGTGGATTTCAGTCATATCCAAGAGCTTAGGGAGGTAAAAGTAATCTTTTACCTTTGCACCCGGAATCACGAAAGCTAAAGTTGGTTAATGGGTGTTAAGATGTACTAGTAAGTATCCTAGATATTCTCTATTCACCGATTCAGTCCTTCGCCTACCCAACATTCTTTCTTGATTCCATTAAATTCTAAAATGTTAATAATATGGATAAAGAACTGTATTTTGGCGTAGATGTCTCCAAGAAGACTCTCGACCTTGCTTATTATGATGGTGAAA
>ERZ1027238.689-NODE-689-length-9583-cov-16.290827_pt1 | contig 9583 bp, 10 predicted proteins | sample MGYA00519477_ERZ1027238 | MGnify/ENA primary metagenome ERZ1027238 (study PRJEB26926, sample SAMN06164638) | human gut metagenome | biome: ENVO:00009003; feature: ENVO:2100002; material: ENVO:00002003 | host: Homo sapiens | place: USA | collected 2012 ...
GGAGTGAAGAAACAACGTTCGGCGTCCGAAGGGAAAGCCAATTCAAGTGCAGAGGTAGATGTGAGAAAACTCGTTCGCTGTCTTCCTTTCGACCGCATCAGTTTCCTGAAGCTTATTTGCGAGAAGCATCCGTTGCCGGCAAAGATGAAGAAGTTCCTGACCCCAGAGAATTATTATGAAGATTGCTTCGGCATCTATCGGATGGAGAATGTGCCCGTGGAGAAAATCCGCATCCGTGCCTTCTATCCGGAATACAATTACATCGAGGAGGTTCCGCTGCACGAGAGTCAGCAGAAAGTAAAGGAATCGAAAGATGGCATGTATCGGGAATATACCCTCACCGTCCGCCCCAGCCGTGATTTCCTTCAGGAACTGTTGTGGCATGGCAGAAATATCATCGTACTGAAGCCTGAGAACTTGAGGCAGGAGATGATTGGTATCTTAAAGGATATGACGAAGAGTTATGAAACCGGCGAATGCCTGAATGGGGAGGAATAAAAGAATCCTCAGATTGGGAATACACTGTGTGCCCAATCTGAGGATACGATGACTGTCTCCTTTCCAAGATACCTTTCTATCTTGTCGATGTATGATTGACGAATAATAGTTGCCATATTTTTATCACTTATAAATGAAATTTTCTGCAAATATACGATTTTTATCTTTTATAATGGATGAAAATCCTAAATATTTTGCTTTTATCTTCTATAAAAGATAAAAAATGGCGTTTTATTCTCATTTTATGATAATCATAAAGTGATTATTTATCTTCCTTCAGATACCAGTCTTTGATGTATCCGGAATAATGCTTGGCAAATTCTTCGGCTTGGCCGGGAGCGCAGACCTTTACTTTCCTGGCTGGAATTCCCGCCCAAATCTCATGTGCAGGAACTTTGGTGCCATGGGTAACTACAGCACCTGCAGCAATGATGGCTCCTTCGCCAATGTCAGCCTTGTCAAGCACAGTGGCATTCATTCCGATGAGTGCGCCTTTTCTGACTGTGGCTCCGTGGACGATGGCACCATGTCCCACAGATACATCATCCTCCAAAATGCAAGGCATCGTACCGGTTTGATGGATGCAGGCGCAATCCTGCACATTTACCCTGTTTCCACATCTGATGGCATCCACGTCAGAGCGCAATACCGCACTATACCAGATGCTGCAGTCATCACCAAGAATGCAGTCACCGGTCAGTACGGCATTCTCAGCGATAAAACAATTCTTTCCCCATTGAGGAGTCTTTCCCTCTACTGTCTTTATAATAGCCATATTGAATATATATATTTAAATTTGGGTGCAAAGGTAACAAAAATATTGAAATCACCTTATACTATTTCAGATACTTCTTCAGCCACAAATCGAAGAACTTGTCATATACCACGTAGGCATCATCCTGCTGGGTGATGAAATCCTTCTCCAGCAATCCCTTCAGGGCGGAATTTACAGAGCTTGGCGACGGGAGATGATATTTCTTTGCGAAGGCTCCGCTCTTTACGCTTCTGGCTTCGCCCTCTGCAGAGATGGCGATGAGAACCCGAGAAGATAAAGTGGGCATTGGTGCATCGCTGGTTCTCCTTTTTTCCTTGAGGTTGAGATTAGCTTGACCGATATGCTCGGTCAGTTTGATAATTGCTTATTCTGCCAATTATTTGTAATAACATCACTTTTTTGTTAAAACATTCAAGCAATTCATTTCTTTTATTTATCTTTGCCCCTGAATAAAGACACATTATTTTATATATATATGAAGGATGTAATTTTTGAAAATACGCTGAAGAATGTCGGTGACGGCACTAAAGACGGATACTTGTGCCATGCCTATTGCCATGAAGGGGAATGCTGTTTCTCTTTCAATGGCAAGGGGTATGTCATGAGGTGTGGCGACTGCCTGATAGTACGTCGCAGCGAATTGCTGAAAGACATACGGGAGAGCAGCGACTTTAAGGTTGATGTATTTTATGCTACTCCTCAGTTCATCACGATAAGCACACCGCATAGCAACTATGGTACGCGTGGAGGATTGTCCTTGTTTAACAATCCGATTATGCATCTTACGCCGGAAATGCAGCAGGTGTGCGCTCTCGACTTCGATTATATCCGCCGTCGTCTTGCTTTGACGACTCACAAGTTTCATCGCGACGCAATGATCAATGCCGTTCAGGCGATTATTATCGACTTCTTTGATTTCCATGCCACGCTCTATGGCACTGACGACACCGTTACTCAACTATATTCCTCTCTGATGAATAGGTTTCTGGCTTTGCTCGAACGTGGCGACTATAGAAAGAACCGTGAGATTGGGTATTATGCCGACCTCCTTTGTGTTACTCCGAAATACTTATCGGAAGTATCGAAGAAGGTAAGTGGCTATCCGGCAGCCTTTTGGATAACACGTTATACATCGCTAGATATTGCCCGACTACTCAAGAACAAGCATCTAACCTTTACAGAGATATCTGACTTGTTTGGCTTTTCGTCAGAGTCGTATTTTAGCCGATACGTACAGAAATATCTTGGAGCACCGCCTTCAAGTTTTGTAGAATAGGCAGTGAATCAATCTTTTTCGGAAATATTGTAAATAATCCCCGAAATCTGTGTCCAAGCAGTTTCGGGGATTGTCTGTATCTTTGCACCCGTAATCAGACACATTGAATTATGGAAGAAAAAGTTTTGACCCGCCGCACGGCTCTCAAGATTATGGGAAGTGCTGCATTGGCCACTGTGATGGCAACAACGGGAGCTTCTGCCCTCACTTCTTGCATCGAAGGCAGGAAGAAGAGAGTGGTATTGTATTTCACAGGCACAGGCAACTGCCTCTATGTCGCTCGCCAACTTGCTGGCAAAGAGGGTGAGATACTCAGTATCCCGCAACTTATGCGCAAGAAGCAGTTCGAAATTGAGGCAGATGAGATAGGACTGGTATATCCTATCTATGGTCATATGCCGCCCTATATGGTGCGTGAGTTCATCAAGAAGGCACAACTGAAAGCTGAATACAAGTTTGCCGTGCTGACCTATGGCATGCGCAAGTGCAACGCCGTGGAGATATGGGATGGCATTTCCCGAAAAGCGGGCAATGTATTCGATTATATTGGCACTATCGTCATGGTGGACAACTGGCTGCCCAACTTCGACATGAACGAGCAGATGAAGATAGACAAGCACATACCAGAGAATCTGGCAAAGATAACTTCCGACCTCAGCAACCGCCGCCGTTGGCATGAGCCGGTGACACAAGAAGAACGTGAGCAGCATGAAGGCTTCATGAGTCTGAGCGGTCTCGATCCTGAAGTAGGATTTCTGATGAAGGCTGATAGGAGTTTCAGGGTGACAGATGACTGTATCCACTGTGGTATATGCACATACGTCTGTCCTCGCGGCAACTATCAACTTACCGGTCAAGGGGTAAAGATGCAGGGCGACTGCGAGTTTTGCTTTGCTTGCATCCAGAACTGTCCACAACGGGCGATACAGTTCAAGAAGAATGAGGACGGAACATGGCCAGATGGTTCGGAGAAGAACCCTAATGCACGCTATCGCAATGAGAACGTGTCGCTGATGGAGTTAAAGTTGGCCAACAACCAGAAAGTATGACAATAATGCCCCGATGATTATGTTACGTAAAATTAGAATAACGTTTGCCGTACTGTTCTTCGTAGCGGTCACGGCATTGTGGTGTTGCGGTGTCATATCTGCTCATCTTTCCGCTCACATTCCGTTTTCTTGGCACTTATCAGGTGAGTGTAGATGTAGCCAATATGGTTACCTTGCAGTCATATATGAGTACGCTCATGATGATGAGTCTTACTATGGGTTTGGTCTTCGAGTTGCCAGTGGTTATCTGGTTGCTCTCACGCATGGGAATAGTCTCATCAGGCTTTCTCAGGAAATACCGCCGTCATGCAGTAGTAATCATCCTTGTTATTGCAGCAGTCATCACTCCAACCTCCGATATCTTTACGCTGTTGTTGGTATCACTGCCAATGTACATGCTTTATGAAATCAGTATTTTAATCAGTAAACAAAAAAAGTAATATGGAATATTTAAAATTGAACAATGGTGTTATGATGCCACAAATAGGATATGGTGTCTATCAGATAGCACCGGATGTGTGTGAACGTCATGTGGCTGAGGCATTGAACGTGGGCTACAGAATGATTGACACGGCTCAGGCTTACCACAACGAAGAAGGTGTGGGTAGAGCTGTGGCTGACAGTGGAATCAGTCGCGACGAGATTTTCCTCGTTAGCAAAGTGTGGATTTCCAACTACGGCTATGACAAGGCGAAAGCTTCCATCGAGGAAAGCCTCAGCCGACTACGCACTGACTACATTGACCTTATGCTTCTCCATCAGCCATTCTGCGATCGTTATGGCGCATATCGTGCTCTGCAGGATGCCTATCGGGAAGGTAAAGTGAGAGCTATAGGCGTGGCAAACTTCTATCCCGACCACTTCATCGACCTTGCTGAGAACATGGATATCGTTCCGGCAGTAAACCAAGTGGAGACTCATGTGTTCTGTCAACAGCAGGAGGCGCAGGGCATCATGCAGGGATATGGCACCCAAATCATGTCGTGGGGGCCATTTGCCGAAGGTCGCAACAATCTTTTCAGCAATGCCATACTGAAAGAGATTGCAGAGCGACATAATAAGACTGTTGCTCAAGTTGCCCTTCGCTGGCTGCTGCAACGGGGCGTTGTCATTATCCCTAAGACAACCCACGTTGAACGCATGAAAGAAAATTATGACATCTTCGATTTCGTTCTGTCTGATGATGATATGGACTTAATCGCTACCCTCGATACAGGCAATAGTCTCTTCTTTGACCATCACTCGGCAGAGGCGGCAAGGATGTTTATGGGGTGGAAATAACAAGAAGATTATATTATGAAAACAATGAAGAAAATATTATTTTTGATGCTGGGCATGCTGGCTTTCGTCAACTGCTCGGCAGGTACAAAAAAAAGTGACTCTAATAACAATGAAGTAGAAATGGAAAAGATTCTTTTTATCAACGGAAGCCCAAACCGTGACGGCAATACCGCCGCTTTGGCAAAGGTGCTGCTTGAAGGCAGAAAGTATGAAACGATTAATCTCAACGACTATCGCCTCAACTTCTATGGTCAGACGCTTGAGGGAGACCAGCTTGACGAGGTAATAGCCAAAATGAAGGAGGCAGATATAGTCGTTATGGGTTCGCCAGTTTATTGGCACAACATCTGCGCCTCGGTGCGCACGCTGATGGAGCGTTTCTACGGCTATGTGCCAGATGGGGAGTTCAAGGGCAAACGCCTGTTCTTAGTATATCAGGGTGCCGCCCCTACAAAGATGATGATAGATGATGGCGAATACAGCATGAGCCGATTTGCTGGTATGTATGGTTTCTCCTACGAGGGCATGGCTACCAGCAAAAGCGAGGCTAAAACATTAAAAGGTAAGTTGAAATGAAGAAGATTATTATGACAATGGTAGGCTGCATCTGGATGATGGCAGCCTACGCACAGGGACCGATGGTCCGATTGAGTAATGGAGTTGAGATGCCACAGTTTGGTATCGGAACATTTGCAGTGCCTTCAAATGAGGTTTGCAAGGAAGCTGTACTTACGGCTTTGCGTGCAGGATATAGACATATCGACACGGCTCATGCCTATATGGACGAACGTGGCGTTGGCGATGCCGTAAATGAATTTATTGCAGAAGGTGGTTGCAAGCGCGAGGATATTTGGGTGACGAGCAAGATATGGCCGTCGGAATATTCCGACCCTACTGCTATCGACCGTATGCTTCGCCGACTTAACCTCGACTATGTTGACCTCGTATATCCGCATCAACCAGTGGGAGACATCAAGACGGCATGGCATAACTTGGAGTTGGCTGTGAAGCAAGGCAAGGTGCGCACTCTTGGTCTCAGCAACTTTGAGGTGCCTGGAGCTGAGAAGTGGTTTCAGTGGTGTATGGATTCCACTGAGATAAAGCCAGTTATCATGCAGATGGAATGTCACCCTTATGCGCAGCGCATTGAGAAACGCAAGTTGGCGAAGAAATACGGCATGAAGGTGGAGTGCTGGTTTCCCCTTGGTGGTGCCATGAGTCAAGGCGCATTGCTCAAAGACCCTGTCATCGTGAAGATTGCCAAGGCACATCATGTAAGTCCTGCACAAGTGATCCTTCGATGGGAGATACAGGAAGGACTGCTGACCATTCCCGGAGCCACCAATCCCGATTATATCCACGAGAACATCGCAGCTGCACAAGGTGAAGTTGGCGGAAAACCATTCGCCCTCACGGCAAAGGATATGAAGCAGATAAGAAAACTGAATAAAGAACAGCGTTTCTTCAATGCTACATACGAGCAGGCAAAGGGTTTCGCCAATATGCCAGTGATGGATGCGCAAGAGCGTGAAGAGGCAGAACTTACAGCCCTCTCTGCAAAAAAATGGGAGTGGATGGCAGAGAAGAACGTCACGGAACTCGCCCGACTATTTCACAAGGATGCCATGTTCGTACACATGGGTGGAGCATGGGGACGCACGGTGGAACTTATGACAATAGAAAAAGGTTCCATCTGGTACAAACATACTGATATACATAGTGTGGAGCCGCGTATCAGTGGAAACACTGCCGTAGTATATAGCGAACTACAGTTGACGAGCGAGGTAGGAGGTCATGAGGTCTCATTCCCATTCTTTGTATGTGAAGTCTATATAAAAGAAGGAGAAGCTTGGAAACTCCTCACATTGTCTTTTACCAAGAAATCGTAATAATTCTGGTAAACGACAATCATATGAATGCCATGGGCGGAGTGACTATTGGATTCTAGAGATATATTATGAAGTATTTGTTATCAATGATTATGTTAGCTATGACTACATTAACAACGAATGCACAAGGAGTGTATAACAAGGCAGCTAAACAGAATTCACTGCCGTTAGTAAACGAATGGGACAAGACATTCCCAAAGAGTGACAAGGTACGTCATGAGAAAGTGACGTTCAGCAATAGGTTCGGCATCACGCTTGCAGCCGACCTTTACATACCGAAAGAGACGAATGGAAAAATGACGGCCATTGCCGTCAGCGGACCATTCGGCGCAGTGAAGGAACAGGCAAGCGGACTCTATGCACAACATCTGGCAGAGGACGGCTTCCTGACCATTGCCTTCGACCCTTCTTTTACGGGAGAAAGCGGCGGCGAGCCACGTTATTCCTCTTCCATGGATATCAACACCGAGGACTTCTGCGCTGCAGTGGATTATCTATCGTGCCGAGATGATGTTGATGCCGAGCGCATAGGCATACTTGGCATCTGCGGATGGGGAGGTATAGCCCTCAATGCTGCGGCTCTTGACCCTCGCATAAAAGCTACGGTGAGCGTCACCTTATATAATCTCACCCGCGTGGCACAACAGGGATATTTCGACACAATGGACGAGAATGGCAGATTCGCTTTGAAACAAAGATTGTCCAAACTGCGAACAGAAGAATTCCATAAGGGAGAGATTCTGCCGCAGGGCGGACTTCCCGATACGACTGCCGCTGATGCACCCGAGTTTCTGAAACAGTATGTAGCTTACTACAAATCACCGAACAGAGGCTATCATCCACGTTCGCTCAACTCCAACATGGGATGGAACATCACCAACCAGCTGATGCGCCTCAACCAGAATCTATGGATAGCTGCGCCAGAAGTGCGCACACCAGTGCTCATCGTGCATGGCGAGAAGGCTCACAGCCGATATTTTGGTGAGGAGGCTTATCAGAAACTGACAAGTGGCAAGTATGCAAACAATAAGCGTATGCTCATTGTACCCGATGCCACACATTGTGACCTCTATGATGGTGGTGAAGGAAATTTCATCCCATGGAGCGAAATTACAAATTTCTATAAGTCTAATCTATGATAAAGTATTTTCTCACACTTGTATGGGCACTCACCATGACGAGTGCCTATGCTCAAACAAGCGACATTATGAAAAAAAATATATTAACCCAACGCCAACTTTCTTTGGCGGAATGTGCCAGCCTTGAAGCACAAGGCGACATGGTCAGGCTTGACGTAGCTTTGAACAAAGCTCTTGATAATGGAGTTTCTGTAAACGAACTGAAGGAGGCTTTCTCACAACTCTATGCCTACACAGGCTTCCCCCGTTCGCTCAATGCACTTAATCGGTTGAAAAATGTGCTTGATGACCGCAAGCATAAAGGTATATGTGACAATGAGGGAAAGCCGTGGACGAAACCTGCACTGTGGAATGATGCTTCTGAAGCTTTGAAAAGAGGCACAGAAGTACAGTCACGTCTTGTGGGTGGACGGGAATACAAGTATGATTTCTGTCCTCAAGAAGACTATTACCTGAAGAGCCATCTGTTTGGTGACATCTTCGCAGGCGACCAACTATCTGAAGCCGACCGCGAGATTGTGACCGTAGCTGCCCTTTCGGGCATGAAGGGCGTGGATGCACAGCTTGCATCCCATAAACGGGGTGCTGTGGATATGGGCAATACAGCTGAGCAAGTTGAGCAGTTGTGCAACTATCTTTCAGAGAATGGTCTTTCCCAATCTGACAATGCCGCAGATGCTTGCCATGGCGACTGGCCTAAGGGCAGTCCTAACACCCATTTTGCCCAATATTTCACGGGCAACAGTCGTCTTGCACCGATCAAGCCCAAGAATCTCTCTGCCGAAGAGCAGTCCGTGCAGAGCTACAGCAATGTGACCTTCGAACCAGGATGTCGCAACAACTGGCACATCCACCACGGCGCACACCAAATCCTCATCTGCGTCAGCGGCAAGGGTTGGTATCAGGAATGGGGCAAACCTGCCATTCCGTTGCAACCAGGTGATATAATAGATATACCAGAGGGAGTAAAGCACTGGCATGGAGCGCATCGTGACTCCTGGTTTCAGCATATTGCGACACATGTGAAGACATCGGACAAGGGCAGTAACGAATGGCTAGAAGAAGTGAGTGACGAAGAGTATCATAACATACATCAGTAAAGAAAATCTCAGCCGTGTCTTCCTTGTATATCCTTATCACTCAGTGGTATATATCAAGGCGATACGGCTGAGTTTCGGGTGTAGGTTTGCATCACTTCCTTCAAGAATGCCAACCTGTCGAGATGCGTTATCAGATTGTCCTTCTCCACGGTGCAAAGCTAGTTTGGATATATAAGATTTGAAAAATACATTACTGAGCCCACTTGAAAAAGTCATTTTTACGAAAACGTGCCATTTTGGGATTTTGCGCTAATTATCATAAACCATTTAGGTTCATTTATAATTCCTTCAGATACCAGTCTTTGATGTATCCGGAATAATGCTTGGCAAACTCATCGGCTTGTCCGGGAGCGCAAGCCTTCACTTTCCTGGCTGGAATACCCGCCCAAATCTCATGTGCAGGAACCTTGGTGCCATGGGTTACCACAGCACCTGCAGCAATGATGGCGCCTTCGCCAATGTCTGCCTTGTCTAACACGGTGGCATTCATTCCGGACCGGCGTAACCATTTGTTACAAAAGGATTCTTCATTACCATATCTATACCTGTCTCTTATACACATCTGACGCTGCCGAC
>ERZ1027238.695-NODE-695-length-9518-cov-49.943992_pt1 | contig 9518 bp, 7 predicted proteins | sample MGYA00519477_ERZ1027238 | MGnify/ENA primary metagenome ERZ1027238 (study PRJEB26926, sample SAMN06164638) | human gut metagenome | biome: ENVO:00009003; feature: ENVO:2100002; material: ENVO:00002003 | host: Homo sapiens | place: USA | collected 2012 ...
ACAAAGATAATCTTTCTGAACGATAATTCCAAATATTTGAGCAACAATTAGTTGCCTGTTATTGTTATTTTACTATTAATCGGAATCATTAAGTAGTATTTGCATGTTTTTTACTGGATTTAAGGTTGCTTTTCATCGATTTTCTTCATCGGATTACGCGGAGTTATCCGATGAAAAATCTGCGCCATCTGCGGAATCTGCGTGACTTTAAATCCAAGCCAAGAATCTGTGTGAATCTGTGAAATCTGTGGGACAAGGTGGAAGACTTAGTCTTGACTTGCGTGCGGAATTTCCTCAGAGTGAGGGATTTTCCAGGACCAACTTGTATGATATCAAACGGTGGTTTGTGTTCTATTCAAGTCAAATAGAATTTGTCCACCAGGCTGGTGGACAATTTTCCACTTTTCACTTGTTTGCTACTGCGAATGTCGGCTGTACGATATAAAGAAGGGTCTATACGCCACCCGTTCATCGTGTCATATAGACCCTTTTTCTGTTGTTTTATGGTGTTGCTATTTTCATCTCCGTACCAACGCTTAGTTTGCACAAATTACTCATTGCATAGAGTGGAATTACATCTACATGGCGAATGGCATCCTGGGATTCTTTATCAACATACTCAAACTCTCCGAAATTCTCTAGGGATGTACGAACAGCATGATGAAGAGCCTTCTTTCTCATGAATAGCCATAAGCTTTGCATGCTACCCCTGGTAGTGGCTTTCACTTCTATCGGTAAAACCATACCATCCTTGGCTTCCAGAAAATCAATCTCAGCATTGGTCCCTCTTGACAAATTCTGCCAATAATACATTTCTGCCTTCTGGAAACAGTCATGGTTCTTGACGAGTTCCAAACCAGCAAACATTTCTGATGCAGCACCTTTATTGACGAAATCAACATCCGAAGCTAAAAGTACATTGGCAGCAGGAGTACCCAACATGGTTTGCATCAGTCCCAAATCCAAGAAAAGATATTTCCTGTAGCTGTCATTCTCTTCAGCTCCAAGTGGAACGCCATTTCCATCACTATGGGTCACCGGCTTTATGAGTCCTGCCAAGGTCAATAAATGAAGTGCGTCTTTGATAACCGAAGAATGAACATCATCGGCCACCTGCCTATAGACAAACTTACTGCCAGCCTGCAAAGCTACGGAACGCAAAACCTTTCTCAATAAAGCCGGAGATACACGCGACTTGTACTTGGCAAAATCATCCTGATAGGTATCCAAAATATCATTATGGACATGAGTGCATTCTATGTAACTGTTAGTCTCTATCCATTCTGTAACTGCGGCAGGCATACCACCCACCAGATAGAAAGTCTTCAACTGGTCCACCAGTTTATTATGAACGGCCTCTGGAAGCGGAGATGAGGGTGAAGCCTGCTGCTTGTAACTCACCGTGGTATCTAGTCCCTGTGCCATGAGAAATTCATCAAAGGAAAAAGGGTACATATAGAGTGAGCGTATTCTACCCACTCCAAAGGAAGGCAGTTCTTCTAAGGTGAATTCCAACAAAGAGCCAGCAGCGATGACATGCAGTTCCGGATAATCTTCTTTGAAATAACGGAGCGACATAATCGCTTCCTGGCTCACTTGTATCTCGTCTATGAAGAGCAGTGTTTCACCAGGTATCACTGGGATGCCGGTAGTGGCACTTATGCTTTCACACGTTCTATGCACGTCAATATCCTTTGAAAAGAGTCCTCTTATGGATGGCTGGCTCTCCAGATTGATCTCTACAAAGTACTTGAATTCTTTACCAAAGTGGCGCACAGCAGAAGATTTTCCTACTTGTCTGGCTCCACGTATCAGCAGCGGTTTTCTTCTTTGAGAAGCCTTCCACTCCAGGAGTTTTTTATCTATAATTCGCTTGTAATATGTCATTCTGTATAATTTATTGATTTACAGTGCAAAGATACAACTTTTATCCAAAAGTCAAGGCAAACAATAGTTAATTTTATCCAAAAGTCAAGGCTAAAATAATGGCTTTTTATCCAAAAGTCAAGGCTAAGAGCCTAAAACTGCCGTCATCAAGAATCAGTCGCCAAAATCGTGATGCAGCATTCTCGCTTAAGGCGGATTGCAAATCCGCAAGGAAATAGGTCGAGCCTTTTTTGACGTCGGATTGCAAATCCGCCGGAACGCCTAGCGGGGTTGCGTTTCTTCTTTACGTCTGGTGTAGGAAACAGGGTTATGGTTCACCGAGGAAGTAGAGGATGTAGGAGACTTGCATCGGGGTGAACTCCTTGCAGTTCTTGCCGTAACCGGTGGCGGCGAGCTTCTGGAGAAGGTCGGGGATGCGCTGGATCCATCGCATCAGGTGAGCACTGGCTACCGCTGGAGTAGCATCGGGAAAATACAGGAGAGCTAGCTCTTGCTTGGTATAACTTCTTAAATCCATAGTTTTGTTTGATTTTTATGAGGGTTAATGAATGAGGGTGCGGTTCATAAGCTACTGACTTTTTCATCGTAAGTCTCTGACTTTTTCATCGTAAGTCTCTGACTTTTGAACCCTAAGTCTCTGACTTTTGCACCATAAGTCCTTGGTTTCCGTTTCAGAAGTAACTGGCTTCTGGGTGACAGGGTGACAGGGGTGACAGGGAATTCTGAAGATTTACTCTCGCGCGGGCAGGCAGGAAAAATCAGGCCGAAAGTTCCTGCCTGCCCGCGTGCGAGGCGAAATGTTGAAAAACTCGTGTCACCGTGTCACCCTGTCACCCTGAACCGGATGAACCGATGGCTTGGGAACGGCTAGAAGGGGGCATCATCATCGCATTGCGGTGGGTTGATGCAGACGGATACCTGGTAAGCCTTGATTTCCTCGGCAGTACGGACGATTGCCCTGTAACCACGGCTGTGCTTGGTGCGCATCTTTTCGAATCCGAGATCATTGAAAGCCTTGCCCAGTTTCGAACTGTTCAGCTTCTGGGAGATGTTGCAACTGATGATCTGCATCGCTCTGGCTATGGACACGAACTCCCCTGTCTCCGCCTCCGTTGGCTTTCGGAAGTAGAGATCCACAAGTTCCTGTTCTAGTCTGGGCGCCTCAAAAGCGCGGTTGTGCCGGTTCTGCTGTTCTATCTCCTCATCGGTGAACCAATAGCGGAAATCACTCTTGTAGAGGGCGTAAGCCTGGGCGTAGATGCCTTCGTAATTGAACGGATGCTCACGGGGCGAGAGGATGCTCTCTATCTCGTAGGGCAGCCAGCGACGGTTACCGGTAGGGTCGCTCAAAAACTCGGGATTGTTGCCCGTGCCGCAGAAGGTGTTGATATGCTTGCGCTGCTCGGCATAATGGCCGTATGCCGCCCTTTCGTTGGTATACTGCATCGTTACCACAGCCTTCAGCTGGTTCAGTTCCGATGGACTCATCGTGTCGAGCTCTTCATAACAGATGAGTGCATACTGCGAAAGGGCGATGATATCATCCTTCGTCATGCGTCTGGCATTCGCCTTCGTATAGAAGTATTGCTTCAGTTCCGGCGGCAGAAGATAGTTGAACCAGGTGGTTTTGTAGGCGCCCTGTCTGCCGATGAATACCAGGATGACATTGTTGACGGCACCTTCGTCTATCCATCCTGCTATCATCGCCACGAGCCATTTCCTGAGGGCTTCACAGAAGGGCATCACGGGGTCTCCCTTCATCTTTACCGTGGCAGCGAGTTCGGCAATATAGTCCTTGTCACCTTCCTGCCAGGGTGGGAGATTCTCCAGATAATCGGTGAAGGGATTGTAGGGCGGGCTATAGTCGCTCTCGATGACATTGATCATGTCGCTCTTGCTCACCCTTGCGGTTAGCGACATGTTGCTCCATAGCGTATTCAGATTGCGGTCCTGGAGGATTCGCCATTTCTCCTTCTGATACTCGTAGCGCAGGGTGATGAGGTTGAAGCGGAGTTTGATATGCCCGTCGAGGAAGTCTTTGATTTCATCTACGGTGGCATAGGGAATCTTTCCGGTTTCAGCCTTCATCTTCTGTGGGTGAGTGGTGTTGTCGTAGCACGATTTGAACACCTGTTCTACGTCGTCGTATTCGGGAAACTGCCTGACGGCCCACTGGGTGGCTTCTTTCCTGTCGTACCGTTTCTTAGCCATCATGTAGCCCACCCGCATCACATACTGGTTGTGGTTGCCGGGTTCGTACCTGATCTTTTCGTTTTCCAGCTTGGGTTTGACGATCTGCTCGTAGTAGTCGGCGATGCGTTCCTGTTTCTTTTTCTTCTGGGCGGTCTTGAGCGTAGCGGAATGGAAATGGCTGATTTCCTCGGCGCTGAAGGCTGTGGCTTCAGGATTGAAATAGACTTCGGGGTCGTAGGCGAGTCCGCTGAGCCTTGTGATGTTCTTGCAGAGCGGATCGCTTTCCTTGCCGATGAGATGCGCGTAGTAGTCGTTTCCCATGGCGAAGGCGGCGGGATAATCATCGCCTTCGTAGCGGTAGATGACGCGCAGTCCGTTGCCGCTCATGGTAACGTAGCAGAGCAGGGTGTGGGCATCGTGGCAGATTCTCTCTTTGAGCGAGCGCAGGGTGCCGTCATCCGGTTTTTCTGTGATGTGGTCAAAGTCGACCAGCGACAGATGTGTGAGGCTCCGGATGTTGTCCTTGCCTTTTCCGCCTTCGAAGATGCAGGCTACGGCGAAGAGGGGTGCATCGTGTTTGTACGACTTATTCCCCGTTTTCCGGTAAGACTCGGTGAAAAACCTGAGTTTCTCATCTTCCTTCATGAAGGTTACCAGGCCTTCCAACTGGCCAGGTGAAGGAATCTTGCTGGCCATGTTAATGAATGTACTGATGTTCATCATCTCCTAAAAATTTTATATTGTTATACAATATATGTATCAGTTATTCGTTCTTTTATAGGTATGCAGATTGTTGGATCTGTAATACATGGTGCAAAGATACTAAAAAGAAAATAAAAAAGAGTTCCCGTAGCGGGAACTCGTATACAATAATTACAAACAATTTAAAAAAATTAAGCAATGAAGATTGTTAATTTTCTTGCAGACAACAGCCGTTTCGGCGTTGTTCTGAGTGAAGTGATGAAGAACCATCATGTATCTGGTTCTGATCTGATGTATTATGCTGGGATGCATAAGGAAAACATTTTTGCAATCTAAAAGGGTAAGGGCGATTATCGGCTCAGTGTTTATGTGAGGATTGTTTCTGCTCTTCGGTACTTTATCGAAGACTCGGCAGAATACGCCCGAGTGAAGCAACGCCTTATCGAAGCAGCCTTCGATGATAGTTACTTTTTTAACAAGTAATACTTTTGAATTGGTTTTTTAAATTAAAAAGTGGAATCCGGCGGTTGTCGGATTCCACTGATATCGTATTTTTACCCTGTGTGGGTGGAATTTCGCAGATACTTTATTACGGACTTATTTTTATGGTACACTCTCTTTAAATGTAACTGGTATATTCTTATTCCATCAAAGCTGCGCAATGTTTCTTCTGATCCAAAGTTTGAAGAATGGGTCGTTGAAAGATACTGTATCTCCATCCACATCTATGAAATCTTTAGCAATCAATGCCTTCTTGATACTCTGCACATTGGCTGAGTTTTCCAGGCGATACTCATTCAGTACCTCCCTACGGGAAAGTCCGGTATTGATGCCATTCGCCACTGCTATGAGGAAATTCTTCTGGTAAACCGTCATGGTTTCCATATCACGCTGATAGAACAGACGATTTTGATCCAAAAGTTCATCGATAGCTTGATCTATCATCTGATCTGTAACTTCCGGACTAGCCTTGTACCAGGTGAGCCAAGCCAGATGTTGGACGAGCGAAGACAGGTTTTCCGAGACTTGGCAAATCTTAAGAGCCTGTTTCTCTTCTATATGCTTCCCTGTATTCTTGAACTTCTCGCAGATGAAAGGAATCCACTCTGTTTCCGGTATCTTGTCGAGAAACATGATGTCGCCAAACTTGTAGAATGGACATTCTGTGGTGTGGAACAGCTTAGTCATCAGATGCTTCTTGCTTCCGAACATACAGTAAGTAGTCAACTTCTGGTGCTGCCATACTGTTCTCAGTTTCTTTTGGAAGGTAAGCGAGTCCTTGAAGTCAGCTATCTGCTGAAACTCGTCAAAGCACACAACTATTTTAATGCCTTTCTTCTCTGCAATTTTCTCTGGCAGCTGCAAGATTTCCCTTTCAGGGTTATCCTTTGGATTCCAGGCAAAAGACAGGGAAAAGTCGTTCATAGGATCAGTACCGAAGGAGAACTTTGGAGTAATGTTGGAAAGAAAGGTTTTTGCCATCTGAACCCATTCGTCCCATCTGGAAGATGTCTGACGGATGGTTTCCGTTGCCAGCATCTTGCAAAACTCATAGTCGGATTTGCATGAGAATACATCAATAAAGATGAACTTAACATCTTTCCGCTTTGACTGGCTTATCACTTTCTTGACAAGAGAAGTCTTTCCCCATCTTCTAGGAGAGATAATGATGGTATTGATGCCATGTGTAAGATTGGCTTCCAAACGCTTAGCATCGTTTATGCGGTCGATGAAATATTCATCTTCCACAGCTCTACCGAATTCAAATGGATTTTCTATTATAATCGTTTCTTTTTTCGTTATTATTGAATGCAAAGATAGTAATAATCTTGTTAGTAAGAAACATTTTAGTAAGAACTTTATTACTAATTAATATTTTAGTTGTGATTTTGGTATCATTCCTGATTCTAAAAAGTGAAGCGTACCTTTGGGATGGATATTGATTGTTTTTTTATGTTGCAAGTCCTTTTTAGCTAGAAGGACTTGCAACATAGTTGTCTGACCCCATTTGGTCAGTCGCCCTCTTTCATATCTTCCGTATTATTACTATCACTATTATGGAAAGATTCATTCAGTATTTTGCACATATCATCAAGGTGCTTTTCTGCCAGATTTTCATTCCATTTTGTATGATCATCCTCAGCCATTCTGAACATCTTCAGCATCTTGATACTTTGCAGTGACTTGTTATCTATCTGTTCCTGGATACGTGCAAACTTCACCCGAACATTATCATTGCTCTGTTGGGAATTAAAACTTTGGGAAATCATGGCCAGATTCCCAAAGCCATTAGTGACGTCTTCATTCCAGGTGTCGTTGTAAGATTCATCCTGCGGATGAAGGTGTTCAATGGAGCGGTTTGTTCGGAAAATATACGCTCCCACAATGCGCTGGTCTTCTTTGTTGAACAATTCTTTTCTTCTTTCCCAAAGATAATAGTCCAGTCTCCAGAACCAATATCTGCTGATATTTGGATATTTGAGTTCTCTTAGATCCGAAGGGGCATACCCTTTTTGAATCCGATATGAATTATCCGTTTTCTTCAGGGTCGCAATGATTGACTGCGATGTGATTTCTCTATTATTTTTCAGACCGTGGAGATATTTCATATAGGGTTTCAGCCAGATATGGAACTCTGTCGACACTGTAAGCATAGACATGTACTGACGCATTTGCTCGCGATATTCTCTTTTTGCTTTATCTGTATCCCTAAAGTTGATGGAAAAGCCGCTCTGTCCGTTGGATATATTTTTTCTTACCACATAATAGTCAAGTAAAAGACGGTAAAACAGCAGGTTGTGATAAAACCTCTTCATGTCGGTAATAGGATGCAGTGCAAACGTGTTCAACAGTTTATCTTTCTGATAGAAGCTTTCTCTGCCATCACAGTGTTCTGTAAGATCCAGGACTAGCAGGAGAAATTCAGGGAAAGTGATAATACTATCCTCTTTTTCCGTGAGGTTGATGGCATTCGTCTTTTTCTTCTTCTTTACTGGGATGATGTCAATGGTAGGAGCATCCTTCTGGGTATCATTTGCAATTTGGATACCATTGATGACGGATTCAAAGTTGTTGTTACGGCAATTTGCCAATGCTTGGCGATACGAATCTGCATATTTCTCATCACTGGTTGTATCTGTTTCTTCTCTTTTCAAGATAGGTCGTTCCATTTGGGATACCCAATTCCAGATCTTGACAAACTCTTCTGCCTCTTTCTGGTTCTTCAGCAGCTTGACTTTCAGGATTTCGTGTTGCTCTAATCCCTTTCCTGTAGAGTTTAATACCTCAAAATACCTGTTCAGTGAGGTGGCATCATTGAGATAGTGGGCAGGAAGTTCGGATATGAAGAAGGTGAGATGGTTATAGATGTTATGGGCAAAGTTGCTGATTTGATCCGGGTCGCCATCAAATTCACTTTTCAGAAAATCCTGAATGCCTCGAATGGCATTTTTCATGCACGTATTTTCATAAGTGGCATTTGGGCGATCATGGATCAGTGCTTCCAGATATTCTTCATCTTCAGTTCTGGCAGACAGTATCAAGCGTTTGCCATCAAGCAGAAAGTTGCTCCACTCGGGAATATCCTTGAACACAATGGCCATCAATATCATGACGGTGAATCTCTGCTGGCCATCTATCAGGTCTATATGTCCATCACGCTGAATGGTTGTCAGCATTCCCAAGTAGTAGGGATTATGCTTTTCCTTGAATTGGTCAGACTCAAAGTGCTCCTTTAAGTCACGGAGTAGTTTGGTCACCTCCTTGGGTGTCCATGCAAACAGCCGCTGGTACAAAGGTATACAGAAGCGCTCTGAAGTTATATCTTTTAGGGTTACCCCATTTTCATTATTCATATTCGTCATTTTTTAATTGTTCAATATATTTGTCAGTGAATTTTGCAAGACGGAAATCCTCTTCATCCGTGATGACGGTAGAATCCTGCAAATCCTTGAATATCTTGCAGAGAGAATAGTAAAATCTTACTTTAATGTCGTTTCCTTCGAGATTACGTCCACTCATTCTGATATGGGGAAGCGTTTCTGCCAGGAAGAATGATGGTGAAGAGGCTTGGTCTATCATCATGACCAGCTCTTGATCCATCACATACTGGTTGATTTTATATTGTAGTGCCTTGCTTTCATATCTGTGTCCGGCAATTACACTTGCAATGCAGAACAGAGCCTCTGACAGGTATTGTTTGCCGAATTTTGAAAAATACGCAAATAGGATGGTTTCCATGACGCTTTCATTGTATATTACTTTTTTTTATTATCTTTGCATAGAAATTCAACATCAGGGTGTGGAATAAGACCGAGCTTTCATTAGCTTTACAAGCCGTGAAATATGTTCCGTCCCCACACCCTTACATCAGAACCTGGATAGTTCAAAGGGCATAGACCCCGTATTCGCAATGATAGCTCATGATGTATCGATGTTTGTTTAATTATAAATATTATGACTATGACTTACGTAGGAATTGACGTCAGCAAAGCAACCTTCGTTGTTGCTTATTCATCTGCCAAAAGCAGTGAAACCAAAACTTTCAAGAATACCACAAAGGGTATCCGAGAGTTTATCCGAACCATCTCTCCAGAAGAGAACCATTGTGTGTTGGAAGCAACAGGCAACTACAGTATGCTGCTTGTCTATTTGCTCTCCAAGGCAGGCTTTACTGTCAGCATGGAGAATCCTCTGAAGATAAAGAACTTTGCACGTGTCATGCTCTCTGTTGTCAA